>ERZ1292640.718-Hain-H43-02um-R1-718-length-27225-cov-12_pt2 | contig 22905 bp, 29 predicted proteins | sample MGYA00564404_ERZ1292640 | MGnify/ENA primary metagenome ERZ1292640 (study PRJEB36523, sample SAMEA6512636) | groundwater metagenome | collected 2019-01-08 | study: AquaDiva: Metagenomics assemblies of 32 groundwater samples
TTATTGAGTCTTACATCCGTAAATATCCTGCGGAGTGGGGTTGGATCCACCGCAGGTGGAAAAGTAAACCCGGTTAGAAGTGGCGCTCCGCGCCGTGGGACTTCTAACGGGGTAAACCTAGTTAAGGAGGTATCTTAATGGCGCAAGAAGAGAAGAAGTGCTGTGGCAGTACCCAGGAGAAGTGTTGTGATCCCAGAAAGACGTTCTCCACATTGTTTAAAGTTATTTTAGGCCTGACATTTTTAGTCCTTGGCGGTTTAGCGATTCTTAAATGGTGGAAAGCGCTGCTGCTGATTGTTAAGGGGTGTAGCGGTTTATTCCTGATCTTAGCCGGTGTAATTACTTTAGCCATCGCCAAAGAATAACCGGGATTTAAGGCAAATTATGAAAACCCTGGCCTTAAAAGTGTTTTCTTTGTTTCTATTTGCATTCTCTCTGGGCGCCTGCGCTTATTTTTCCGGAATGAACTCGCAGCAGGCTCTTTCCATAGGTATATTTTCCGCGTCCATATTAGGCACTCTTTTTTTCTGGGATTTCCGCCTCAGTTTCGCTTTCATCGGCACCGCGATACTTTTAATCACCAATACTATTGATTTAGAACATATCATTGAATTCTCCTCTCTGGAGGTCATTCTTTTTTTAATCGGGATGATGGTGGTTATCGGTTTATTGAAAGATTCCGGAGCTTTTGCCTGGATCGTCAGCCTTATTCTGCGGGCTCCTAAATTAACCGGGAAGAAGTTCGTTATTCTTATTACCGTGCTTTCTGCTGCGCTGGCTGCTACGATTGACGAAGTAACTTCAATTATTTTTGTGCTTGCCGCGATTTTAGAGATTTGCGAATATTTTGAAGTTAATCCCATGCCTTTTATGATCATCTCTGTTCTAGCTACTAATATTGGTTCTGCGGCTACGGTTTTGGGAAATCCCATTGGCATACTTATTGCTTCAAAATCCGGCCTGACCTTTGAAGATTTTATTGCAAAAGCCCTTCCTTTAAGTTGTGCCTGTTTACTGGCGATTATTCCTGTTTTTTTATTTTGGTACAGGAAATCGATTAAACATTTTACCGAACAGGTGAATAAGTTCGGGGCTAATGATATTTTAATCAAACTTATTTCCATTCCGGCAGATAAGAATTTAAGGATCAGTTTGTGGATTTTCGGGATAATGCTGATATTTATCTCTTTGCATCACCGCCTGGAGGTGGTTTTGGGCTTGCCGGCAAATACGGTTTTATTGGCCGTGCCTTTGATTGTTAGCGGCGCAGTAATGATCTGGAAGAATCACCGGGCCAGGAAATTTATTGAAAAAGACGTGGAATGGTGGACGCTGCTTTTTTTCTTGTTTCTGTTTATTCAGGCAGGGACATTAAAATATACCGGCGCAACTGTTTTTATCGCTAAAAACATGATTGATGCCACTGGAAACAACCAGAACCTTCTGATTTCTTCCATGCTTTGGATAAGTACCATCGGTTCCAGTATCTTAGATAATGTGGTTTTAGTCGCAGCTTTTATTCCGGTAGTGCAAGGGTTCCAGGCTTTAAATATGAACCTGCAGCCGTTATGGTGGGCTTTGCTTTTCGGCGGCTGCCTGGGAGGCAATATTACCTTGATCGGTTCTACCGCGAATATTGTAGCCGTAGGTATTTTGGAAAAGGAGAAAAAGATTAAGGTAAATTTCCTTAACTGGCTCGGAATCGGCCTGACAGTGGGTTTAATCACTGTTTTGATCGTAATGGCAGTGTTAATTTTTTTGCCGTTTTATAGATAGCTTGACAAACCGAAAAATCTGTGATAATTTAACACTTAATCTTGAAAAGGAGGGTTAAGATGGGCCTAAAAAAGTTTTCAGTTTTATCCGGATTTATAATTTTCGTTTTAGCCGTTACATTTATTGCTTTTGCCGAGGAGTCTGTTGAGGCGCCGGCAGGCCTTACTAATTTATCTGACGATCAGCAGGTTACGCCGGTTGATATTAATGAAACACAGTGGGCCTGGGGAGAGGTAACAAGTTTAGATACTCAAGCCAAGACACTTACTTTGAAGTATCTTGATTATGAAACTGACCAGGAGAAAGAGCTCGTTTTATCCGTCGATGAAAAGACAGTTTTTGAAAATATAAAAAATTTGGATGAGATAAAGACCAAGGATACTTTAAGCGTGGATTACTTGGCCGAGGCTGACGGCAAGAATACCGTCAAAAACATTAATTTCGAGAAATCGGATTCTGCATCCACGGTTGCGCCTTCTGTTGAGGAGATTGCTAAACCGGTTGAAGTAGCCGGAGAGCCTGTTGCCGATACGGTAGCGCAGGCAGCCGCTCCCGAGGAAACACCTGCGGCTGTGGAAACGCCTGTAGCTGCGCCCGTAGAGGTACCTGTAGTTGTGGAAACGCCTGTAGCTACACCTGCGCCTGTGGAAATATCTATTCCTCTTGATTCGCAGTCAACTGTTCAACCGGAAGCCGTTACTCAATCACCTGCGCCGATTAATGAAGCGCCGGCAGCAACGCCAGTTTCAACTACAGCTGTTCAGGAAGGTCAAGCTCAATAATTAGCTGATAATAGATTGTCGTTAAATAGGCAGGGTCTTTTAGCCCCTGCCTATATTTTATTATGCAAGATATAAAACTGGTTATTTTTGATTTAGACGGAACATTAGTCAATGCTTATGGGGCAATCAACAGCAGTTTTAATTATGTAATGCGCAAGTTGGGATTAAAGCCGCAAAGCGCAAATACTATCCGTCGCGCAGTAGGCTGGGGAGATATTAATCTGCTTAAGCCATATGTCCGCCCAAAAGATTTAGAATTCGCTTTAGGGCTCTACCGCAATCATCATAAATATAGCCTGCTTAAACATTCGCGTCTTTATAGGCGTGTCCGGTATCTTTTGCGTTGTCTTAAGGCCGAAGGCTATAAATTGGCAGTAGCCAGTAACCGGCCGACTGAATTTTCTTTTATTTTATTAAGACACTTACGCCTGACGGATTTTTTTGATTATGTGCTTTGCGCGGATAAGTTAAAATACGGCAAGCCGCATCCGCAGATCTTAAATAAAATAATTAAGCGGTTTGGCGTTAAAAAATCGCAGGCCTTATATGTCGGAGATATGGCTATTGATGCCCAGGCAGCCAGGCGAGCCAGGATTAAAGCAATAATTGTTACCGGCGGCTCAAGTGATAATCGTCAGATTAAAAAAGAAAAACCATTTAAGATCATTTTTAAGATTAATAAGCTTTTAGATTTACTTTAAAACAAAGGGGACGGTTCTATTTTTCAATCTAGATAGAGGACGGAAAAATAGAACCGTCCCCTTTATTCACGTCAGGTTTCACTTGACAGTCAGCGCAATCGGTAATATATTAAAAACAAGCATGAAAAAAAGTTTTAAGTTATTCAGCTGCGCGGTAATGTTAGGGTTGCTGGCAGGATGTTTTTCAACCAAGCCGCATTCTGTATTAGATAAATCTCTGGCGGGTGAATCGCTTAGCCCGTATAGCGGCCTTTGTGCCAGCATTGCAATTAGCGATTTTGAATTGAAGACTTCCGGGCTTGATCCTCAGGGTGGGTTGGCTTTAAAAGAATATTTTATTAGTATTTTAAATGCTACTAAACGTTTTATTATTGTCAGCCAGCCGGAAGCGGATCTGATTATTAGCGTGGGAGTGGTGGAGTTTATACCGGAGAGCTCCGGCGGTAAATCCGGGTTAGCCGGGGGAGGCAGCGCTTCGCGCAGTTTTATGGGCGGTTTATTGGGGGAGGCTTTAAGCAAGGCCAATATGCAATTGAATTTGCGCATTATTGACCGGGCCAGCTCAAACGTGATGAGCAGCCGGGATATTCAAAGCCAGGCAGTGGAGAATCCCGGGGGAAAAACCAAAACTTCTTACGATAAAGCTTTTAAAGCCGGATTAAGCGAATATTCTCAGAGTCCGATGGGTAAAGTTATTCACGATTGTTTTATTGAAGCCGCCCGTTATCTTGGGCAAAATGTACCGTTAAATTACTACAAAAACGAATATGGGAAAAAGAAAACGTAGAGGAAAGCTTAACTGGCGTTCCAAAAAAGCTAATAAAGGCAGAAAACCTAATTTAGGTTAGATTCCTGCATATGGAGTTACTCTGGATATTAGCCAGCACATCTCTGGTTAGCCTGATATCTCTAGTGGGCATTTTTACCTTGACGCTTAAGGATAATTTGCTGCACAAGATTCTTTTCTGTCTGGTCGGTTTCTCAGCTGGCGCTCTCATCGGGGGCGCCTTTTTGCACATCCTTCCTGAATGCCTGGAGCACAATAAAAGCACCATCGTATTTTCTTATTTGATTTTAGGAATCATAGTTTTCTTTCTTATGGAGAGATATTTGCACTGGCGGCATTGCCATGAGGAAGGCGTATGTAAAACCCACGCTTTTACTTATTTAAGCTTATTTGGAGACGGGTTCCATAATTTTATTGATGGTATGGTAATTGCCGCAAGCTTCATCGTTTCTTTAAAGCTTGGGTTGGTTACTACCCTGGTAATCATATTGCATGAAATCCCTCAGGAACTGGGTGATTTCGCCGTTTTGATCTACGGAGGTTTTTCCAAGAAAAAAGCGCTTTTATTTAATTTTGCCTCAGCGTTGATGGCGATAATCGGAGCGGTGGTGGGGTATTTTATCGCGGATTTCAGTAAAAGTTTTTTAAATTTTATTCTTCCTTTTACCGCCGGAGGTTTTATTTATATCGCTACCAGCGACCTTATTCCGGAACTGCATAAAGAAAATGACCTTAAGCGCTCCACCGCTGCTTTTTTTGCTTTCTTGTTGGGCATCGTATTTATGGCCTTAGCGAAAACTCTCTTGCCGGGATAGTTATTATTCTCTATGAAAGAAGCCTCCCTTTATATCCAATTAGATAATTTGTTGGTGAATTGTCAGCTTTGCGCGCATAGCTGTAAAATTCAGGAAGGTAAATTTGGTTTTTGCGGGGTACGGCAGAATATCCAAGGGGTGCTTTATACTCATAATTATGGTAAATTGGTCGCAGTTAATGTTGACCCGATTGAGAAAAAACCGCTATATCACTTTTTTCCCGGCTCAGCTTCTTTTTCCATTGCCAGCGCAGGGTGTAATTTCCGTTGTGGCTTTTGTCAAAACTGGCAGATCTCCCAGTTGAATTTTCTTAAAAGTAATCCTCCGGGAGAAGATTTTAGCCCAGCTAAAGTTGTCGCGTTAGCTAAACAGCATAATTGTAAATCTATAGCTTACACTTATACCGAGCCGACTGTTTTTCTTGAGTTTGTTTTAGAGACGGCGATATTAGCTAAGCAGGCAGGCCTGGCCAATATATTGGTTACTAACGGGTATATGACGGATGGGGCAATCTCTAGGTTTAAGCCGTATGTGGATGCGGCTAATGTTGATTTAAAATTTTTTAAGGAGAGTTCTTATCAGAAGATATGTTCGGCGACTCTGGCGCCGGTTTTAGATTCTATCCGGTTATTATATGATTCCGGAGTCTGGATTGAGGTTACAACTTTGGTTATTCCCGGTGAAAATGATTCTCCGGAAGAGTTATCCGGGATTGCCAAATTTATCGCTGGCATTAGCCAGGATATTCCCTGGCATATCTCCTGTTTTCACGCGGATTATAAGTTTAGCGCCTATCCCGGCACTCCTGAACAGTCCCTGAGATTAGCTTATGATTTAGGTAAAAGCAGTGGATTGCGTTATGTCTATGCCGGCAATTTCCGGGGTTGGGGCCAGGATACTTATTGCCGTTCTTGTAAAAAAATACTTATTAAGAGAGAAGGATTTAATATAGTTGAATCTCAACTTAGAGGAAATAAGTGCGTATTTTGTCAGGCAGTATTACCCGGAATTTTTAGTTAGGTTAATGCCGGGCTTAAGATTAGTGTTGACAGCTTTCGATGTGAGGCTTAGAATAATAAAAAGTATAATTTAGTTTACAGTTACCCCTATTTGATAGTAGGGGTATATTTTTACGTTTTTTCTTATGCCGGATAAAAATAATCAATTTAATCCCAAAAAGTGCGTCGTTTTCTTTGATTTTGATAACACTATCGCCACCTGCGATGTTTTTGATAATATGCTTTTGCTTTTTTCCAAAGATGACCGCTGGGTGGAGTTAGAGAAAAGATGGAAAAGCGGCAGGATCGGCTCCAAGACTTGCCTGGAAGGCCAGCTGCGGGGGATGGACTTAGATAAAAGGTCTTTGGATGCTTATTTGCCTAAAATAAAATTAGACCCCTATTTTAAGCAGGTTTATAAATTCCTGCAGTCTAGAAAGATCAAAACCTTTGTCTTAAGTGACAATTATGATTATATCCTCAACCGGGTTTTGAAGATCAACGGTATAAATAAGCTTAAAGTTTATGCTAATAAGTTGGTTTTTTCCAAAGGTAAGTTGGTAACGGATTATCCGTTTAAAGATCATACTTGCCAGGTTTGCGCGCATTGTAAGACAAAAAATCTTTTAGCGAAATCACCGAAGGGCTCGACAATAATTTATGTCGGAGACGGCGAATCCGATGCCTGCCCGGCAAAATACGCCCACGTAGTGTTTGCTAAGGATCACCTGCTTAGGCATCTTAAAGAGAGTAAATTGGATTACATGGCTTTTAATAATTTAAAAGACGTTTTCATTTATTTAAAAAGGAAATTAAAATGAATTCCAAACAACTAACCAGGGCGCCTAGATTTAAGAAAAATTTTACCAATGATCAACTGTTGGATCTGGAAGCAAAATATTGTTCCTGGGGGGATACGGTGCATTATGCCGAAAAACTTAACATTTTTAAAAGTTCTCAAGGCAGCTATCTTTATGACCGTCAGGGCATTGAATATTTGGATCTGCAGATGTGGTATTCGGCGGTCAACTTCGGTTATCGGAATCAGCGCTTGAATGAAGCCTTGAAGAAACAGATTGATACTTTGCCCCAATTGGCTTGCCAATATTTACATGAGGAAAAAATTCAATTAGCTGCCAAGTTAGCGCAGAAAAATCAGCGTACCTTTGAAGAGAAAGGAAGAGTGCATTTTAATGTCGGAGGGTCCAGCGCTCTTGAAGATTCGCTAAAGTTAGTGCGCAATCAGAGCGGCAGAAGCCTGGTTTTTGCTTTTATGGGCGGTTATCACGGCAGGACTTTGGCTGCCTCGGCGATTACCTCCAGCTTTAGATACCGGGAGCGTTTTGGCCATTTTGGCGACCGGGCGATGTTTGTGCCTTATCCTTACTGTTTCCGGTGCCCCTATGATAAGAAAAGAGATTTTTGCGATCTGTACTGCCTAAAGCAATTCGAACGGCTTTTTGAGTCAGAGTATTATTCGGTGGTCAATAAGAAAAATAATAAGTGCGAGTTTGCCGCTTTTTATGTTGAGGCTGTTCAGGGCACTGGAGGCTATATTGTCCCGCCTCAGGAGTATTATTCGGGATTAAAAAATATACTTGATCGTTATGGAATCCTTCTGGTTGATGATGAGATACAAATGGGATTTTTCCGCACGGGTAAATTCTGGGCGATTGAACATTTTAATATTACTCCGGATATCATTGTCTTTGGCAAGGCGCTGACTAACGGATTGAATCCGATCAGCGGAATTTGGGCCAAGGAAAAACTTATTTCTCCGGATGTTTTTCCTCCGGGATCAACGCATGCTACATTTTCGGCAAATCCCCTGGGAACTGCTGCCGGCTTGGAAGTAATGAAGTTGATTGAGGAGTCGGATTTTGCACTGTCTATTCCTAAGAAGGGTAGGTATTTTATTGCGCAACTTAAAAAGTTGCAAAAGAAATATCCGCAAATCGCGGACGTGGACGGTATTGGTTTGGCTTTAAGAATGGAAATTTGCGAGAAGGATGGCTATACTCCGAATAAAGAGCTTACGGATAAGATCGTAAATTTAGGCTTGAGCGGATCTTTAAACGTTAAAGGAAAACGCCGGGGTTTGATTTTAGATGTCGGCGGATATTATAAGAATGTCTTTACGATCGCGCCGTCTTTTTATATTACCGAGGAAGAGATTGATTTAGGGGTGGAGCTTTTTGAAGAAGCTTTAACTAGAGCTCTGAAGAAGCCTTAAGAATTACCTATGCTGGATAAACGCATCCGCGTTTTGAATTTTGATAACAGTATTATTGCTCAATCCAACCTGCTTAGCCGTTATCCGGCAAAGATTATTGAATTTACCGCTTTGGCTTCTTCAGCCAGGCTTTATCTGTCAAAAAATTTACGCCGGGGAATCTCAAGCCTGCTTATTCCGCAAGAACGAAACTACCCAACTTTTTTAGGTTCCGGAGATTTTCATCATCTCAGTGAAATATTAATTAGTCAAATCAATGAGCCTGTTTGTTTAATCGTGTTTGATTTCCATCCGGACTGGGATACTCTGCCGCCGCGTTTTGGCTGCGGCTCCTGGGTGGCTACTGCACTGAAAAACAAAAATATCTCCAAATGCCTGCTTATTGGCCCAAGTTCCGATGATTTATCTTTTCCTGCCTTACAGACGGCAAATCTTACTGCGTTGGCCGGTAATCGGCTGGAGATCTACCCTTATAAACATAAACCAAGTAGAGTTTATCTGAGGAGGTTGGCGCAAAACCGCTCAATTGATGTTAAGAGGGGTATTTTTTCAAATGAAATTACCTGGCAAGAACTGGAAAAAAAAGATTTAACTGATTTTACTTTAAAGTTAATTAAGAACCTGCCTACCAAGAAGGCCTATATTTCAATTGATAAAGATTGCCTGAAGAAGGAGTTTTCTCTGACTAATTGGGAACAAGGTTTATTGAGCCTGGATCAGCTATTAATTATGCTTAGGTTGATCTGTAAAGATTTGGATATAATCGGTTTAGATATCACGGGTGATTACTCCGTTGGGGTGATTTCAAATAGAGTTAAAGCATTTATCTCAAGGCTGGATCATCCTAAGGAATTCAGCGCGCATAACTGCCCGGTTGATTTAATCCGCTTAGTGAATGAGCAGGCTAATCTGGCGATTCTCCAGACAGTATTTTCTTAATTTTTGTATTTTTCAAAAAAGGCTGCCGTTTTCTCCGCGACTTTATCTCTTTCCTGATCTGCGGTAATAATGTGGTAGGAGTCCTCTAAAAAGATTATCTCTTTATCAAGCGAGCTGACCCGGTCATAAATGCAGTAAGAGTTCTTGGGGCTGGTTACATCATCTTCTCTTGCCTGCATTAATTGAATCGGCGTGGTTATCTCTTTAAGTATGGAGATAACTTTTTTTGCCAGAAGAGAATTTTGATACATACAGGCAACCGGGATTACCGGGTAGCCGTAAAGGTGAACCTTGCTGTAATCAAAAAGTTCGGCTTTCTTGTAGAAACTTTCTATTTTTGCCCTTAAGCGTTCATTTTTTATCCCGTAAGGATATTCTTCTTTGTAGTAGAACCAGTATTTAAGCGGGGTTCTATAAACCAAGGGCAGAAAAATTCTAGATTTAGGCTTACTTCCCTTGCTCCATCCGTCAAAAAACAGCGTGGGGGAGAAGCAGTTTAGCGCTTTTACTTTTTTGGGGAATTCACGGGCGAGCATAATGCCGATTAAGGCGCCGAAGGAAAGCCCGGCGACAAAAATATTTTCATATTCAGCAGCATATTTGACAAATTCTTTGCGGATAGAGCTGTAATGTTCTTGCCAAGAGGCCCTTTTAAGGCAGGAGATGGATTTATTGTGGTTAGCCATTAAGGGGCTGGCCACGGAAAAACCCTGTTTATTTAGGTGTTTAGCAATCGAACCTAACTCTTTGGCTGTACCAGTGAGCCCATGAATCAAAAAGCAAAGGTTTTTATCTCCGGGAAGAAAAAAGCTGGTATCAGGTATGTTTGTAATTGAACGTTTGTCTTCTTTTAGTGAAAAAATTACCATATTATCCTTTTAAAGTTTTTTAAGTTTCTGGATTATGTTTTGTAAGTCAGCTTTCTTTAAGAAGCTACTGGTGCTTAAGGAAAGTGTTTTTCCTGCAAGCAATTGACTGTTTGGGCAATTCGCATTAGGAATAATATTTTTTAGATAAGCATAATCTGTAATTGCGCATAAATAAACCTGAGATACCCCTAGCCCGGAATGCTTAAAAGTTCGCAGAGCGAGGTCTCTTTTTTTCTGGTCGTCAAAAATAATGGCCAGGTAGGGATAGCTGGCTTTGGTTTGCGGCAGTTCAACTATAGGCTTGATTCCCGGGATATCATTTAATTCTGACAAATAAATAGCTACTTTTTTTCGTTGCGCCTCAATTTTCTCATCCAAATAAGGAAAATTAATATGCCCGATATATTCCCTAAAAGCAGAAACCTTATGCATGGGGAAATTAGATTTAAAATATTCTCCCATTACTCTTACGGGTTCATTGCGTAGCTGCCAGAATATTTGCGGTAATCTGAAAGCAAACCAGAATAGGGCCGGCCGGTAAAAAATACTGTAAGCAAAAAGTTCGGCAATTTTTAAACATTCTGATGGTGTATCTTGATTTATAATTTCTTTAGCTGTTGCTTTTAAGATTTGTGCATGTTCAGCTCGATTGCTTACGGCTAGGCCGCCTTCGTAAATAGAAAGGCCTTTGCCTCGACAGAGGCTAAAGAATGAAAAATCACCTAAGGATCCTGTTTTTTTAGCATGATATTGCGCCCCTAAGCTTTGCGCGCAATCTTCAATGATAAAAGCGGCCTGAGTTTGCGCGATTTCTTTTAATGCCTCAAAATCTATCGGCAGTCCTCCTAAATGCACAGCAAGTATTGCCAGGAGATCATCACTCTCTTTGCAGATATTTTTAAGTTTAACTGTATCAAAATTAAAGTTAAACGCGTTTGTATCACAAACCTTGATTTTCAAACCGGCCTTTTTGATTGCCAGCGGTATCAATGGGCAGATAAAAGCCGGGATGATCACGGTTTTTTTGTCTGAAAGTTTTTTTAAGGTTTCTAGGATCAGATAAAACGCCGCAGTACCGGAATAGGTAAGTAGGGCAATGGGCGCGTTAAGGTAAATTTTAAAGTCTTTTTCCAACAATCCTTGGGGATGTTTTTTAAAGGAGGATAGGATTAAACTTCTGATTGTAAGCGGCCAACCTGCGGTCGGCGGAATTTCTCTTATGAGGCTCAATTTTATTTCCTTTTCTATTATCCAATTTAACTATTCTATGTTAAAATAGATGAAAATTCAAGCTAACTCTGATGCCTAAGATTAATTATAAGATATTCGATAGTATAAATAAGATTGAGCAGAAGGACTGGGATAGTGTCTTGGGAGATATCCCGGAGAGCTACTCTTTTTACCGGGCCCTGGAGAACTCTGAGCTTACGGGTTTTGATTTTTTTTATCTGGTTATTTATCGCGATACTCAAATTGAGTCGATTGCCCCGTTATTTACCGCGGATTTTAATTTAGATATTGCTGTTGAGGGATGGCTGGCTAAGGTTATTGGATTTATTCGTAAAGTTTTTCCCCGTTTTATGATTCTTAAAACACTTTTTTGCGGTTCTCCTTTTACTGAGCATGGGGTCTTGGGAATTAAGCCTAGCTCTAAAGATAATCCTAGAATTCTTCCATTGCTGTCAGAGGGAATCAAAGATTGCGCTATTAGAGTTAATGCTCCGCTGGTAATCTTTAAAGATTTTCTAGAACAAGACACGCTGTTCTTGGATGTTTTAAGACAAAAAGGATATTCCAAAGCAGAGAGTTTTCCTACCGTGGCTTCAGAGCTTAATTTTGATTCTTTTAACGGCTATCTTGAAAGTTTGGCTAGCTCTGATCGCAAGTATCTGAAAAGAAAACTAAAACAGGCTTATAGCCGAGGCAAGATCGAGGTTAAGGTTGTTAAAGATGCCGCAGGTGAAATTGACCGAATATATGAGCTTTATGAGTATACTTATCAAAAAGGCGCAACTAAATTTGAACATTTGACCAAAAGTTTTTTCCTACAGATCAGCCAGGATTTAAGTTCGCGTTTTTTCCTTTATTATGTAGATGGCCGGCTGGCTGCTTTTAATCTTTGTTTTATCCATGATAATCTGTTCATTGATAAGTTCGTTGGCTTTGATTATGAAATATCCAGACAATTTAACCTGTATTTTGTCAGCCAGGCCTATAATATTGAATGGTGCTTAAGTAATTCTTTGTGCTATTATTATTCCGGGCAGACTAATTATGGGCCAAAGATCCGTTTAGGTGGAAAACTTATTCCGCTCTATGTTTATTTAAAACATAAGAATCTGTTGCTTAATCTTTTAATTAAATTGTCGGTACCGTTTTTAAAACCTGATAATTTTGATAGTAATATTAGGAAATAATATTTATGTTTAAGAAGAAAGTTACGTTTAAAATATTGTTGCTGCTTATTGCCAGCGATATCCTGGAGACCGCAGTCCATTTCTTTTTTAAGAAAAGCGTGTTGGCGCAAGTTAATCTTTCAGTTTTTGATTTAGCCAGCGCAGGGTTTTTTCTAAAAGCGGTTTTTGTTTCACCATTTCTGTGGATGGGTTTATTTACTGTGGTTGTGATATTTATTATCTGGTCGACGGTTCTGACAAAAATTGATCTAAGCGTAGCCGTGCCTATTGCCAGCTTTAGTTATATCCTTGTTCCAATGGTCTCGATTATTTTTTTGCACGAACAGATTAGGGCGCTAAGATGGCTGGGGACTTTATTTATTTTGGCGGGAGTTATTTTCGTTTCTTTGAGTAGTAAAGAAAGGATCATACAGGCAAAATGAAAGAAAAATTATTTATTATTCTTTCCTTGATCGCTTTAACCAGTTTTTGTGATACGGTCAGCCAGCTTTTCTTAAAGTCTACCATAGATTCTTTGAATTTTACGCCTGCTTTTAATGTTGTTAAAATCTTTAAATTTATTTTTCGATTAATCATTACGCCCCGTCTTTGGCTGGGGCTTATTTTTAGCGTGATATCTTTGTGCATATGGTTAGTGGTGCTTTCAAAAGCTGATCTTAATTTCGCTTTTTCCGCTGACAGCATGCATTATATTTTTATTGCTTTGGCTTCCTGGCTGATTTTAAAGGAAAGATTCACTCCTTTACGTTGGCTAGGTACGGGGTTAATTGTTACCGGAATAGTCCTGGTAAGTTTAAATTAAAGGAGAGATGTGGATCCGAAGATTATGGCAGTATCAATTTTTATTATTTCCTATGCATTATTTGTGATTTTTTCGCATAAGCGCACCTTAATTGCTTTAGTTGGAAGCCTGCTGCTTATTCTGACTCAAACAATATCTCTAAAAGAGGCATTCGGGGCGGTTAATTGGAATGTTATGGGGATATTTGTGGGTACTTTAATTATGGCTGATGTTTTTATGCAGAGCCGTGTTCCGGCCTATGTGGCCGAAATCATTGTGGATAAAGCCAGAAGCACGGTTTGGTCGATTTTATTTATCTGCCTGTTAACCGGATTTATTTCAGCCTTCGTGGAGAACGTGGCGACGGTTTTAATTGTCGCGCCAATCGCTTTAGCCTTAGCTAAAAAACTTAAAATAAACCCCACTCAGATGATGATCGCTATTGCCGTCTCTAGTAATCTCCAGGGCACAGCTACTTTAATCGGGGACCCGCCGAGCATGTTGCTGGGAGGTTTTGCTAAAATGAATTTCGGAGATTTCTTTTTTTACCAAGGCCGGCCAAGCATTTTCTTCGCTGTGGAACTCGGGGCTCTGGTATCATTTTTTGTGCTTTATTTTATTTTTAGAAAACATAAAGAGAAAACTCAGCTGATTAGAATAGAAAAAGTAAAATCCTGGGTGCCGGCGATTTTATTAGTCAGCCTGGTTATCCTGTTAGCGTTGGCATCATTCTTAGATACGGGTTTTAGTTATCTGGCCGGTATAATCTGTATGGTTTTCGGTATGATTGCTTTGATTTGGGAGAAGTTCATTAATAAATCTTCGATAAGGAACGGCCTGAAGAAGCTTGACTGGGACACTACCTTTTTTCTGATGGGTATTTTTGTTATTGTCGGGGCAATCTCGGTTACCGGATGGATCGAAGTTTTGGCTAATTATCTGGCCAGCCTGGTCGGCTCCAATATCTTTCTTGGCTATACCGCGATAGTTTTTCTTTCTGTGATTCTTTCAGCTTTTATTGATAATGTTCCTTTTCTGGCAGCCATGCTGCCGGTGGCCATAATTATGGCGGATAAGTTACAGGTCAATCCATCCTTATTTCTTTTTGGCCTGCTTATCGGCACTAGCCTGGGAGGAAATATTACGCCGATTGGAGCTTCGGCGAATATTGTTGCCTGCGGTTTACTTAAAAAAGAAGGCCATCCGGTTAAATTTACTGATTTTATGAAGATTGGGATTCCTTTTACGCTGGCAGCGGTAGGCGCCAGCTATTTATTCATCTGGTTGGTCTGGAGATAAAATGCCGGCGGAGCCTGTTTGTTGTCACGGAAGAAAACCAGGATTATTCAGAAATAAGCTATTTATAGCTGCACTTTTTACGCTCATTTTAGTTCTACTGTCGTATATTTTCCCGCCGCTGGAAGCTTTCCGTAAGGTCTTATTTAGTTATGTCAAATTAATTTGGTGGGCGGTATTCCTGGGTTTATTTCTGGGAGGGATTATCGATTATTACGTGCCTAAGGAATATGTCTCAAAAATTTTAGCTAGAAAATCTCCACTGACTATCGTTAATGCCGTATTTTTGGGATTTTTAATGAGCGCCTGCAGCCATGGAATTCTGGCCTTATCGATTCAGCTTCATAAGAAAGGGGCAAGCAATCCGGCGGTGGTGAGTTTTCTTTTAGCCAGCCCTTGGGCAAATTTTGCCGTAACGATGATGCTTTTTAGCCTCTTTGGGTTAAAAGGTATCTTGATTATTTTATCCGCGATAATTATCGCCCTGAATACGGGTTTTATTTTTATGTTTTTGGAGAAAAAAGGATTAATCGAGAAGAATAAAAACATCGTTGAAGTTTCTGAAGGTTATTCTATTCTCGGTGATCTGCGTTCCCGGGCTAAGGATTATAAGTTTAGCCTGGCTTCACTAAAGAAGGATCTAGCAGGAGTGATCGCGGGTTCAATTTCATTATCCCAAATGGTGCTTTGGTGGATAATTTTAGGTATTCTCATTGCCAGCCTTATGGGGGCTTTTATTCCGACGCATTTTTTCCATAAGTTTATGGGGCCCACTTTCTGGGGATTAATAATTACCTTGATTTTAGCGACGATAATTGAGGTTTGTTCTGAAGGCTCCAGCCCCCTGGCTTTTGAGATCTACCGGCAGACCGGCGCATTGGGAAATAGTTTTGTATTTTTAATGGCCGGGGTGGTTACGGATTATACGGAGATCGGCCTGCTTTGGAGTAATGTCGGCCGGAGGGTGGCACTTTGGATGCCTTTAGTCAGTGTACCGCAGGTTGTGCTCTTGGGTTATTTATTTAATAAGTTTTTAAAGTAAAAATTTTTCTTGACAAATGATACTTATATGGTATCATTCACTAGCAATTCGAAAGGAGGGAAATAAGATGGATGTAACGGTTAAATATATGCTCAGGCCGGTGGCTCACTGTAAAGAGGGCTGCAGTAGATTGTCCCGGGTATGACGTTAAACTACCCGCTCGTTTTTATACCAATAGGAGAGTATCTTTATGAAACTGGTTACTAGAAATACCGATTACGCGTTGCGCGCGCTTTGCTATATGTCTAAGCATAAGGATGTTGTTGCCGTAGATGAAATTGTCAATAAGCTCGGCGTTCCCCGTCCGTTTATGCGTAAAATTCTACAGCAATTAAATAAAGAAGGAATCCTAGAATCTTACAAGGGCCAAGGGGGAGGTTTTAGGCTAAAATTGTCCCCTAAAAAAATTTATATGTTGGAAATAATGCGTATTTTTCAGGGCAATGTAGGCCTAAACGGTTGTTTTTTAAAAAAAGATATCTGTCCTAATCAGGGAAAGTGCGTTTTACGCAAAAAGATACACGCTATTGAAGCTAGCGTGTTTAAACAGCTTAAGGCAATAAATATCGCCTCTTTAATTTAAAGGAATCTATGGCTAAAAGAAAAATTATTAATATTGATGAAAAAGAATGTAATGGCTGCGCTTTATGTATACCCAACTGCCCAGAAGGGGCAATCCAGATCATTGATAATAAAGCCCGCCTGATTAGTGATTTGTTTTGTGATGGTTTAGGCGCTTGCCTGGGCCATTGTCCGCAGGGGGCTATCAGTATCGAGGAAAGAGAGGCTTCGGCTTATGAGGAGAAGAAGGTTATGGCTAATATCATTCAGCAGGGGCCTAATGTAATTAAAGCTCACTTGCGTCATCTTAAAGAACATAATGAAATGGGCTATCTAAAAGAAGCCCGGGAATATTTAAAAGAGAAAAATATTAATATTTCTCCGGATGAGATATCTGGCCATCAGCACGCGGGCCAGGAGTGCCCGGGATCAAAAATGATGGATTTTAGAAATAAGGAGTCCGGATCCGCTAAGGCTAAAGTAAGCATCAATTCTGAGCTGTCGCAGTGGCCGGTACAATTACGACTGGTTCCTGCGCAGGCTCCGTATTTTGACGGCGCGGATATCTTGATTTGCGCCGATTGCGTGCCGTTTGCTTATGCTAATTTTCATCAGGATCTATTGCAAGGAAAAATTCTTTTGATAGGCTGTCCGAAACTAGATGACCTTGTTTTATATGCCGATAAACTTAAACAGATATTTAAGGATAATAATATAAAGTCTGTAACTTATGCGCATATGGAGGTACCTTGTTGTTTCGGGTTGTTGCCGGTGATTCAGGAGGCGTTAAGTCAGGCGGCTAAGAAAATACCGCTTGAAGAGATCACGATTACCATTAAAGGAGAAAAGCGTAATGTTTTATAAATGTCCCGGCCAGGATCCCAGGAAAGCTAAAGCCGAAAATATAACTTGTTCGGATTGCGGCTATATTGCCGAGATATTTTCCGATGAGATTAAAGTGCAATGCCCGAAGTGTAAGAATTTAATCTGCAAGGAGAGGCTGCCTTCTTGCGTGGACTGGTGTAAGGCAGCCAGAGAGTGTATCGGGGAAGAAAAATGGAAACAACTTAAAGCCTGCCTGCCGGCAGGCAGGGAGGAGTAAAATGTTTTGTTATCAATGTGAACAGACAGCAGGCGGAACGGGTTGCACTAAGTCAGGGGTATGCGGGAAAAATGAAGATATTCAAAGCCTGCAGGATACGCTTTTGTACGGTTTAAAGGGCATTGCCGCTTATGCCTATCATGCCCGTCAATTAGGCGCTCAGGATGAACAGGTCGATGCTTTTATGCATGAGGGGCTTTTTAAAACAGTAACGAATGTCAGTTTTGATTTAAATCAATACTTGGAATTGGTTTTAAAATGCGGCCAGGTCAATTATAAGGCTATGGAGATCTTGGATAATGCGCATACGCAAAGGTTCGGCAATCCTGTTCCGGTTGCCGTAGAAACAGGGACTAAGGCCGGGCCGGGAATTCTAGTTACCGGGCATGATTTATTGGATCTCTACGAGTTGCTTAAACAAACAGAGGGCACAGGTATAAATATTTATACTCACGGAGAAATGCTTCCGGCGCACGGTTATCCGGAATTAAAGAAGTTTAAGCATTTAGCGGGTAATTATGGCGGAGCCTGGCAGGAACAGAAGAAAGAATTCAATGCTTTCAGTGGAGCAATATTGGCCACGACTAACTGCGTATTAATTCCTCCGGAAAATTCCTATTTAGATAGGTTATTTACTATCGGCATAACCGGTGTACCCGGAGCAGCGCATTTACCATCGAGGGATTTTACGTCTTTAATTAAAAAAGCTAAATCTTTACCGTCTTTACCGGAGGCGCCGGGTAAGAAAATTTGGACGGGCTTTCACCACACGGCAATTTTAGGCTTAGCGGATAAGATTGTCAGTCTGGTTAAATCCGGCAAGATTAAGCGCTTCTTTTTAATCGGAGGTTGTGATGGAGCTAAGCCCGGGCGTAATTATTACACGGAGTTTGCCGAAAAAGTGCCCCAGGATTGCGTAATTCTTACCTTGGCCTGCGGTAAATACCGGTTTAATAAACTTGATTTTGGCGATATCGAGGGAGTCCCTAGATTAATTGATATCGGCCAGTGTAATAACGCTTATTCGGCTATCCAGGTAGCGGTAGCTTTGGCTAAGGCGTTTGGTTGCGGTGTAAATGACCTGCCTCTAACCTTAGTCCTCTCCTGGTTTGAGCAAAAAGCAGTTGCTATCTTGCTTAGTTTATTGTACCTTAATATTAAAGGTATCTATATTGGGCCGACGCCGCCGGCTTTTATAAGTAAAAATGTTTTTGGTGTTTTACAGGAGAAATTTGATTTAAGGTTGATTTCTACGCCCGATGAAGATTTAAAAAAGATATTCAAGAAATAATAAGAAACACCCGGCGCTAATTGGAATTGCGCCGGTGTTATCTACGTGGGTAAGGAGGGATAATATGGGTATGTTAAGATTAGCGCCTTTAGTGGCGGTTATACCAATTTCACTTTTATTAACAGCGAGTTTTTTTGTGCTTTTTGCTCTGCGCAAAGTTGAAGAGAAATGGCTTAAAGCCTTTGGTTATCTGGTAGCCAGTTTACTTGGGTTGGCAGCAGTGGTTGTATTATATAGTGCTTCTCTGGGCGCTTCTAAGGACCCTTCCCGCATGAAATATATGATGCAGCAGAGAATGAAGGATTCGTATCGTTCGCAAATGATGCCGCCGAATATGCCGGATAAAGTTATGGCTGAAAAAGGGGTTGCGGTTAAGAATTAAAAGCGACCCAAAAATTTATCTGAAAGGATAGAATGAGTAAATATAAGTGTTTAGTTTGCGGTTATATCTATGATCCTAAAGCCGGCGATCCGGATAATGGAATTGCTCCCGGCACAAGTTTTCAGGATTTACCGGATAGCTGGGTCTGTCCTGAATGCGGTGTGGGTAAGGATCAGTTTGAAAAAATAGCCTAATCAAGCGCCTCAAAGCGCAGCCGATAGAAATGCCCGATGAGATTAAAGCTAAGATAAAAGAAGTTATCCAGCGTAACTATAACGTTAAAAGTTTTCGCCTGGAGATCCCCGGCGATTTGGATTTTAAAGCCGGGCAATTCCTGTCCGTTGAGCTTGAAAATAATCCAACATTAAAAAAATACCTTTCCATTTCTAGTTCACCGACGGAAAAATGCTATTTGGAGTTTACCAAAAAGTTAACCCAAAGTGATTTTTCCCAAGCATTGGATAATTTACGAGCAGGCGATCAGGTAACTATTCAATATCCTTTCGGTAGATTTATATTAGATGAAGCTGTTTCGAAAATTGCTTTTTTATCCGGAGGCATTGGAATCACTTCGATCAGAAGTATTTGTAAATATGCAGTTGATAAGAATTTGGCCGTAGATATAGTGTTAATTTATTCCAACCGCACTGTGCGGGATATTGTATTTAAAGATGATTTTGACGCGATGGTAAAAAAATATCCGTCTTTAAGGGTGGCGCATGTTTTGTGTGAAACAGAACCCGGATTTAAGTGTAGGGTTGGCTTAATTAATGGCACGGTTATAAAAAATGAGATCCCGGATTACCTAGAGAGAAAGTTTTATCTTTGTGGCCCGCCGCCGATGGTTGAGGCGATGCGTAAGATATTGACCGAGGAATTGTTTCTGCCAAGCGCTAAGATTATGTTGGAGAATTTCCAGGGGTATTAATTATGGCTGCGATAAAAATATTGCCGGATATATATTCGGTGGGCGTAGTAGACTGGAAGATCCGTAATTTTCACGGGCATACTTATACCACTAAAAGAGGCTCAACCTATAATGCCTATCTTATTATTGATGAGAAGGTTGCCCTTATTGATACTGTTTTAGGCGGTTTTTCGCAAGAATTAATCAATAATATTCAAGAGATCATCCCTTTAGAAAAAATAGATTATATTATTGCTAATCACGTGGAAACCGATCACTCCGGGGCGTTGCCGTATCTTATGCCTCTTTGCCCGAAAGCTAAGATTTTCGGTACCGCTAAATGTAAGGAAGGGCTTTACCGGCATTATTACAAGAATTGGGATTTTGAAATTGTCAAAACTTCTGATGCGTTAAAATTAGGCAGGCGCACGCTTAATTTTATTGAAGCGCCGATGATTCATTGGCCGGATAGCATGTTTACTTATTGTCCCGAGGATTCTTTACTTATGCCTAATGACGCCTTCGGCCAGCATTTTGCCACCAATGAACGTTTTAACGATCAAGTTGATCAGGCTGCCTTAATGGAAGAGGCTGAGTCTTATTATGCCAATATTCTTTGGCCGTTAGGCTCGGTAATTTTAAGAAAGCTTCAGGAAATACAGAAATCAAATTTATCGATTAAAATGATTGCGCCTAGCCACGGGGTTATTTGGCGTCAGGATCCGGCTAAAATAATCGAGGCTTACCTTTCCTGGGCCACAGGTAATACTAAAGATAAAGTAGTAATCGTTTATGAAACGATGTGGGGGGCAACGGATAAGATGGCTAAAAAAATTGCTCAAGGCCTAGTTAGCCAGGGCCTAGAGGTCAAGCTTTATGATATAGCCCAAAGCGACCGTACCGAGGTAATTACGCAGATGTTAACTGCTAAAGGTTTTCTTTTTGGCTCATCTACGCATGATAATGATATGTTGCCTAATATTGCCGCATTTCTGGAAATAGTTAAGGGTTTGAAGCCTAAAGGCAGGCGGGTTAGTTTTTTTGGTTCTTTTGGCTGGGCAGGAGGGGCGGTTAGTGAAATGCAGGAGATGCTCAAGGATAGCGGAGCTGATTTTATTCTTCCGGGCTTAGCTTTTAAATATGTTCCTGATCAGGTAGAGCTAGAGAGTTGTTTTGAATTTGGAAATAAATTTGCTAGACTTTTAAAATGATAAAAATTCCTGAATTCGTTATTGATTTCTTAAATGCTCAGAGTTTTGTGATTGTTTCTTCTTGGGATAAAGATGGGTTTCCCCATGCTTCATGTAAAGATATTGTTAAAATTGATCCTGCCGGAGGAGTTTATTTGGTTGATGTTTATTATGGGGCGACTGCCGAAAATATAAGAGCTAACCCCAGGGTAAGCATCAGTGCGGTTGATGAGCATAAATTTATAGGTTATTGCTTTAAAGGGAAGGCTGTGTTAATGTCTGATGCGATCAGCTCGGAGATCATTAAGGCTTGGGAGGATAAAATTACTGCTCGGCTAACCAAAAGATTGCTCAGAAATTTATCTGAGGATCAAGGCCGCGGACATCATCCTGAGGCAAGCCTGCCGCATCCTAAACATATTATTATGATCGAAGTAGAACAGATAGTTGACCTGGCGCCGTTTAATTTAAAAAAGCCTGCTTGACGGTTTAACTGTCGGTAGACGGCAGGCAAAGGAGATTATTATGGCTAAAAGTATTATCGTTTACAGTACTCCGGCTTGCCCCTGGTGTATTCGGGTTAAGCAATTTTTAAAAGAGAATAACATCCTATTTTTGGATTGGGATGTTTCCGTCGATAAAGTTGCTGCCGATGAGATGGTCAAGAAAAGTGGGCAGATGGGGGTGCCGGTATTAGATATTGACGGGGAAATTATTGTGGGGTTTGATAAAGATAAGATTAAACAATTATTGAATTTATGAAAACAAGGGGACGGTTCTCTTGAAAACAAGAGAACCGTCCCCATTATTTAAATTGAATATGCAAATTTATGATTTGATTATTATCGGGGCCGGGCCGGCGGGAATTACCGCCAGCGTTTATGCGGCCAGAAAGAAACTGAATTTTTTAGTGATTTCCCTGGATATCGGCGGGCAGACTGCCTGGAGCGGAGAGATCGAAAATTATACGGGGTATCAATTTATCACCGGACCGGATTTAACGCAAAAATTCGAAGAACATCTGCGTAAATACGGCATTGCCCTAAAAGAAAATGAAGAAGTTTTGGAGATTGCTAAATCTGGTGAAATTATTTCGGTTAATACCAATAAAGGTAATTATCAGTCCCGAACGGTAATTATTGCCTCCGGGAAAAAATCTAGGGAACTGGGGGTGCCGGGGGAAAAAGAATTTAAGAATCATGGCCTGACCTATTGCGCTACTTGCGATGGGCCGCTTTTCTCAGGCAAGGTAGTTGCGGTGATCGGAGGCGGTAACTCGGCCCTGGACGCTGCCTTACAATTGACTAAGATCGCCAAACATATTTACATTATAAATATCACCGAACAGTTGGCCGGAGACCAGATTATGTTGGAAAAGATAAAGCAAGCCGAAAATGTCACAATTTTGAATAGTCATCAGATTACGGCGATTTCCGGAGATAGATTTGTTCGCGCAATTAAAATCAAGAATAAAGATGGCCAGAAAGAATTGGCAGTCGAAGGAGTTTTTGTGGAAATAGGTCTTATTCCTAATTCGTCTTTTGCTAAGAATGTGGAAAAAAACACAAAAAATGAGATTAATATTGATTTAGCGAATCAAACCAATATTCCGGGAGTATTTGCCGCCGGGGATGTTAGTAACGTTCTGGAGAAACAGATTATTATTGCCGCCGGAGAGGGTTCCAAAGCTGCGTTAAGCGCTTTTCGTTATCTGGCCCGAAAGAATTTTGGAAAATAAGTTGCGGGTAATTTTTAAGGTGCTACAATAAATCAAAATTAAAGGGAGGGTAATAAAATGAGAGATAGAATTGAAAAAGCGTTGAATAAGGTTAGGCCAATGCTGGCTGCAGACGGCGGAGACGTGGAGTTAATCGATGTCACTCCCGATGGTGTAGTTAAGTTAAAACTAAAAGGAAGCTGCGGATGCTGCCCGATGAGCTCGATGACCTTGAAGATGGGAATTGAAAGGATTTTGAAACAGGAAGTCCCGGAGATTAAGGAAGTTGTCGCTCTGTAAAGAATTTTACCATGACTCT
>ERZ1292640.1048-Hain-H43-02um-R1-1048-length-22901-cov-7_pt1 | contig 22901 bp, 22 predicted proteins | sample MGYA00564404_ERZ1292640 | MGnify/ENA primary metagenome ERZ1292640 (study PRJEB36523, sample SAMEA6512636) | groundwater metagenome | collected 2019-01-08 | study: AquaDiva: Metagenomics assemblies of 32 groundwater samples
AGCAATGAATGCCGAATTCGTTAAATCAGTTAAAGAGGTTAAATGGGTTAAATGCGTTACCTAGGTTAGTTGCGAGGACCAGAGATCATGGACACGTCATCGGGAGCATTTCGGACATTTGAGGATTTGGAAGTCTATCGGTCGGCGCGCGAGTTTCGGAGGGCCATGTACGATTTAACCCATTTAACCTTTTCACCCATCCAAATCTTTTAACTCGCTTTTCGCGGATGAACGTTTTTGACACCCTTGCCCATGCGGCCCGCCAATGGCCTGACCGGACGGCCATCATTGATGCCGCTGGCCCGCTGAGTTACCGGTCGCTCTGGCGTGACATCGAGGCCGTGCGGGATGAACTGGCCCGCCTCGACGTGCGCGAGGGGCAAGGCGTCGGGGTGCGCGCGCGCAACGGACGCGCGTTCGTGACCGGCGCGCTGGCCGCGCTGGGTTGTGGCGCGGTGGTGATGCCCATTCATCACCAGATGAAATCCGCCGAGTTATCAGAGATGCTCTCACGCGCCCCGCTATGCGCGATCCTGGACGACGGTTGCGGCACGGGCCTGGCCGGCAAGACGGGCCGGGGCGTGGAACTGGCGAGGGGCAGCGGCTTGCGTTTCACGCGACTCGACGGCCCGCAGCTCCCGTTGGCCCCCGGCATCGACGACGCCGCTTTCGTGCGGTTCACCTCGGGCACCACCGGCGCCGCCAAAGGCGTGACTCTGACGCACCGCGGGGTGCTCGAACGCATGCGCGCCGCCAACACGGGACTGGGCCTGACTTGCGAGGACAGAGTGCTCTGGGTCCTGCCGATGGCCTATCACTTCTATGTTTCCATCCTTCTCTACCTTGAAGTCGGGGCGACCGTTCTGGTCTGCGCCGATTACTTCGCCGAGAGTATCTTGGATGCGGCTTTGACCCACCAAGCCACCTTTCTTTATGTGACCCCGATGCACGTGCGCATGTTGACCGCCGATCAATCAGGACACGCGTTGCCACCGAGTTTGAAGCGAGTGATGTCGGTCTCCAGTCGTCTCGACCCGCAGGCGGCGCGGGGTTTCCTCGCCAAGTATCGCGTTCCGGTGGCGCAGGGTTATGGCATCATCGAAGTGGGTCTGCCGATCATGAATATCGAGGAGGCAGAGGCGCATCCCGAATCCATCGGACGACCGTTGCCCGGCTTTGACGCGGCCATCCTGAACGAGAGCGTGCAACCCGTGGCTGACGGTGAAACGGGACAACTGGCCCTGCGAGGCCCCGGCATGTTTGCGGGTTACCTCAGCCCGCCGAGGCCGCGTGACGAAGTGCTGCGCGAAGGCTGGTTTCTGACCGGCGACCTGGCACACCGCGATGGCGCGGGACGAATCGTCCTCGACGGGCGGACCTCGTCCGTGATCCACGTCGCCGGCCACAAAGTCTTCCCGGAGGAAGTCGCCGCCGTGCTCGACCAACACCCGGCGGTGCTGCGTTCGCGGGTAACCACCCGGCCGCATCCGCAACTGGGCGAGGCCATCCACGCCGAGGTGCAACTGCGCAGCGGCAGCCACCCGCCCGCGAGCGAAGACATCCTATCCTTTTGCCGGCGGCGGCTTTCGAACCATAAGGTGCCCACGTCGCTCGACTTCGTAGCCGAACTGACCCTAACTTCCAGCGGAAAGGTGCGCCACGGATGAGGATGCTCAGCCGTTGCAAGGCCGCGGCCTTGCCAGGAACGGCCGGCGCCGCCGCGGACAAGATTGTCATCATCGGGGGTGGCATCGCGGGACTGGCTTGCGGTTGCTATTTGCAGATGAACGGCTACCGCACGGAAATATTGGAGACGAACACGGTCCCAGGCGGATTATGCGCCGCGTGGGACCGAGGGCCGTATGTCTTCGACGGTTGCCTGCGCTGGCTGCTTGGCACTCATACCTCTTCGACCTTTAACCGGATCTGGAACGAGTTGGGCGCGATCGCCGGGCGGGAGATCGTGAGCCACGACGAATTCTTGCGCGTGGAGGGCACGGATGGCCAGGTCCTCTCCCTGTCTGCGAATCTGGACCAGTTCGCTCAAGCGTGCAAACGGTTCGCGCCGGAAGACGCCGCCCTCATAGATAAACTCGTCCGCGCGGCGCAACACTGCGCTACCCTCGATCCCCTGGAGAAACCGCTGGAACTCATGACGGGGCTGGAGAAAACGAGACTCCTGCTCCGCTACCTTCCCTTGCTGCTCACCGTCGCCACGTGGATGAATGTGGGCGTCACTGCCTATCTCGCGGCTTACCGGAACCCATTCCTCCGCGAGGCGCTCATGGCCGTGGCAGGCGACAACCGCATGTCGGCGTTGGTGCTGGTGATGGTGCTGGCCTGGAGATCGCACGCCGGCTACGTGGCCGGAGGATCACGGGCCTTTGCGGAAGCGATTGCCAGTCGCTATACCCGCCTCGGTGGCGTCATGCGGTGCAATGTCCAGGTAGTCTCGGTGACGGTCGAGGATGGCCGGGCCACCGGGGTGCGCTGCGCCGACGGAACGGCGGCCCCAGCCGCCACGGTGGTTTCCTGCGCCGACGGCCATACGACGATTTTCAAGATGCTCGAGGGCCGTTATGTCAACAAGCAGATCCTTTACGCCTACAACAACTGCGACGTTTTCCCGGGCCTGATCCAGGCATCTCTGGGGATAAACCAGCCTTACCCGGAGGCACCCCACACCCTCAGCCTGCCTCTTTTGCGACCGCTCATGGTGGACGACATCACGCGGCATGGCCGGTTGGAGGTGGCGGTCTTTGGGCCGGATTCGAGACTCTGCCCGGCCGGTAAAACGGTCATGACAGTTAGGCTGTCCAGCCGTTACGAGTACTGGGCCGATCTCAAAAGCCGCCATCCCAACGATTACCAGCGAACTAAAGAAGGTCTGCTGCGAGAAATCGTCGGTATTCTCGATCGGAGGTTTGCAGGCTTGGCCAGGCAACTGGAGTACGCTGACCTGGCGACCCCGGCAACCTTTGCGCGCTTCACTGGCAACTGGCGGGGCAGCTTCCAAGGCTGGCTTCCAACGCCACGAATGCTGGGCCGGCGCCTTCCGCGCACGCTGCCTGGACTGAAGGATTTCTACATGGCCGGCCATTGGGTTGAGCCGGGCGGCGGACTGCCTTGGGCCGCGCTTTCGGGACGGTATGCCGCGCAGATGATCTGCGCCCGGGACGGGAAGGTGTTTGTGGCCACGGAGCCCTGAGCGTCCTTCAACTTTCTCTCAATGCGCCACCGGCATGCCGCGGCTGTCGGTACGGAAGGCGAATGTGAAAACCCGAGTGTTTTTCTTCTGATGGCAAACCCGCCCCGAAATCCAGTACGCTTGTTGCGGCCTCAGAATCACATCGGGAGGAAGCGCATAGAATCTTTCGTAAGAGCAACTGTCCGGAAAAGAAACCGGATGCTGGAGTGTCCAATTCTGTTCTGACGCGGCTGCGGGTGAGGTATCTCCCCGACGGGTCTGCGCGCTCAGGAAACGCGGGGCCTTCTTGACCGTTACCTCAACGGGAGCTGCGATGTCGAGGCGCGTAAAGCTCGGTGTCCAGACGCGCAGGAAAACCTCGCCACCCGGAAGCGTTCTGTACTCCCGATCGAACGGCACTCGCGCAATCCGGGTGAGGGCATGCATCTTTGCAGAAACCCATTCGGCGCCATTTTCCTCCGCGCGAAAATTGCGCAGTCCGGCAAAATCATCAAATTGCGCGGCGACCCGTGAGGTCGAGGTGTTCCTGGTGGGTGCAAAATTGCTCAGCACAATTCCGTCCGAGTTGAGGTCATCGAGACCGCCATGAGTGCCGCCGAAGGGCGCCAGTTCGCTGCCTTTTTTTACCAGCCATCCGCTGTGAACGTAACGATTGTCCAGGCTGATGAGAATGGTCGCCGGATTGAGTGTGACCTGCGTGTGGCCGCGAACGATTCGCTCCAGCGCGAGCGGATAACGATGGACCATGGTTTCGGCCATCCAGGCATCGGCCGTGGCAAAGCCGTCGGCATCGAACTGGTTCTTTCTGAGGAGAGCATCGACCGCCGGGCGATGGTCAAGCGGGTCGCCCTCCTCAGTTGAGTATCGGAAAGCGTTCTTCGCGGGATTCCACTCAATGACGGCTCGTTCGCCCTTCGAGTTCATAACAATGAAGCGATTCGTCTGACCCGGGAACTGAGCCGACAATATGTCCACGCCTTCCAGGTGCGTGAGTAGTTGCAGGAGTCTTTCCGTTTCGGCGGGTGAATTATGGATTTCCACCCACGACTCGATCCCGGTCGTCGGGAGGACGACGTCCTTGGGATGCACGATGGACCTCGCGATCCGGTAGCCGGCCTTTTTTAGAAAAGGCCGGATCTTGACGCGCTTGCCGGCGCCGGCGCGGTTGTGCCCGTGATCTGACAGAATCAGGATTTCGAGCTCCCGCCCCTCCCGTGCCTGGTAGATGGCGCTCACTTTCTTGAGTTTTTCCTCGAGCAGGCCAAGCATGGCGAAGATGTCGCGCGACAAGTGCTGGGCGTCGTCTGGCGTGCGAAGGTAAACGTAGTAGTTGTCATCCCGGCTCTTGGTATTGAGGAACGCTTTGACGAATTTGTTTACCTCGTATTTGTACGTGTGCAGCGGATAGACATAACCCAGCGTGCGAATGAAACCGCCTTCCAACTGCCAGTGCATCTGCTTTTCGTGCTCCATCGAAGTGGTGATCGGGTTCACCTCGATTTCGGAATTCGCGGCCGTGCTGAAATAGGTGCGCTGGTAACCAGGCAGAGGGCGGTCGCCGAACATGTCGGTCCACGCCACGTCGCTCGCCGATGGAAACGTCGAGATCATGTGGCTGACGGGAAACCATCCCTGATGGAAGCCCTGACGGTGGCATCGCCGGCCCCAGATGTTCGTGTAGGCGACCCCTTCCTGGAGAGCTTTCATGTCACGGTAAGCGATGCCATCGAGCCCCACGATGAGTCGCCTGGGGACCGCGGCGATGCTGGTGGCGGACAGGGCCTGGATGACCAACCAGAGGAGAAAGTCAGACCGGCTCAGGCTTCTGCCTAGACGGCCAACGCTATTGCATCTCGGACTGAGAATCATGACGCGAATGATCAGCGGATTGGGGCAAGCATGTCCAAATGAATTGCCATGGCCTGTGGTCTTGCCTGGCAGGAACTTGATCGTGTGCCCTTCGGGCGAGCATTCCTCACGCGTTCTTGCCTGCGCGCTGTCGAAAGACAACTTCCTCTGGGAAGCCTCCAGTCTTCGGCCGGTATCGACCCTCGGCACTCCCCAGCGCGCGCCATTCAAGAAACTTGCCGCGCCACTCCGCGCGTGAGACCTTTCCGCACGTGTTGGCGTCCAGGGACTTCACGAACCACCATTCCCGCGGCACCTGCCAACCAGGCAGCTTCCCCAGCAGGAACTGCCGCAGTTGGGCGGCGTCCCCTTTTTCCCGGGGCGCCACGCACGCCACGATCACGTCGGTGCGGCCAGCCGTTTCGTCGGGCACGCCGAAGACGAGACATTCCATCACGGACGCGTGCTGCCGAAGTGCCTGCTCAATCACCGCGGGGAAGATTTTCCGCCCGGCGACGTTAATCTGGTCGCCGACGCGGCCGCGGAGACAGACCAGGCCGTCCTTGAGATCGGCCAGATCATTGGTCTGAAAACAGCCCCCGCCCAGCTTCTCCGACGGATTCGGCCAATAGGTTTCGCCGACCGCGCGGCTGCGCACCACCAGCACGCCGTCCCCGTTCACCCCGGCCTCGACGTTCTTGAGCAGATGTCCCACGCTGGCTTCATCCTCCCGCGGGACGAGCGTCGGATCGTAAGAGATGCCGCCGCACTCCGAGGCTCCCAGGAAGTTGTGAATCTTCAGCCCCTGCGCCGCGAAGACCGCCCGCTCCAGGGCCAGCGGCAAGGGAGCGCCGGCCGAAATACCCAACACCACGTTGGGTGGAATGGCCCCGGCCGCATGCCAGATCCGCCACAGGGCTGGAACGGCCGGCAGGGTCAACTTCGGATGGCTTTGCGCCGCCCGGCGCACCACCTCCGGCAACGCGGAAGGCACCAGGGTCAGCGGGATGCCATGCAGCAACAGCGGCAGCACCAGGCCCGAAAAGCCATACGAGTGCGCCAGGGAAATCACGCCCAGATTGGGCCAGTCCGGGCGCAGGCCCATCGTGGCCACAATATTCTCCACGTCGTCCGCCAGTTGTTCTTCGGTGAAAGCCACGGCCTGCAACGCCCCGTTTGTGGCGGCAATGGTCTTCAAATGGCGGCAACGAGAGGGAGGGAGCGGAATCGACGGTGGCCGATCGTACGGCTCCAATGGGCAAACCACGCTGCCCTGACGCCACCCACACAAGACCGCAAAGACGAAGTCGGCGGAGTTTCCCTGTGGGCAGACCAACTCGGACGCTCCCGTCACCAGGTTCTCCACTTGGCGATCCAGTTGGCCGAATGTCCAACACCGTTCCGAGGCCGGCTCACGCAACGCGACTTCGTGGGTTCTATCTCGAACGACTTCTCGCCAGCGCTCGTAAAGCATGCGCGCCTTTTCTACACAAAGGACTGATTTCATGGCAAGCCCCATCTCACTTCGGAAAACAGCATCCGCCGTGGCCCAGCCAGTTCATCCTCCAGGTCACCTCCGGGGCCGGCGGGCGCGCCACCACTTCCACCAGCGTACAGAATCCGCCACCGGTGCGATGCGGCTGGCACGGCGGCTGCCAATGACTTCAACGGGCACAAACTCGACCCGGTGGCCCGCCGTCAGAAACGCGAGCAGGGTTTCGGATTCCACCTCGAAATGCGCCGTGGTGAGCGGCAGTGTCGCCCACGTTCCGAGGTGGATGAGCCGGAAACCGCATTGGGTGTCGGGCAGCTTCATGGCCGCATATCGGGAAATCTGGCGGCTCATCCAACGATTCACCAGCCGGCGCAGCCACGGCATGGCTTGGGCGTTCTGCATGCGGTTTCCGATGATGAGTCGCGCGCCCGTCTGTTCGGCGCACTGCAGAAAGGAGGGCATGTCGTCCGGATTGTGCTGACCGTCGCCATCCAGCGTGAATGCCCACTCGAAACCCTGCCGCAGCGCGAGGGACAAACCGGTTTTGAGGGCGGCCCCTTTTCCGACATTCCTGTCATGGCTGGCCACCGCTGCCTCAGCGCTTTTGGCCAGAGCCAACGTGTCATCCGTGGAGCCGTCGTCCACCACTATCACCGTCGGAAAGTGCTGGCGGACGCTGGCTACGAGAGGAAAGATCGTGGCCTCCTCATTGAAACAAGGGATCACAACCGTGCATGTCGCCGGCCAGTGCATGGGCGTTCAGTTAAAGGGAGAATCCTTGGAAAATGAAGCCAAAACCCTGCGTGGTGCCGCAGTTAATGGTTGCCACGGGGCCGCCGCGTTTCTATCTTCACCCTCGTCATGATCTTCCCTGCCAACTCTCCGCCCCCGACACCTCCGCGTGTTGTCGTCACTGGCGCAGGCATCATCACCGCTTTTGGCCTGGGCTGGAAACCCAACGCGGAAGGCTTCCGCGCCGGCAGAACGACCTTCCGGCCTGTTTCGCGGTTCGACGTCAGCCGCCATCGGGCCAAGATGGCTTCAGAACTTGATTTGCCCGCCGCCTTGCCGCCGACCCATCTCCGTGCGCGTCAAGCGGCCCGGCTCGACCGCGCCGGGGCCGCGCTGCTCCTGGCAACAGGGGAGGCCTGGCGCCAGGCCGGCTGGGAACCTGCGGACAATGTGCCGTTCGTCCTGGGCACGACAGGAGGCGCCATGTCGCTGGGCGAGGACTATTTCCGGCAGGCAGTGCAAACGCCGCTCCAGCATCGCCGGCAACCCACGCGCGCCTTGCATTACCAGGCGCAAGTCCAGGCGCGCACGGTCATGGACGCCTTTGGTTCTGCCGGCCCCATCACGATCCTCTCCAACGCTTGCGCCTCCGGCAGCAACGCGATCGGCCATGCGTGGGACCTGATCCGCGGTGGCCACGCCGAGTGCGTGTTGGCGGGCGGATACGACACGGTGAGCGAATTGGTTTTCTCCGGTTTCGATTCCTTGCAGGCGCTGTCAACGACCGTTTGCCGCCCGTTCGATGCGCAGCGCGACGGACTGGCGCTCGGCGAAGGAGCGGGCGTGCTCGCCCTCGAAACACTCGATCACGCGCGCCGCCGGGATGCGCTCATCCTGGGCGAGTTGATCGGTTACGGCGTGGCCAGCGACGGACACCACCTCACCCAGCCGCACCCCGAGGGCAACGCCGCCTGGGCCGTCATGCAGCAGGCTTGCGGGGCCGCCCGTGTGACGCCGGAAGAGGTTGATTATGTCAACGCCCACGGCACGGGCACGCCGCTCAACGACAGTTCCGAGGCGCTTGCCATCGGACGCTGGGCCGGCCCTCGCGCCGCCACCCTGCCGGTCAGTTCCACGAAAGCCGGCATCGGGCACCTGCTGGGCGCGGCCGGCGCCGTGGAAGCGGTGGTTTGCTTGATGGTTCTGCGCGAACAGTGGCTGCCGCCCGAAACCACCTTCCGCACTCCCGACCCGGCCTGCCGCTTCCCCATCGTGAGCCAACCGCAAGACGCCCGCGTGAACATCGCTTTGTCCAATTCGTTCGGCTTCGGCGGCGTCAACGCGGCTTTGCTTTTCAGGAGGTGGACTTGAGCCGCATTTTCGTCAGCGGCATGGGCGCCGTGTCTCCGGCGGGCTGGAACGTGGCTGCGTTGCGGCTGGCCTTGGAGCAAGGGACGCCGCTGCCCATCCAGCCTCTCCCGCGGCCGGGCTGGGAGAAATCGCTCCGGGCGCGATTGGTTCCCCAGCCTCTTCACCGTCCGGCTTTCCTCGCTCATCCGCGCGTGCGACGCGCCAGTCCCATCACACACTACGCCGCGTCTGCCGCCCTGGAAGCCGCGGCCCCCTTGCGGGCGGCTCAGGAAGGCGTCCGCCGATGGGGGGTGATCGTCTGCCTCCAATCGGGCTGCATTCAGTATTCCTGCCGCTTTTTTGACGAGGCGCTGAAAGACCCGGCCACAGCCAGTCCGCTGTTGTTTCCCGAAACCGTTTACGGCGCGCCGGCCAGTCATGTCGCCGCGCTGTGGGAGAACGTCTGCCTGGTCTATACGGTTCTGGGCGATTCATCCGCTTTCCTGCAAGGAGTGGCGATGGGCGTCCAATGGCTCGACGAGCATCGCGTGGATGCCTGCATCGTCATTGGCGCGGAAGAAAACCACTGGTTGCTCGCGGACGCACTCTGGCATCTGGAGCATTCAGCCGTGATCAGCAACGGGGCGGGTGCGTTGTGCTTGTGCCGGGAGCCGAAGAGGTCGGCGGGTGTCGAACTGGCCGCCATCACCGATGCGCATCCTTACTCCGCGCGCCAGAGCCGAAGCCAGGCCGCGCAAACCATGCGCCGACAACTTGGCGCCGGTTCCGCCCTGGAACTGCTTTGCGACGGACTCGGTGATAGTCCCCGCGCTGACGCGCCGGAAGCCGCAGCGTGGCGGGATTGGGCCGGCCCTCGCCTCAGCCCCAAACGGATCATGGGCGAAGGACTCATGGCCACCGCTGCCTGGCAGTGCGTAGCCGCCTGCGAAGCGCTGGCGCGCGGCCGGTTTCAGGCCGCCAACGTGAGTGTCGTGGGCGCAAATCAGCAGGCGATTGGCGTGCGCTTTATTCACAATGATCCGGCATCGACGCAGCGCTTCGCGGCGCCCGATGCTCAACAGAATTCTCCATGAATCTTCGTGTCATTCTCATCACCGGAAGCAACGGCGGCTTGGGTCAGGCGGTCGCGCGTTCATTTCTGGCCGAGTCTCCGGCCAATTTCGTGTGGCTGGGCGTCCATTCCCGCCGGGACCAGGCAGACCAACTTGCCGCGGAACACTCGGACCGCTGTCGTTGCCTGCCGTTGGACGTAACCCAACCGGAGGCGTGGCGGACGGCTGTTCAGGAGATTCTCTCCCGCCACCAACGGCTCGACGTGCTGGTGAACAACGCCGGGAGTCACCAGGATGCCCTGCTGGGCACAATGTCGGCGAGCGCATGGGAAGGAGTGTTGGCCACCAATCTCGACGGCGTCTTCCATGGTTGCCAGGCCGTGCTGCCGACCATGATCAGCCAGCGTGGAGGGCGGATCGTGAATATCGCCTCCCTGAGTGCGTTATTGGCTCCAGCAGGCCAGACCAACTACGCCGCCGCCAAGGCCGGCGTGGTGGCACTCACGCAATCGCTGGCCAAGGAAGTGGCCCGGATCGGGATCACCGTCAATGCCGTCTGTCCGGGTTACGTCGAAACGGAGTCGATTGCGCGCCTGGACGAGACGGCGCGGCGCGCGGCCCAAGCCAGCGTGCCCATGCGCCGCTTCGGCCGGCCCGAAGAAGTAGCGGCGGCCGTCCGGTTTCTGGCTTGCCCGGAGGCTAGCTATATCACAGGCTCAGTTCTGAAAGTGGATGGCGGAATTTTGTGATGAAAGACAGCAAAGCGCTCAGGCAGGAAATCAAGCAATTGATGGTCGAGGACTTGATGCTTCAGGTCACGGCGGATGAGATCGGCGACGACCAACCCTTGTTTGGTCCCGGAAGCTTGGGACTCGACTCCGTGGACGCGCTCCAAATTGTGGTGGGGCTGGATAAACATTACCGGCTGAAGATTCCAGATCCGGAGACGGCGCGGGGAATTCTCCAAAGTGTGGCCACCATCGCTGACGCTGTTCAGCGCCATCTCGAATCGTCCGGCCCGGCTGAAGTGAAGACTTGATCCGACCGGCCGAAATCGAACTGTTCGACCGTCCTTTCCGCGCCTCCTTGGCGGCGGCAGAGATGGCGCGCGCTTCCAGCTTCAGCATTCATTGCTGGACCGGAGAAAACAATCAGGGCCAGGTTTCCGACCACACGCCCCGTTCCTGTGTTCCTGAACTTCCTTCCTGCGGTCGTCTATTACGCGCAAAGACAGGCAGAACGCTCGGCTGGGTTAGTCACCGAGGAGCGACTCCCATCATCCGAGGTAGGGTCATACCCCATTGCGAAGGCTCGCCCAGGCAGTGTAGAGTTTGCACTGCAATAAGACCAGAGCGCAGACCCGCGAAACAAATAAAGAGCGTGACCTCGCCATGGTTCAAGATCATTGTGTTGAACGGCCTCGACCGGTCTCACCTCGTCGCCGGCGTGATCGACCGAGTGCGGCTGGTCAGACCGCGCGCGGTCCTCATCCAACAGGCCATCCGTGACAAACTCGCGGAGCACAAACAGCATAACGCCGAGCCAGAGGAGGATCGGCCGGAAATCCCGAACTGGAAATGGAGTCCCCCATGACTACACCTCAGGACAGCACACAGACACTGGCGCAGATGCAGGTCATCCAGAGTGTGGAACCCTTCGTGAACGAGCACTTGGGCACGCTCCTGAAACCCATTGGGGAGAGCTGGCAGCCGACCGATTGGCTGCCGGATCTCGCCGCCGAGAATTGGCGGGAACAACTCGGCGAGTTTCGGGAGCGGGCGCGGGACCTGTCGGACGAGGTGCTGGTGATCCTGGTGGGCGACATGATCACAGAAGAAGCTCTGCCGTCATACCAGACCTGGTTAAATCGGTTGCGAGGTCTCGGCGACCCGACCGGGGCGAGCGATTCTCCGTGGGCGCGCTGGAGTCGAGGCTGGACCGCGGAAGAAAACCGGCATGGTGATCTGCTCAACAAATACCTTTACCTGACCGGGCGTGTGGACATGCGTTCGATCGAAACCACGATCCATCATCTGATCAACAATGGGTTCGATCCTCACACCGCCAATGATCCGTACCGTGGATTCGTTTATACGTCCTTTCAGGAGCGGGCGACGAAGATCTCCCACCGGAACGTGGGTGATCTGGCCAAACGCGCGGGCGAGGAGCGGTTGCACCGGATTTGCGATCGGATTGCCGCGGATGAAGCCCGGCATGAACACGCGTACAAATTGTTCATGGGCCAGGTATTCAAACTGGATCCGGCCGGCGCGGTCCTGGCGTTTGCCCAAATGATGAAAACGAAGATTGCCATGCCGGCCCAGTTGATGGATGACGGGAAAAGCCAGAATCTGTTCGCCAAGTTCGCGCGGGTGGCTCAGCATGCCGGCGTCTATACGGCGGCCGACTACGCCAGCATTATCGGCGCACTGGTCGAGGAATGGAAAATCGCCGGGCTGAAGGGACTCTCCGATGACGCCGCAGACGCACAGGAGTTCCTGTGTGGTCTCTCGGGGCGGTACCAGAAGCTGGCGGAGCGGATCAAATTCACAGGCGCGGAGAAGTTCAGTTGGATTTACGACCGGGAGATCAGGCTCGGTTCCCTGGCATAAACTCTCTACAGTTCTCCAAGCCTTGGAAGTTGGAGCGGTTCCGGGAGCCATGGTAGGGTTTTACCCCATAGCGCTGGGCTGCACGGGGGCATAGCCTACCGATGAATAGGCCCGCGCCTGGGCTGGAAGCAGCGGCCCGGTTCGGGCCGGACGGACTCAGGTGTCTGACCTCCGCAACAACATCAATGAACGACATCGAACCAAAACTTCTGAACCTGCTCGGGCAGCGGGATTACGTTCCGCTGAACGTCCCCGAGTTGCTGCGCGGACTTCGCTTTGCGCCGCGGCGCCAGCAGGAACTCCAACAGGTGCTGCGCACACTGGAGCGGGCCGGCCGCATCGCCCGCATCAAGGGCAATCGCTACATCCAGCCCCGCGAGGCGGACCTCGTTCCCGGGCGGATTCGCATGAACCGCCAGGGCAAGGGCTTTCTCCAGCCGGACGAGCCCGGAGAGAAGGAGATCGCCATCCCGGAGAGCGCCACGTCCACGGCCTTGCACGAAGACCGGGTGTTGGTGCGACGGGAAGTGCGGCCGAAGGGCCTGCGTCCGGACACGCTGGCGCCCGCCACCGGAACCGTGGTTCGCATCCTGGAACGTCGTCGCACGCAGATCGTCGGCACGCTGCAACGCAGCCGGCAGTTCCTCTACGTCGTTCCCGATGACCCGCGCATCCCGCACGATATCTATGTGCCGCCGCGCCAACTTGTAGGAGCCGACGTAAAGAGGCAGGCCCCCCGTCCTGCGGTCGTGGGCGACAAGGTGGTGGTCAGGTTGCGCGAATGGCAGTCGCGGCACACCAATCCCGAAGGTGAAATCATCGAGGTGCTCGGCGCGCCGGACGAATCCGGCGTGGACATGCTCTCGGTGCTGCGCCAATACGCCTTGCCCTCCCGCTTTCCCAACCACGCGCTGCACGAGGCGCGCTCGTTCGGGACGACGGTTCAGCCTCGTGACCTCGTTGGCCGGGTGGATTGCCGCCGGCACCCGGTGATCACGATTGACCCGGACGATGCGAAGGATTTCGACGACGCCATCTGCCTGGAGCGAGCCGGTCAGAATCAATGGCGGCTGTGGGTCCACATCGCGGACGTGTCGCATTACGTCAAGCCCGGCAGCGCGCTCGACGTCGAGGCGCGACAGCGCGGCAACTCGACCTACCTCGTGGACCGCGTCATCCCGATGCTCCCGGAGGCGTTGAGCAACGAACTCTGTTCGCTCAAGCCGGGCGTGGATCGCCTCACGAAGTGCGTCGAGTTCCTCCTGTCCCACGACGGCCGGCTGCTGGGCGCGAAGTTCTGCTCCGCGGTGATTCATTCGCAGCGCCGTCTGGCCTACCCGGAGGCGCTCGCCATCCTGCAGCGCAAACCCGCCGACCCGATCGAACAGATGCTGCACCAGGCGCATGAGCTGGCCCAGCGCATCCGGCGCACCCGCTTCAAGGCCGGTTCGCTTGCTCTCGATTTTCCGGAAATGAAGATCCGGCTGGACGAACACGGTCGCGTGGCTTGCATTGAGAAGGTGGAAAACGACGTGTCGCACCATCTGATCGAGGAGTTCATGCTGCTGGCCAACGAAGCGGTCGCCACCCGTTTGATGACCCTGCGCCGACCGGCGCTTTATCGTGTCCACGAGCCGCCCGACGAAGCGCGACTGCAGGAGTATCGCGAGGAGGTTCTGAGCCACAACGTGCCGTGCGGCAATCTGCGGCACCGCCCGGAGGTGCAGCGGTTGCTGCACAAACTCGGCGCCCTGCCCATCGGCCCCGCGCTCAGAATCGGCTTTCTGAGATCGCTCATGCGCGCCCGCTACGCCGTCGAACCGCTCGGGCACTACGGTCTGGCCAAACCGAAATACACCCACTTCACCTCGCCTATCCGCCGCTACGCCGACCTGGTGGTGCATCGTGCTCTTTTCGACAAAAGCCCCGTCTCGACGCCGGCGCTCCACCAGACCGCCGAACACATCTCGACGACGGAACGCAACTCCGCCGACGCCGAGCGCGACAGCAAGGACGTGAAGCTCATGGCGTTTCTGCAGGCCCAGCTTCGCTCCGGCCGTCCTCAGCCGTATCCGGCCCTGGTGACCGATGTCCGCAACTTCGGCTTCTTCGTGGATGTGCCGGGGTTGGCCATGAGCGGTCTCGTCCCGCTCTCCACCGTGGAGGACGACTTCTACGTGTTCGACGCGGTGCGCAACCTGCTTGTCGGACGCCGCACCCGCCGCGTGATCCGGCTGGGCGACCGCGTCACCGTTCAGATCTTCAAAGTGGACCCGTTCAAGAAGCAAGTGGATTTCCGGCTGGCCACCGACCGCCGCCCCACCACAAGCCGTCCTGCTCGATCCCGGAAGGAACCTGAATGACGCCTTTTCTCCACAGAGTGCTCCACGTCGGCGTGATCGTCTCGGCGGTCTTCAAACGAGGGTGGGAAACAATCGAACTCCTGTTCCGCTCCAAAGCGGAAGCGGCCCGGCGGGCCTCCGGAAGGTTCGAGGCGCTCAAGCGCAGGGAGATGGAAATTGAACGGCTCGATCGTCTGAGAAATCCGAGCGATTATCAAGGGAGGTAAAGGGGTTCTTGACTTATTGATCTTTCTTCCTGGTCTCGTTGGATCGGATTACATCAGCCGGTTCAGATAGCCAACGCTTGCCATCCCGAGCGTGTCATCCAGCCGTAAGGCAGCCATTTCGGGAAGATTGTCATAAAGTCGAGAACCTCTTTACCGCTCTCCTTTTCGTACGTTCCCCGTGGTCCATTCACGGGCCGAATTGTGCGGGTGATGTCTTGATGGCGTTCTGACCTGACAATCTTGACCTGGGTCAAACGTTTACCCACCTCCAGGCCCGACCACACTCTTGTTCGCCGCATTGGCCAAGGCAGCTACGGCGAGGTCTGGCTGGCCCAAAACATCATGGGCACTTGGCGCGCCGTCAAGGTCGTCTTTCGCCACACCTTCAGCAGCGACCGCCCCTACGAACGCGAGTTCGCCGGCATCCAGCGGTTCGAGCCACTCTCCCGTGGCCACGAAGGCTTGGTGGACTTGCTCCATATTGGGCGTAACGATCAGGCGGGCTATTTTTACTAGGTGATGGAACTGGCCGACGACGCCCGTGCCACCGTCAACGAGGCCTCACCGGTCGCATCAGCGGCCCCAACCACTCCCACGACAGCGGGCCCGAGCCCCGCAGTGGCGATTCAGCCGCCCGAGCCACTCGTCAATAGTAATTCACAAATCGTCAATCCGTCCGCCTACGTTCCGCTGACGTTGGGCGAACAGTTGCGTTGGCGAGGCCGCCTGGCCACCGATCGTTGCGTCGAGCTGGGGCTCAAGCTCAGCAGCGCCCTGGGACACTTGCACAAGCACGGGCTAATCCACCGGGACATCAAGCCCTCGAATATCATCTTCGTGCACGGGGTGGCCAACCTGGCGGACATCGGGTTGGTAGCCGCAGTCGATGAGGCGCGTTCCTTTGTGGGCACGGAGGGCTTCATCCCACCGGAAGGGCCGGGCACGGTGCAGGCGGACATCTACAGCCTGGGCAAGGTGCTCTATGAGGCGATGACCGGGAAGGACCGACAGGAGTTCCCGGGCTTGCCGACTCACTTGGGGGACGGGACCTCGGACCGCGAGTTAGTGGAGCTCAACGAAGTGGTGCTCAAGGCCTGCGAGACCGATCCGCGGCGGCGCTACTCTACTGCCGACGAGTTGCGGGCCGATCTGGTGTTGTTGCAGGGGGGCCGCTCGGTGCGTCATCTGCGCACGATCGAGCGCCGCTTGAGCCTGTTAACCCGCCTGGGCCTGGCTGGCGGGTTGGCCGTCGCGCTGACCGTCGCGGGCTACAACTGGTCGGTCCGTCAAACCGAGCGCCGGTTGCTCGAACGAGCGGAATTCCAGGAACATGAGATCAAGACGGTTCGCCGGCTCGCCTCGGAAAACCAGCGCATCGCCGACACGAGCCGCGAGCGGCTGGTACGGCTCAACCTGGCCAACGGGATCCATCACGTCGAGGAGGGCGACTTGTTTGGCGCGCTCCCATGGTTCGCTTCGGCTTGGGAGGATGACCAGCGCGACCCGCAACGGGATCTGTTGCATCAAGTGCGCTTCGGCACTCTCTTGCGCCACTGTCCACGCCTCCTCCACCTCTGGGCGCCCACAGGCAACGTGTTCTACGCCGAATTCAGCCCCGACGGCAGGCGTGTCCTTCTCTGTGGCACCGGCTACGGAGCGCAGTTGTGGGACACCGCAACCGGTCAGGGACTCGACGTGGTTTTCCCGCATGGCGAGAAAGTCTTAAGCGCGGCCTTCAGCCCGGATGGCCGGCCCCCGGGTAGCCACTGCCGGGGCCGATGGCACGGCGCGCCTTTGGGACGCCGCCACAGCCCAACCCCTGGCACCGCCACTCAAGCACGAGAAGTCCGTCGAACTGGCCCGGTTTAGCCCGGACGGCGCCCGCGTGCTTACCGCCAGCAGGGACGGTTCCGCACGCGTGTGGGACGCCACCAGCGGCCGCCCGCTCACCCCCCCATTGCGCCACAACGGCGTCTTGAACGACGCACGATTCAGTCCGGACGGACGCTGGGTGTTGACTGCCGGCGCGGACCGCGCCGCTCGCGTCTGGGACAGCGTCACGGGCCAGCCTCGGACCGCCTCGATGATCCATGACCATGGCGTCTTGGTTGCTTTGTTCAGTCCTGATGGCCAGGAGATCGCGACGGGTGCGGCCGATGGTGTCGTGCGATTATGGGATGCCGCCAGTGGGGAGCAACGACTGGCCCTGCCCATCCATCAAGGTCAGGTGCTTGACGCGGCGTTCAGCCCGGATGGCCGGCTGCTGGTTAGCGCTTCCGCGGCCGAGACCGCCCGAGTGGTTGACCGAGCCAGCGGCAAGACGGTCGGCACCGCCATGACCCATCAAGGCCCGATCTTGCGCGTCAGCTTCAGCCCGGATGGCGCTTCGGTCGCCACTGGCAGCTATGATCATACCGCCCGTGTCTGGGACGCGCTTACAGGTCAGGCGCGGACGCCGCCCCTGCCGCAAAGCGGCCTCGTGACCAGCCTCGCCTTCGCGCCGGATGGCCATCGTTTGCTGACGGCGTGTAACGCCGGCTTGCTGCGCTTGTGGGACTTGGCCGGCATCGTCCCCGCGCTTCATCAACTCCGCTGCGAAGGCGCGGTCAATCATGTCGCGGTGAGCGCCGACGGACAGTGGATTGCCACCGCTGGTGGCAATCGCAGCGCCCAGGTTTGGGCTTCGGCCACCGGTGCCCGCGCCTCGCCCCCGCTGCGGCACAACGGCCCCGTAAACCACGTTGCTTTCAGCCCCAAGGGACGTCTGGTGGCCACCGCGTCCAATGACACCTCCACGCGGCTGTGGGACCGGGTGACGGGCGACATGATCCGGTCCCTGCCGCACGATGAGGGCGTCAGCGTGGTGGTGTTCAGCCCCAACGGCGAGTTGCTCGCCACCGGGGAGGGCGCGGGCAAGGCCCGGATTTGGGAGGTTGACTCCGGAGCCTTGCTCGGGTCTCCCCTCGAACACCGCGAGACAGTCAATGAGGTCGCTTTCAGCCCCGACGGCCGTTGGCTGGCAACCGCCAGCGCGGATGCCACCGCCCGCGTCTGGGAGGTGGCCAGCGGCCAGCCGCGCACCGGACCGCTCGCCCACGCGAACTCCGTCCGTCGCATACAATTCAGCCCTGACGGCCAGCGCTTGCTCACCGCCAGTGCCGACGGCACCGCCCGGCTATGGGACGCGGCCACCGGGCGTCTGCTCCTCCCGCCCCTGCGCCATCCAGGCACCTTGTTCTGCGCCTCTTTCAGCCAGGATGGGCGCCGCATTGTAACCGGCGGTTCTGACAAGGCCGCGCGGGTCTGGGATGCCTTTTCCGGCCAGCCTTTGCTGCCGGCACTCAACCACAACGGCGCGGTTGCCTTCGCCGAGTTCAGCCCTGACATGCTTTTCATCCTCACGGCAGGCGAGGTTAACATGGCACGGCTCTGGGATGCTCGCACTGGTCTCGCGCTCAGTCCACCTTTCCGGCTCACTCAACCCCTCCTCTCGGCCGCCTTCAGCCCTGATAGCCGGTGGCTCGTCACGGGGGCGGCTGATGGTCTGGCGTGCGTCTGGCCGGTGGCGCCGCTTGGGCTGGGCGCCCGCGACGCGGCCGAACTAGCCCAGTTGCTCACGGGCAATCGCATGGACGAGCGCGTGGGGGGCGTCGCCTTGCCGGGAGTGGAGTTGGTGCGCGTGCGGGAACGTTGGACCAACACCCCCGCCCTTTTCTCGGTCACTGCGGACGAAATCACGGCTTGGCATCGCCGCGAGGCCGACGGCGCGGAAGAGGCCGCCCGCTGGTCCACCGCCGCCTTCCACCTAACCCGCCTCCGCGCCCTCTGCCCAGAGGAGACCAGCCTGCCAGACCGGCTCGAACATGCGCTCGCTGAAGCGCGCAAGCCTGCCAGCAACCAGCCTGAGGTCCTTCGGGCCGCTCCCTCCCGCCCCATTCCCCTGCGCGATCCTGCCGCCCTGCCGGAAATCGTTGATCTCACCGATTACTACAACGCTTCCATGGCCAAGTCTTGGCAGCTTGAGAGCGACAGCGACAACGGCCTGGCCAGTCTGCCCCAGGGCGTTCAGACCTTCGACGGCGTCCGGTTCGACGTGCGCGGCATCATCCAGCTTTCGGGCATCCAACTGAAAACCATGCGACCGGGCTACTACCCGGAACAGGTTAAGAACATCGTGGTTAACGCCGCCGGCCATCGTCTCCATGTGCTCCACGCGGCTGGCTGGCAGGACAACGCTGGCAACGTCATCGGCCGGTTCGTGCTGCACTTTGCCAATCATCAGGAGTGGGTCATCCCAATCATTTACGGCGTGGACGTCCGTGATTGGTGGTATTGGCCGTTCGAGAAACAAGACACCCCGGGGGCGGTTGTCGCCTGGACCGGCAGCAACCCGGCGACCCGCGCACAAAACAGCGGCATCCGGCTTTTCAAGGGCACCTGGAGCATCCCGTGGCCGAGCGTGAAGATCGAACGCATCGACTACGTGTCCGCCATGGCCAACGCCGCCCCGTTCCTCATCGCCATCACCGTGGAACCGTGACCCCGGGACTCAAACCTACTCCTCACGCGCTCGCTTTTCTGTAGGGGTCTTGACTTATTGGTCTTTCTTCCTGGTCTCGTTGGATCGGATTACGTCAGCCGGTTCAGATAGCCAACGCTTGCCATCCCGAGCGTGTCATCCAGCCGCAAGGCAGCCATTTCGGGAAGATTGTCATAAAATCGAGACCCCTGCTTTGGTAAAACCGCCGCGGCCGATCGGTCAGGCCGGAGTCAGGCACAACCACCCAGCCACCGGCTCGCCCCGTGGGATAAAACCTCCAGCATCCGGCTGGGTTCCGGTGGCGCGTATCCCACGGGGCGAGACACCCCATCGGCGCAAAGGCAGAAACAAAGCACGATACTATTGACCCGTTCACGTTCATGCGCATCGTCAGAGCAGGAGACACCCGACGACGCGGACAAGCCTGGGGCGTCGCTGCGAACACGCGGGGTCGCGTCTGCCTGAGCCATTACCCCTCGCGCAGTTGCAGCCGCCCGTCCTCGTTCATCCTCAACAGGGCTACCGTTGTTCTGCCGACCGGAGACGAGCCGATGATTTCGCCCCCGCGCCGCGTGTAGTGTTCGTTCCAATCATCGAGCCGCGGATGAAACAAGCGCGTCAGTTCGCCCGTTTGCGGGTCCAGGCCGGAGAGGTTTGGGCCTTTGTGGAGATTACAGTGGTGACACGCCAGAGCCAGGTTTGCCTCCGCGTCTTTTCCTCCATGCTGCCGGGCAACAATGTGTTCAACGTGAAACGGCAACAGTTCCCGCTCCTCCGGCAGCCCGCAATACTCACAGCGACCGCCGGCCCGCTCCCTCACCCACTGGCGCAGCCGCGCGTCCATCAACTGGCTTTCGCTTGGGCGAGCACCCGCCGGGCTTTGGCTTGAAGAATCCCAATCAACGTGCTGGCCTGCACGTAAGCCTCGTACTCGGCACGCTCCTCGGATGTGAGTTGGCCCTCGTTGCATTTTCCGGCCAACGCTTCCACCCGTGTGCGCGTCCGCTTACTCGCGCGCAGCCCGACCAGCGCGCGGGCCGTCTCCAACCCGAAACAACGGCTGACCGGCTCCAGCATCTCGTCCAAGACCGCGCTGCCATATGCGTTTTGCATGAAAACAGTATAAATGCGGGGCTGAGAAAGGCAACCCCGGTTTCACCGCCGCGGCGGCGCATCGGTCAGGCCGGAGTCAATCACAACCACCAAGCCACCGGCTCGCCCCGTGGGATAAAACCTCCAGCATCCGGCTGGGTTCCGGTGGCGCGTATCCCACGGGGCGAGACACCCCATCGGCGCCAAGGCAGCAACAAAGCACGATACGATTGACCCGTTCACGTTCACGGCGTCAGGCCGGAGAGAGCGTAACTTGTTGGTCGGTGTTCATTGCTTCCGCTTGGGCGGTTTGAGCTGCTTCGCTTGCTTCGCCAGGTCTTCGGCTTCTTGGGCGAACTGCGCGTCGGCTTGGGCGTCTTCCAACTGGCGGCGTTGCCGGTCGAACTGGTCAAACTCCAGTTCCGCCTTCCGCTTCGCTTCCTCGGCGGAAATGCTTCCGGCGTGCTCCAGAATCTCCCGGTCGCCGGCGCGCAGGAAGGCGTCCAGCTTGGCGATCCAGTCGCGCATGGTCATGGGCCGCCGCTCCAGCGCCTGCAACTCCGCGAAGTCCAGGTATTGCGTCACGATCAGGCTCAACTTCTTCAACTCCTCCTCGGTGAGATAATTCTTGGCGATGGCTACGTCCGGTTTGCGAACCTTTGCGCCCTTCCACGAAGTCAGCCCCAGGTGCGGCTTGACGGCGCTGGCCCGCTGGTGAATCACCTCCGCCGCGGTCCGGCCATGGACGGCCCAGTGCATCTTGTTCTGCACCGTCTGGAAAAACCGCTGCGTCATCTCCGCGCTCGGATCGTAGTCCACGCTCGTCTGGTAGATGTCGCAAATCTTCCGGTAGAAATTCCGCTCCGAGAGCCGGATTTCCCGGATGCGCTGGAGCAGCTCGTCGAAATACTCGTTCTTCGTCCCGCCCTGCTTCAGCCGCTCGTCATCCAGCGTGAACCCCTTGACGATGTATTCCCGCAACCGCTGCGTGGCCCAGATGCGAAACTGCGTGCCGCGTTGCGATTTCACGCGGTAGCCCACGGAAATGATGACGTCAAGGTTGTAGAACTCGATCTCCCGGCTGACGGTCCGCGCTCCTTCAGTTTGAACTGTTGCATATTTTGCAGCAGTTGCCTCCGGCTGCAATTCCCCCTCTTCGAAGACGTTCCGGATATGCTTGGAAATGACCGACTTGTCGCGCTGAAAAAGCTCGGCCAACTGGTTCAATGACAGCCAGACCGTTTCGTTTTCCAGCCGCACTTCGATGCGCGTCCGGTTGTCCTCGGTCTGATAGAGAATCAGTTCGGATTTCGGTTTCATTTCGCTACGCCTTGCACGGGAGCTATTTCTTCCTCGGTCAGGCCGGAGTCAGTCACAACCACCCAGCCACCGGCTCCACACCCCTTCAGCGCAAAGGCAGCAAACAAAGCACCAGACCATTGACCCCGTTCATTGACCGACCCGTTCACGGCTAAATCAACCGGCGGCGGCAAAAGTGACTTTCAATCCAAGCGCGGAGAGAACTGAATTCAAACTCGACAAACGCGGGTTGCCGTCGCGTGAAAAAAGGCGATACAAACTTTCCCGGTTCAACTTGCTCAATTCCGCAGCCCGGGCCACGCCGCCTTGGGCTTCGACCACATCGCGGAGGCCGACGAGAAAAACCTCCGGGCCTTCCTCGTAGCAGGCCGTCAGGTATTCCGCCGCCTGTTCCGGGTCGTCCAGTTTCTTACGCAGAATCTTTTTGTAACTCACGGTTTTCATGACTCACTCGCTTTGAATTCGTGCCAATACTGTTTTGCCAGCCGGATGTCGCGGTCTTGGGTTCGCTTGTCGCCGCCACACAGCAGCACCACCAAGGTCTGGCCTTTTTGTGCAGAATAAACCCGATAGCCCGGCCCATAATGCACCCGCAACTCGGACACCCCTTCGCCCACCGATTTGCAGTTGCCCAGACCACCGTGCCGCACGCGCGCCAGTCGCGCCAACACCCGCGCCACCGCCCGCTTGTCGTTCAAATCGTCCAACCAATCCTCGAATGGCACCTGGCCGTTCTTGACGCGGAACGCGACGACTTCTTTGGGCGTGACCAGCACCGACCCACTGTAGCTTTTAAGCTACTGAATTGTCAAGGGGGCGGCGCCGGTTTGCGGACGGCGGAGGCCAGCGGGATGTTCAAGCCTGGCGTGTTCAAGCCATGGCAAGGGCCCATAGCCGCTACGGCACCACGACGTGGTAAAACCGCCGCGGCTGATCGGTCAGGCCGGAGTCGGTCACAACCGCCAAGCCACCGGCTCGCCCCGTGGGATAAAACCTCCAGCATCCGGCTGGGTTCCGGTGGCGCGTATCCCACGGGGCGAGACACCCCATCGGCGCAAAGGC
>ERZ1292640.1049-Hain-H43-02um-R1-1049-length-22900-cov-12_pt1 | contig 22900 bp, 22 predicted proteins | sample MGYA00564404_ERZ1292640 | MGnify/ENA primary metagenome ERZ1292640 (study PRJEB36523, sample SAMEA6512636) | groundwater metagenome | collected 2019-01-08 | study: AquaDiva: Metagenomics assemblies of 32 groundwater samples
CAGTTCATCACTTATCAAACCCGAAATTCTGTCCAATCAAACGGGGCCACCTCTGTCACGGTTCTTGACTGCATCGGCATCGGAATCGGCAGACACAGCGGCAAGGCTGAACCACATGTGGGCACGAACGTAATCCTGAACGACGCTCTGCCCATTGACATACCTCGCGCCAAGGTTTGTTTGCGCACTCGCATACCCTTGCGCTGCGGACGACCGATACCACTTGACTGCTTCTGCATAGTCCTGCTTGACCCCTTGTCCATTAGAATACATTGCGCCGAGGTTGAATTGCGCGCGCGCATGCCCTTGCGCTGCGGACAACCGATACCACTTGACTGCCTCGGCGTAATCCGCCGTGACGCCTTGTCCTTTGGCATACATCACGCCGAGGTTGACTTGCGCCTCCGCATTACCCTGCGCTGCTGACAGTCGATACCACTTGATTGCTTCTGCATAGTCCTGTCTGACGCGGTGACCTATTTGATACATCAGGCCGAGGTTGACTTGTGCACTCACATACCCCTGCGCTGCTGACAAGCGATACCACTTGACTGCTTCTGCATAGTCCTGCTTGACGCCTTGGCCGTTGCCGTACAACACGCCGAGGTCGAATTGCGCCTCCGCATTACCCTGCGCTGCGGCCAGTCGATACCATTTGACCGCTTCCGCATAATCCTGTTTGAGACCTTTCCCGTTGACATACATCACGCCGAGGTTGGATTGTGCTGGCGCATACCGCTGCGCTGCTGACAGCCGATACCACTTGACTGCTTCTGTATTGTCCTGTTTGACGCCCTGGCCTCTTTCATACAACACGCCGAGGTTGAATTGTGCCGGCGCATACCCCTGCGCTGCGAGTGGCCGAAATATTTTTACCGCACTTACGTAGTCACCGCGCCCATAGGCAGCAACCCCCTCTTCAAATGGCCCAGCCCACGCCGCACTGACACCCAACATCAGCACAGCTAAGCATATCACCCGAATAATCTTGTTCATGGAAATCTCCGCAATGCCCAACGTCTTGCTCAGCGACGCGGCTTCATCGCGTCCGCTGGAGCTGAAAGTTAGGACTTGGTAAATTGGAGTAAGGCATGAATGTTTTCAATAGCAAGTATTCGGTTTTCTTCTTCAGTACTTTGCGCGACGTAAGGCATAAGTATTCGGTTTTTATCGCTGAGATTAACGCGATTCGCACCAGACTTAAATTCTTCGCCGCCTTGATATTGTTCCCACGCCTTGTTGAAGGCGGCGATTTTGTCGTCCGGGATATAAAACCGGAACGTGGCGACAGCTTCGCTGTGCTTATCGAAGGCACTGACCAAGATGCTATGCGTCTTGATGGAGCCGTTTGCATTGAAGGCTGGAGAACTAAGCAGCGTAATTTCTTTGATGAATGCCGCTCGGAAAGTACCAAGCGCATTCCGATAAACAGCTCGCCGGGCAACTCTGTCCGCAGAGAAATACCCCACCAAAGCCCCCAGCAGGGCGGCGAAGACCCCACCGGCAAATTGAGAAAAGTTAAAAATACAAGTTTCTGGCATAGTCAATCCTTCGTAGATTTCTATTCATTGGTGGTAGGGACTCTCATCGGATGTGCCTTTGCTTGGTGGGGTTTCCCGCTCATATTCGAAGGACGCAGCGAAGTCCCATGGCCTTTCCATCCACGCCCTAACGTGACGCTAACCAGCGCGCCCGCGCAGGAGCGCGCACCGAATAACGAAACGAGCTGCGTCTGGTTGAGCGCAGCGTTAGGTGAGTGTAAATGTGGAAGTGCCTCGCAAATGAACTAGCGGTTTGGGAGAGATACGACGCCGATCACGCGGCGGGGACGAACCTCCAGGATGAGCTTAACGCGAACGCTCCGGTTTGCCCTTTCTCGATATACGTTTTACTGGCCGAAGTTCAAGGCCCAGAAGTGCCGCAGCTGTTTCGGCCAAGGTGTGAAAAGCCGTATCAGAAAGTCGAACAATTAATTTCCTACCAGCGCGGTCATGAAACTGTATTTGGTGGGCATCGCTCTCCAAAACGGCTTCTGCCGTCACCGCCCGTTCAGCCTTCTGTCCAGCGGAGACAGGGGGCCATTGCAATATACGTGGTCCGTTCATGATTTCTCCTAACTTGAAGTCGACCGCCGAAAAACGGGGGCTGGATACCTTATTCTGCGCCGACCCTTGTCATCCTTCAATCTGATCAATCAGCTAAGAGAGCTTGGCACACTACGAGCGCCTATCAAAATGACGGCCTCGTGCCCCCTCGCCCTGCCCTCTCCCCCGTGAGCGGGGGAGAGGGGATTTTAATTCGAATGCAACAAGCATAACCCTTCACTCTGGACGGTCGATCCAAGTGAGGCGATCGGTGATGCGGGAGAACGACGCCGCGTGCGCGATGCGCACCCTACGTTTGCTTATGAGACGGCATTCAGCCAGTTCTTCGCAACCAGAAAATCGCTGTAGAGCTTCGCTTCCGCGCTGCCGGGCTCGGGCTGCCAGTCGTAGCGCCAGCGTACCACCGGCGGCAGCGACATCAGGATCGCTTCGGTGCGCCCGCCCGATTGCAGGCCGAACAGCGTGCCGCGGTCGTAGACCAGGTTGAATTCGACGTAGCGGCCGCGCCGATAAGCCTGCCAGTCGCGCTCGCGCTCGCCGTAGGGCGTGTCTTTGCGGCGCTCCAGTAGCGGCGCGTAGGCGTCGAGAAAACCGTCGCCGACGCTGCGCTGCAATGCGAAGCACGTCTTGAAATCAGGTGTGTTGAGATCGTCGAAGAATATGCCGCCGATGCCGCGCGGCTCCTGGCGGTGCTTAAGGTAAAAATATTCGTCGCACCATTTCTTGTAGCGCGGATAGCAGTCGGCGCCGAAGGGGCCAAGCGCGTCACGGCACGCGCGGTGGAAATGGATCGCGTCCGCCTCAAAACCATAATAGGGCGTCAGATCCATCCCGCCGCCGAACCACCACGCCGCCTGTGCGGCATCCGTGGGCGGATGCGCGACGAAAAAGCGCACGTTCATGTGCACCGTCGGCGCGTAAGGATTGCGTGGATGCAGCACCAGGGACACGCCCATGGCTTCGAAACTGCGGCCGGCGAGCTCGGGGCGTGACGCCGTCGCGGACGGCGGCAGGCTCTTGCCCGTCACGTGCGAAAAATTGACGCCGCCGCGCTCGAACACTCCGCCTTCTTCGATCACGCAACTGGTACCGCCACCGCCCTCGGGACGCTGCCAGACATCGCTGCGGAAGGATTTGCCGTCGATCGCCGCGAGCCTCGTGACGATGCGGCGTTGCAAATCGGTTAAATACGCACCGACCGCGGCAACGTCCATGCCGGGTGAGAGATGAACCGCACGTGGCATGGCGCGCTATTTCGCGCTTTTTTTCAAGCCGAGCGACTGCATCATCCGCGCAATCTCGGCGTCTTCCCTGGCGACCACCTTGCCGAACTCAGGCGCCGGCAGAAACGCCGGGGTCACCGCCAGGCGCTCGCAGGATTTCACGAATTCAGGAGTCGCGACGGTCTTGCGGATTGCGTCCTCGAGCCGGGCGATGATTTTCTTCGGCGTGCCTTTGGGAACGGCGATGCCGCGCCAAAGCTCAGCCCCGATGTCGATGCCCTGCTCGCGGGCGGTCGGAACCTCCGGAAAAGCGGGATCGCGTTGCGCGCTCAACGCAGCCAGCACCCGCAGGCTGCCCGCCTTGACGTGGGATACCAGCGCGCCCGGCAGCTGCACCACCGCCTGCACGTGCGCGCCCAGCACGCTAGGGATCACTTGCGCGGCGCCAAACGGCACATCCACCACCTGCGCGCCGGCTGCTTTGAACAGCGATATCGAAGTCATGTGCGTGTGGCTGCCGATGCCCGAATTGCCGACGGTAATCTTGCCCGGGTTCGCCTTGGCAGCGGCAACGAGCTCGCGCAAGCTATTCCATGGCGCGTCGGCCTTGACCACCAAGAGCGGCGTCTCCACCTGCACCTGCGCCACCAGCTCGAACTGCCGGTAATCGAGCGCGAGCATCCCGGAGTGATAACTGGTCGAGATCGAGTTCGAGTTCCATACGATGTGATGGCCGTCGGGCGTCTGCGCGGCAGTGTATTTATAACCGATCGCGCCGCCCGCGCCAGGGCGGTTCACCACCACGATATTGGTGTTGAGCTGCCGCGACATGCCCTCGGCGAGCACGCGCGCGGTCACATCGGCCGAGGTGCCGGCCGGGAATAACACGATCATCTCAATCGGCTTGTTGCCCGGAAACTCTTCCTGCGCGCCTGCGGCCGCCGGTGCAGCGAGCACGATAAGCGCGGCGGCGGATGCAACGAGCCTGCGCGATACTGGTTTTGGTGTACGCATCATTTCTCCTCCGGTTTATGATTTCTGGTTGAACGGTGAACGCGCCGCGGTTCAGGTTGTGACCGGGGCACCGCATCAGTAACTCATCTTGACCACCACCTTGATCGCATCGTCAACCCGCTCGCGCGAGTAGCGGATCGCGGTCGGCACATCCTGCAGCGGGAACGTGTGTGTATGAATGAGGCTGGCGTCGAAACGCCTCTGCTGCATCAATGCGGCCGCGCGGTGGGTGGCGCTTTTGCCTTCGCCGCGGATGCCGAACAGGTAAATGTTGTTGCTCACGAGATACGCGATGTCGACCCGCGCCGGCTCCTGCGGGAACGCCGCGAGGCAAATGCGGCCGCCGCGGTTCAGCATGCGCGCCGCTTCGTTCACCGCATTTGGCGCGCCGGAGCATTCGAGCACGTAATGGCACCCCTTGCCGTTCGTGATGCGCCTGACTGCTGCAACGGCATCTTCGGCGTGCACGTTGACGACGTGGTCGGCACCGAGTTTGCGGCCCAGTTCGAGGCGTCTCAAGTCCGCACGCGTGCCGGTCAGGATTACCGGCTGCGCGCCGAGCGCCTTGGCGACACCCACGCCCATCAGCCCGATCGGCCCCGGCCCCGTTACAACCAGCGCCTGACCCGCGATGAGTCCGCCCATCACATCGAGCCCGTACATCGCAGTGCCGGCGGTGACGATGAGTGTCGCCTCCTCGTCGCTCATGGCATCGGGAACATGCACCAGGGTGTTGATGTGGTTCACGGCGTACTCGGCGAACCCCCCGTCGGTGGTGAAGCCGTTGGCGCGGTGTCCCTTGTCGCGGTCGCCGTAGTTCATGCCGTAATTCAGGCACGCGGTATACATGCCTTCGCGGCAGCGCTCGCAGCGGCCGCAGCCGGCGTGAACCTCGACGGCGACGCGCGCGCCGAGCTCGAATTCGTCGACCCCCGGCCCGAGCCTGACCACCGTGCCCATGTACTCATGACCCGGCGTGAAATTCTTGTTGAAAGGTTCCCCACCCTGAATCAGCGCGGGCGGCCCATGGTAAATGACTTCCAGGTCGGTTGCGCACACTGCGATCGCGTCGACGCGTACCAGTACTTCGGCGGCACCGGGCTGGGGAACCGCTTTCTCTACCCGCTCGAGTTCGCCGGGATTGCCGAGTACCCACGCCTGCATCTTCCCGGGAATCGCGGGACTTCTGGCCGCGCTGACCATCTGCCTATCTCCACGCTGAATGGACCGGCGACTCCGCGTTCGGTGCGCCTTATTGGCGGCATATTATCACGCGCCCCGCAGGCCGCGTGCACACCCGGGCGAGACGCTGTCGGAGAGTCTCAATACGTGCCGCGGAAAGCATCGTGGCCGCGCGTGTAAGCGGCGTTGGTCTGCGCCGGATTACGGTTGACGAGCGGCCGCGCATAGAGCGGATTGCGCAGGCTGCGCACCTCGTGCTCGATCGTGAACAGCAGCTTGCCGCTGTCGAGGTCGACGATATCGCGAAAGCGATACTGGTGCTCGTTGCTTTCCTCGGTGATCAGTCCGCGTTCGCTCAGAAAGCGATGGGGGCCGGAAAAATCTGCAATATAAATCTGGATGTGATGGTTGTCGTAAGGCGGCAGCGGCTCGCTGGTTTCGCGGAACAGCAACTGCTGGGAAGCGCCTGCGTCCACCCGCGCGAGCGCATCGCCGCCGCGCGCATCGGTCGCCGCAGTCGCGCGCAACGCCTCGCGGTAGAAGCGTGCGATCGCGCCGGTGGCGCCGCGCGGCACTTCGAATTCGACGTAGGCAAGCGCGAGATCGGCCGGGCCGAATGCGGGGCTCGGCGCGTGGCAACGGAAGCGGTTGCCCCACGGACAGGTCGCCTCGATGCGGTCAGGGTGCACCTGAAAACCGAACTGCGTGTCCTTAAGCCACGGCGTGACTTTTTTCAGGCGCTGCGCGAGTTCGCCGAGATCGGGAACCACGACGCCGATCGTGCCGCGCAGGCGCATGGGACTTCCGTTCGGCAGGTGGCACTGGCTGCGGCCGATGTTGACCCACATGTTATCCAGCCCGACCTGCACATACGGGTCGCGCGTAAAACCCATGCCCGCGATGTAGAACGCGGTCGCGGGCCGCTGGTCCGGGACCGTCACGTTGACGTGCTCGAGCGCGACGATGTTGCCGGTATCCCCGCGCGTGCGATCGTAGGTTTCTGCCATGGCTGAACTCCTCGGGAGCGCCGCTAACGGGCGCGGTTTTTGTTCCGCGCCTCAATCGCGCGGTATCCGATATCGTGCCGCATCTGCATGCCGTCAAAGCGGATTTGCGCGGCGATCTCGTAGGCGCGGTGCTGCGCCACTTTGACGTTATGGCCGAGCGCGGTCACGCACAGCACGCGGCCGCCACTCGCCACGACCTGCTCCCCGTTCAATGCGGTGCCGGAATGGAACACGTGATAATCGCTGTCCGCGGTCGCGCCGGGCCGCGCCAGTCCGCTGATCACATCCCCCTTGCGCGGCGCATCCGGATAGCCGTGCGCGGCGAGCACCACGCCCAGCGCCGTGCGGGGGTCCCATTCGGATTCGACTTTGTCGAGCGTGCCGGCAAGCGCGTGCTCGAGCAGCACGGCCAGGTCGCTTTTCAGGCGCAGGATGATGGGCTGCGCCTCCGGATCGCCCATGCGGCAGTTGAATTCGAGCACCCTGACCTGGCCGTCGCTGCCTATCATCAGACCGGCGTAGAGAAAACCGACGAACGGCATTCCTTCCTGCTCCATGCCGGCGATCACCGGCTGGATCACTTCGCGCATCACTTTGGCGTGAATGCTCGGCGTCACCACCGGTGCCGGCGAGTACGCGCCCATGCCGCCGGTGTTGGGGCCCTCGTCGCCGTCCCTCAGCCGCTTATGGTCCTGGCTGGTGGCGAGCGGCAGCGCGTGCCTGCCGTCTACCATCGCGATGAAGCTGGCTTCCTCGCCGTCGAGGAAATCCTCGATCACGATGCGGGCGCCCGCGGCGCCCAGCTTGTTATCGATGAGCATCATGTCCACGGCGGCGTGCGCTTGTCCGAGATCGACCGCGACCACCACGCCTTTGCCGGCGGCCAGTCCGTCTGCCTTGACCACGAGCGGCGCGCCGCGCGACTCGATGTATTGATGCGCCGACAGCGCGTCGGTGAAAGTCCGGTAGTCGGCGCTCGGGATGCGGTGGCGCGCCATGAAGCTCTTCGCAAAATCCTTCGAGCTTTCGAGCTGCGCGGCGCGCTGACTCGGCCCGAATATTCTGAGCCCCGCGGCCTGGAACGCGTCGACCAGGCCTGCCGCCAGCGGCGCCTCGGGTCCGACCACGGTCAGCGCGATCTGCTCGTTCCGCGCGAACTCGATGAGCTGTGCGTGCCCGGTGATGGCGACGTTTTCGAGCCCGTCTTCGAGCGCGGTGCCGGCATTGCCGGGCGCGACGAATACCTTGAATACCCGCGGCGATTGCGCGAGCTTCCATGCCAGCGCGTGCTCGCGTCCGCCGCTGCCGATGACGAGCAGCTTCAATGCCGAAAATGCCGGTAGCCGGTGAATACCATCGCGATGCCGCGCTCGTCGGCGGCGGCGATCACTTCCTCGTCGCGCAGGCTGCCGCCGGGCTGGATTACCGCCGCCGCGCCGGCGTCGGCAACGACGTCGAGCCCGTCGCGGAACGGAAAGAACGCGTCCGAAGCGGCCACCGAGCCGGCCAGCGGCAGACCGGCGTTCCTGGCCTTCATCGCGGCGATGCGCGCCGAGTCGACGCGGCTCATCTGGCCGGCGCCGACGCCGAGCGTGCGGCCGCTGCCTGCGAACACGATGGCGTTGGACTTGACGTATTTCGCGACGCGCCACGCAAACAGCAGGTCTTCCTGCTGCGCCGGCGTGGGTTTGATCCTGGTCACTGCCTTGAGTTGCGCCGCGCCGACAGCGGCGCTGTCGGGTGTTTGCACCAGCAGCCCGCCGCCAACGCGCTTATATTCCATCGTATTCCAGGCCGCGGGCTGCACGACGTTCCCCTCTCCCGCCTGCGGGAGAGGGGCTAGGGGAGAGGGCAACTGCACTTCGAGGACTCTGACATTTTCTTTCTTCGCCAGCGCCTCTCTGGCTCCCGCCGAAACTTTCGGTGCGATCAGCACTTCGACGAATTTCCCGGCCACGGCCGCGGCGGTCGCGGCGTCGAGTTCGCGGTTGAACGCGATGATGCCGCCGAAAGCGGAGGTCGGATCGGTCGCGAACGCAAGCCGGTAGGCCTCCAGCGTGCTCGCCGCGACCGCCACCCCGCAGGGGTTGGCGTGCTTGATGATCACGCAGGCCGGCGCATCGAACGTTTTGACGCACTCCCAGGCCGCGTCGGAGTCAGCGATGTTGTTGTACGACAGTTCCTTGCCCTGCAACTGGGTATAGCGCGCGAGGCTGCCCGGCGCTGGCGCGAGGTCGCGGTAAAACGCCGCGTGCTGGTGCGGGTTTTCGCCGTAGCGCAGCGCCTGCACGAGCTCGAAACCGAGATTGAGCCGCGCCGGAAACGCGGCGCGCGCGCCGCTCGCATCGATCGCGGTCAGGTAATTGCTGATCGCGCCGTCATAGGCGGCGGTGTGCGAAAACGCCTTCTGCGCGAGCCTGAAACGCGTCGGCAGGCCGATCGCGCCACTCGCCTCCTGCATCTCACTCAGGATCTCCGCGTAATCGCCGGGATCGGTGACGACCGCGACGTGCTGGTGGTTTTTCGCCGCGCTGCGCACCATCGCCGGACCGCCGATGTCGATGTTCTCGATCGCCTCCTCCAGCGTGCACCCCGGGCGCGCGACGGTTTCGCTGAACGGATACAGGTTCACCACCACCAGGTCGATCGGCGCGATGCCGGCCGCGTCGAGCGCGCTGACGTGCGACGGTACATCGCGCCGCGCGAGGATGCCGCCGTGGACTTTCGGGTGCAGCGTCTTGACCCGGCCGTCGAGCATCTCGGGAAAGCCGGTGTGAGCGGAGACTTCGGTGACCTTGATCCCGTGCTCGCCGAGCAGTCTGGCGGTGCCACCCGTCGACAGCAGCGCGACGCCAAAACCGGCGAGGCCGCGCGCAAATTCAACCAGTCCGCTCTTGTCGGAGACGCTGATCAGCGCGGTCTTGATGACGGTCATCGGCGGAAAATCACCCCTTGATGCCGTGCGCCTTCATTTTCTTGCGCAGCGTGTTGCGATTGATACCGAGTACCTGCGCCGCGTGCGTTTGATTGCCCTCCAGGCGGTGCAGCACGGTCTCGAGCAGCGGTTTCTCGACACAGTTGATCACCATGTCGTAAATCCCGCGTGCTTTCTCCCCATCGAGATCCTTGAAGTACCCGTCGATCGCCTTGCGCACGAAGCGGGCCATCTCGTTTTCATTCATCGTCATCATGCCGCCAGCTCCCCAATATAAGTCAGTCGCCGGCCATAGCCCGCAAGCTCCCCGAAAAATTCATCGATCGCTGCGAGCTGCTCGCCGCAGGTCTGCAACTGGTTCATCGCGCATCGGAATGCCGCCGACCCGGCGAGCCCCTTCGTGTACCACGAAATGTGCTTGCGCGCGACGCGCATCCCGGTCGGCTCGCCGTAGAACGAGTACAGCTCGTGCACATGCGCCACCAGCACGCGATGGATTTCCCCGACTTCCGGCGGCGGCAGGTGCGCGCCGGCCGCGAGGTAATGCCCGATCTCGCGGAAAATCCACGGCCGGCCCTGGGCGGCGCGCCCGATCATGACCGCGTCGGCGCCGGTACAGGCGAGCACGTGCCGCACTTTTTCGGGCGTGGTGAGGTCGCCGTTGGCGATCACCGGAATGTCCACCGCGGCTTTGACCTCGGCGATGGTGTCGTATTCCGCTTCTCCGCTGTAGCCGCACGCGCGGGTACGGCCATGTACCGCCAGCGCCTGGATGCCGGAATCTGCGGCAAGCTTCGCCACGCGCACCGCGTTGCGGTGGCTGCGGTCCCAGCCCGTGCGGATCTTGAGCGTGACCGGCACTCGCACGGCGCGGACCACCGCCTCGATGATGCGCCTGACCAGCGGCTCATCCTGCAACAGTGCCGAACCCGCCATCACGTTGCATATTTTCTTGGCGGGACAGCCCATGTTGATGTCGATGATCTGCGCGCCCTCGTCGACGTTGTATTGCGCGGCGGCCGCCATCATCGCGGGATCGGCGCCCGCGATCTGCACCGAAATCGGGGCGGCTTCGCCTTCGTGATTGGCGCGGCGGCGCGTTTTCTCGGAGCCCCACAGCAGTGAATTGCTCGCGACCATTTCCGAGACCGCCATGCCCGCGCCCATGCGCTTGCACAATTGACGGAACGGACGATCGGTGACGCCGGCCATCGGCGCGACAATCAGGTTGTTCTTGAGTTGATACGGGCCGATATGCATCGTGCGTAATCGAGTGTCGTCGTAACGGAACGTTCCGGGAAAGGGCGTAATTGTAGTCTCAGCGCAGCGACAAGAAAAGCAACGCGGTCAATTATTTTTCGGCTCAGCCGCGCGCACCGAACATCATACGCCGCGCCAGAAAGTTTTTCGCGGCGGGAATCGCGCCGAATGCGGCAAGACCGAGGCCGCGGACGGCATTCGCGAGCGGGATGTCTTTGCAAAACAAATGGATCAGCGTATCAGTGAACAAAATGGTGGCGATTCGGTCGAGCCGCCGCTGCGCAAAATATTCCTTCAGCAACCCGCTGCCGCCGGGGTCGCGCTCGCCGCGCGCGAGTATCGCGCGCGCCAGTTCCCACGCATCACGCAGGCCAAGGTTGAATCCCTGGCCGGCAACCGGATGCAGCGTCTGCGCCGCATTGCCGATCAGCAGTGTGCGCGGCGCAACCGGCCGCGTCGCAACCTTGAGCGCGAGCGGAAATACCTGGCGCCGGCTGGCTGCGGTAAAAACACCGGCCGCGGCTCCGAATCCAGCCTGCAGCTGCCCGCAGAATTCGTTTTCATCCAGCGTGGCGAGTTGTTGCGCGCGCTCCGGCGCTACCGTCCATACCAGCGACCAGCCGCGCGCAGACGGCAGCAGTGCGATCGGCCCATCAGGTGTGAAGCGCTCGAAAGCGCGGTTTTGGTGCAATTGTTCACTCACCACGTCGCACACCAGTGCGGATTGGCGGTAATCGCGGGTTCTGACGTGGGCGATATCGAGCTGCGCGCCACCATCTGCGATCGCGGCGAGGCGCGTGGCCAGTTCCTCCCGCGTGCCGGAGGCATCGACGCTGACCACCGCGCCGTTCGCGTCCCCTCTGACCGCCAGCACCGTACAGCCCGCCAGCACGCGCACGGCAGTTCGCTCGAGCGCCTCTACCAGCGCGCGCTGCAGCGCGGCATAGCCGGTCACGTAACCGAGCGCAGGCACGTTGGCCTCGTCGGCGCTCAATTCGGTGCGGCCGAAGCTGCGCTGCTGCGAAATGCTGATGCGATGGATCGGGGTCGTGTCGGCCACCAGCGCCGGCCACACGCCGAGGCGCTCGAGGATCAGCCGGCTGCCGTACGCGAGCGCAATGGTGCGCGTATCGTCAACGAGGGTTCCGGGCACGCGCGCGTCGATGAGGGTCACCCTCAAGCCGCTCGCGCGCAGGCCCAGCGCAAGCGCGGCGCCGACCGGCCCGCCGCCGGCAATCACGATATCCCGGTGCTCAGCCACGCATCAATGCTTCAATGTCCTGGACCGATTTCGGCGCGGCGTGAGTGAGCACCTCGTTGCCCGACGCCGTCACCAGCACGTCGTCTTCGATGCGTATACCCGTGTTGGCGAACTGCGGGGGCACGTCGTCGCCGCGAATATAACAGCCCGGCTCCACCGTCAGCACCATTCCCGGCTTGAGTTCGCGCCACTGGCCGTCGCGCTTGTAGTCGCCGGCATCGTGCACGTCGAGCCCGAGCCAGTGCCCGGTGCGGTGCATGTAGAACCGCTTGTAGTCGCCGGCCTCGATCACCTTGTCGACACTGCCCTGGCACAGGCCGAAATCGATCAATCCCTGCGCCAGTACTCGCAGCGCGGCGTCATGCGGCGCGGTCCACGCCGCGCCCGGCTGCACCGCCGCGATCGCCGCACCTTGCGCAGCGAGCACCATCTGATAGACATCGCGCTGCGCCGGCGTAAACCTGCCGCTCACCGGATAAGTGCGCGTGATGTCCGCGGCATAGCCGTCGAGTTCGCAACCGGCATCGACGAGCAACAGCTCGCCGGCGTTGAGCACCGCGTCGTTGCTCACATAATGCAGCACGCACGCGTTGGCACCGCCGGCAACAATCGACGTATAGGCCGGCGCCTGCGCGCCGCGGCGGCGAAACTCGTGCAGCAGTTCGGCCTCGATTTCATACTCGGCGCGGCCGGGTTTCACGGCGCCCATCGCGCGCCGGTGCGCCGCGGTCGAAATCTGCGCCGCGCGGCGCATGATGGCGAGCTCGTGCGCGTCCTTGAGCAGCCGCATTTCGTCGAGCAGCGCGCGCACGTCGTAAATCGCGGCCGGCGCCGTGACTCCGGTGCGCGCCTGCGCGCGCACCGCATTCAGGGCTTGCAGCACGCGCTCATCCCAGCGCCCGTCGCTGCCGAGATGACAATGCAGCGCGGGCTGATCCGCCAGCAGCTTGGGCAGCAGGGTATCGAGCTCGCTGATCGAATGGCTCTCATCGAAATGAAATTCGGCACGCGCCCGCTCGAGTCCGTAGCGAAAGCCGTCCCAGACTTCGCGTTCGGCGTCCTTGTCGCGACAGAACAGTATGCTGCGGCCGGGATCGCCCGCAACCAGCACCAGCACCGCTTCCGGCTCGGGAAAACCGGTCAGATAGTAAAAATAGCTGTCGTAACGGTACGGATAATGCGAGTCCCGGTTGCGCGCCTGCTCCGGCGCGGTGGGAACCACTGCGACGCCGCGTTGCATCAGCTGCGCAAGCCGCGCGCGCCGCCCGGCGTACACCGCAGGAATTCTGCCCGCGATTTCGGTTTGCATCATGCGGCAATTATAAACCCTGCACCGCACGCGCGGCCGTCAGATGCCGTCCGGGGTCGCGCCGCGGTTCAGCGCTTCGATCTCAGCCGCTCACTGCGCGGCGAGTTCGCGCGCGAGTGCGGCCAGCCGCTCCGGAGTGCCGATATCGCGCCAGCGTCCACGGTAATGCTCGCCGCTCACGCGGCGCGCCGCGATGTGCCGGCGCAGCAGCGGCGCGAGCGGCTCTGTGGCCCCGCGCGCGATACCGGCGAAAAGCACCGGGTGATAGGCGGCGATACCGCTGAAGGTGAGCCGTGCGCCGTCGCGCCGGACCTCTCCACCGCGCAACGCGAAATCGCCTCCCGGGTGATGGCCGGGATTATCGACCAGCACCAGGTGCGCGAGGCGCCCCGGCGGCGCGAGGCAGGTCAGCACACGTGCCAGCTGCGCGTAGTCGTACGCGCTGAACACATCGGCATTGACCGCGGCGAACGGCGCGCCTCCGAGCAGCGGCAGCGCATGAGCGATGCCGCCCGCGGTCCCGAGCGCTGCGGCTTCGCGCGAATAGACGATCGGAATGCCGAAGCGGCCGCCATCGCCAAGCGCGCGCTCGATCAGCGCACCAAGGTGCGCGTGATTGATCACCACCTGCGTGAAACCTGCGGCGGCAAGTTTTTCGATATGCCAGACGATAAGCGGCTTACCGCCGGCTTCGAGCAAGGGCTTGGGTACACGGTCGGTCAGCGGGCGCATGCGCTCACCGCGGCCGGCTGCGAGTATGATCGCTTTCAAAACGTGTAACCGGCGCGGGCCCGGGGTTTGCTCGCGATCTCGTCGAGCAGCTCGAGCAGCGGATTGAGCGCGGGATAGCGTCCGGCGACCGCGCGCACGTAACCGACGAAGCGCGCCGTGTCTTCGAGGTAACCGCGCTTGCCGTCGCGGTAATACAGCCGCGCGAAGATGCCCAGCACTTTCAGATGGCGCTGCAGCCCCATCCATTCGGCGTCGCGGTAAAAGCTGCCGAAGTCGCTGTTCACCGGCAGCCCGGCGCGCCGGGCTTTTTCCCAGTAGCGCGCCGTCCAATCGAGCACCCGCTCTTCGTCCCAGCTGACGAACGCATCCCTGAACAGCGATGCGACGTCATAAGTAATCGGACCGTAGACCGCGTCCTGAAAATCGAGCACGCCGGGATTCGGTTCGCATACCATCAGATTGCGCGGCATGTAGTCGCGGTGCACGTAAACGGCGGGTTGCGCGAGATTGTTGGCGAGTATCAGCGCGAACACCGCGGCGAGGGTGCGCCGCTGCGCGGGGTCGAGCGTACAACCGAGGTGACGCTGCAGATACCACTCCGGAAAGAGCTTCATCTCCCGCGTGAGCAGCGCCTCGTCGTAGGGCGGCAGCACGTCCGGCCGGCTGGCGAGCTGCCAGCGCAGAAGCGCATCGATCGCGTCGCCAAACAGCTCATCGGCGCTCGCGTCGTTGAGCGCCTGCAGATAGCTCGTGGTGCCGAGGTCGGAGAGCAGCAAAAACCCCTGCTCGAGATCTGCAGCGATCACGCGCGGCACATGCACGCCCGCTGCCGCCAGCAGGCCGGCGATGCGCACGAAGGGCCGGCAATCCTCATGCGCGGGCGGCGCGTCCATCGCGATCAGCGAGAGCCCTCCGGCGCGCACGCGGAAATAGCGCCGGAAGCTCGCATCCGCGCTTGCCGGTTCGAGCGCGAGCGGGGAAGCATTCAACCGCGTTTCGATCCAGCGCTGCAGTTGGCTCCGTCGATCCACGCGGCGCATTGCCTTATTCGGAAAATTGTGCGATTTTATCATTCCCTTCCCACGCTACGGATAATGCGAATTTTCTGCGTCACACCGCTTGCGTTGCTGCTGTCGTTCGCCGCCACCTGTGCCGGCGCCGCAGAGGACACCGCAATCGGCCTCCAGCCTCGCGCAGACGGGCTGCGGCTCAAGCTTCAGCCGTCGTTTATCCGCATCCCGCCGGACAACCGGGACACGGTGCCGCTCTTTGTCGACGCGGAGCGGGTGCAGGGCCATCAGGACCGGGAAATCGAGGCCGAGGGTACGGTGCGTCTGCGCCGGCGCGGCCAGGCGATCCACGCCGACTGGTTGCGCTACGACAAGCCCGAGGACGAAGTCAACGCGCAGGGCAATGTCCGCCTCGAACAACGCGGCGACGTGCTCGAAGGCACCCAAATGCGCCTCAATCTCGGCACCGCGCGCGGGGCGGTCGAGAAACCGCGCTACCAAGTCCAGGTCAACGCGACCCAGGGCCGCGGCGAGGGGGAGCGGCTCGTGCTGGAGGGACACAACAAGTACCGGGTGGTGGGCGGCAGTTACACCTCGTGCGATATCGGCATCGATGACTGGTTCGTGCGCGCCAGCGATTTCGAGATCGACAAGGACCGCCAGATCGGCACCGCGCGCAATGCCAGCGTCGTATTCCTCGGGCAGCCCATCCTGTATGTACCGTACCTGAGCTTCTCGCTCGACCGCCGGCGCAAGTCGGGATTTTTGTCGCCGACCTTCGGCACCACCGGCAATTCCGGTTACGAATTCTCGATCCCCTATTACTGGAACATCGCGCCCAACCGCGATGCCACGATCACGCCGCGCACCATGTCGAAGCGCGGCGTTATGCTGAGCAACGAGTTCCGTTATCTGGATACCAGATACTCCGGTGAAGCGCGCTACGAAGTCATCCCCACGGACCGCGTCAAGGACGACGCCGGCCGGTTTGCGCTGAATCTGCGTCACAATCAACTTTGGGACAACGGCTGGAACGGGAACCTGAATATTCAAAAAGTCTCGGACGACAGGTATTTCACCGATCTGTCGACGCAAATCGCGGCGACCTCGCAAACCGTGTTGCCGCGTGAGGGCTCGCTGGCGAAAAACGGCACCTGGTGGAACGGCGGAACGTGGGGCCTCTCGACGCTGGTGCAGCGCTGGCAAACGCTGCAAACCGATCCACTCAATCCGCTGGTTGCGCCGTACAACCGCTCGCAACTGGCTTTTTCCGCCGCCAAACAGAACGTCGGACCCGCGGATCTCGATTTCTTCAGCAGCGCGGTCGACTTCACTCACCCGGCGTTGACCACCGGCAGGCGGGTGGTCGCGTATCCCAGCGTCAGCGTGCCGCTGCAAACGTCGTTTGCCTATCTGACGCCCAAGGCAGGCATGCATCTTTCCCACTACAACTTGAGCCCGTTGACGCCTGCCACGTCGAATCTGAACCGGGCGGTGCCGATTTTTTCCGCCGATAGCGGTATGGAGTTCGAACGCAACACCGCTTGGTACGGCCAGAAGCTGCTGCAGACGCTCGAGCCCAAGATCTATTATGTCTATATTCCGACCCGCGTCCAGAATCAGATCCCCAATTTCGACAGCGCCTTGCAGTACGTCAACTTCGCGACGCTCTACTCCGAAAATCAGTTCAGCGGCAACGACCGCATCAACGATGCCAACCAGGTAACCGTGGGTGTGACTTCCCGGCTGCTGCACCAGGACACGGGAATCGAGCGGCTGCGGGTCGGCCTCGCGCAGCGTTATTACTTCAAGTCGCAGGAAGTCACGCTGCCGGGAGTTCCGGCGCGCGCGAGCACCAGCTCGGATCTGCTCGCCGCGCTCAGCGGGATGGTCGCGCCGCACTGGACCGCCGACGCGGGGTGGCAGTACAACACCGACTTCTCGCAGACGCAGAGACTCTCGAGCGCCGTGCGCTATCAGCCGGACCCCGGGAAAGTCGTGAATCTCAGCTATCGCTTCACTCACAACGCGTTGCGCCAGGTCGATCTCTCGAGCCAATGGCCGCTGACCGGCCGTTTGAGCGGAGTCGCGCGCTGGAATTATTCGATTCAGGACAGCCGGATGATCGAAGGGCTCGCCGGGCTCGAATATAATGGCGGATGTTGGGCGTTTCGCGTCGTCGGCCACCACTTCGCGACCGCGACCCAGAACCAGGTCAGTTCCATATTGATGCAACTCGAATTGAACGGAGTGTCAAGAATCGGCTCTAACCCGCTGGAACTGCTGCGGCGGAACATCGCCGGCTACTCTCGGCAGCAATCGCAATCCACGCGCCCCGAGGACCCGTTTCCGGGACGCTAACACCCACACGGCACACTCCGAATGAATGCACTCACGATACGCGCCGCGGCAGCGGCCGGCCTTGCCTTGCTCGCGCTCACCGCCGCCCCGCACGCCTTCGCCCAGAAACCGCCCGCCAGCCGCGTCGTGCTGCTCGACCGTATCGTCGCGGTTGTCAACGACCAGGTCATCACCCGCCGCGACCTCGATGAACGGGTCATGGTCGTGCTGACCCAGCTGCGCCAGCAGGGTACCCCGCCGCCGTCCCGGGACGTGCTCGAAAAGCAGGTGCTCGAACGCATGATCTTCAACCACGTGCAGCTTCAGTACGCGAAGGAAACCGGGCTTCGCATCGACGACGCGACGCTTGAAAAAACCCTCAGCCGCATCGCTGAAGACAGCAAACTCACGCCGGCCCAACTGCGCGCCGCCCTCGAAAAAGACGGCATCAGCTTCGCCAAGTTCCGCGAGGATATTCGCGACGAAATCACCATGGCCCGGCTGCGCGAGCGCGAGGTCGATAACAAGATTACGATCGCCGACAGCGAAATCGATAATTTCCTCAGTACGCGGCAGATTCAGGAGGGCAAGTCCGACGAGTACCACCTGTCGCACATCCTGGTCAGCGTGCCGGAACAGGCAAGCCCGGAGCGCCTGCAGGAACGGCGCGCGCGCGCCGAGCAGGCGCTGGCGCAAATCCGGGGCGGCACCGACTTCCGCCAGGTTGCCGCCAGCTTTTCCGATGCGCCCGACGCGGTGCAGGGCGGCGCGTTCGGCTGGCGCGAGATCACGCGCCTGCCGGCGATTTTTGCCGAGGCCGTGAAGGATCTCAAGGCCGGCGAGGTGAGCGGCGTATTGCGCAGTCCCAACGGCTTTCATATCGTACGGGTCAACGAGCGGCGCGGGCAGAGCGCGCCGCTGATCGTGTCCCAGACCCGCGCCCGCCACATCCTGATCAAGACCAGCGAACTGGTTGCGGAAGGCGAAGCGAAGGACCGCGCGGTCAAGCTGAAGGAGCGACTCGATAACAACGCCGACTTTGCCGAACTCGCCCGGCTGCAGTCCGAGGACGCGAGCGCTGCGCGCGGCGGCGAGCTGGGCTGGCTGTCGCCCGGCGACACCGTCCCGGAATTCGAAAAAGCGATGGACGCCTTGAAGCCGGGACAGATCAGCGAGCCGGTGCGCTCGCCGTTCGGCTGGCACCTGATCCAGGTCCTGGAGCGCCGCAACCAGGACGTGTCGCAGCAGCAGCAGCGGCTGCGCGCGCGTCAGGCGCTGCGCGAACAAAAAGCCGACGAGGCGCACCAGGAATTTGTGCGCCAGCTGCGCGACCGGTCGTTTGTCGAATACCGGCTCGAAGAAAAATAGTGTTGAATCCGGTAATCGCCGTCACCGCAGGAGAGCCGGCCGGTATCGGTCCCGACCTGTGCGTGATGCTCGCGCAGCGGCCGCAATCGGCGCGCCTGGTGGTGATTGCCGATCGCCAGTTGCTCGCGCAGCGCGCGCAGTCCCTGGGACTGCCGTGGCGCAGCCTGCCGTTCAACCCCGCGGATGAGCCTGCGCCCGAGCGTGGCGCACTGCCGGTGGTGCATGTGCCGCTTGCCGCCGCAGTGACTGCGGGCAAGCTCGAGCGCGCGAACGCGGCTTATGTATTGCGCACCCTTGAGATCGCGATCGACGGTTGCCGCGACGGGCACTTCGCTGCGATGGTCACCGCGCCGGTACACAAGGGCATCATCAACGATGCCGGCATCGCCTTTACCGGCCACACCGAATTTCTGGCCGCGCGCACCGGCGCCCCGCACGTCGTCATGATGCTCGCCGGCGGCGGCCTGCGGGTGGCGCTCGCCACTACGCATGTGGCGGTGAAAGACATCGCGCAGCACATCACGCCCGCCGGCCTGGAAAAAACGCTGCGCGTGCTGCACCACGATCTGCGCGCGCGTTTCGGCATTGCAGCGCCGAGGATCGCGGTGGCCGGCCTGAATCCTCACGCCGGGGAATCGGGGCACCTCGGACGCGAAGAAATCGAAGTCATCGCACCGCTCATCGAGCGACTGCGCCGCGAAGGCGTGCAGGTGACCGGGCCGCTGCCTGCCGATACGCTTTTCAGCCGCGAGCGGCTGCGCGATTTCGACTGCGTGCTCGCGATGTACCACGACCAGGGGCTGCCGGTGCTCAAATATGCGAGCTTCGGCAGCGGCGTGAACGTCACGCTGGGACTGCCGATCATTCGCACTTCGGTGGACCACGGCACCGCGCTCGAGATCGCCGGCAGCGGCAAGGCCGACCCCGGCAGCCTGCGCGCCGCAATCGAGATGGCCGCCGCCCTCGCGCGCGGCAAGACCTGAACGCTGCGCCGACTGCGCTCGCGCCGCCCCGTGAAGCACCAGCCGCGCAAACGCTTCGGCCAGAACTTCCTCGTCGACGCCGGCGTCATCGCCGCAATCGTCGGCGCGATAGCGCCGGCGCGCGATGACTGCCTCGTCGAAATCGGACCCGGGCGGGGCGCGCTGACGCGCCCGCTGCTCGCCGCAGTGGAACACCTGCACGCGATCGAGATCGACCGCGATCTTGCCGCCGCGCTCACGCGTGAGTTCGCGCCACGCCTGACCGTACACACCGCTGACGTGCTCGGGTTCGACTTCGCCACGCTCGGCGGCGCTCTGCGCGTCGTCGGCAACCTCCCCTACAACATATCGACACCTCTGCTGTTCCAACTCGACCGGTATGGCGAGCAGCTCCGCGACATTCATGTCATGCTGCAAAAAGAAATTGTCGCGCGCATGGTGGCTGTACCCTCGAGCAGCGCCTACGGCCGGCTGTCGGTGATGCTGCAGTACCGCTTCCAACTGGAAAAGCTGATCGATGTGCCGGCGGCGGCGTTCGATCCCGCACCCAAGGTCGAGTCGGCGGTGGTGCGCCTGACGCCGTTGCGGCCGCCGCGCGTCGCCGCGCACGATTATGCGTGGTTCGCGCGCATCGTCAAGACCGCATTCTCGCAGCGGCGCAAGACGCTGCGCAACTCGCTCAGCGGGTTTTTGGCGGAACCGGACTGGCGCTCGCTCGCGATTGCGCCGGCGGCGCGCGCGCAGGAGTTATCGGTCGCGCAATTCGTCGCGATTGCCGACTACGTCAGCAGCCGCGGCACGGGCTGACTAGCCCCGATCCCAAAAAACCAAACTTCAATTAACCGCCGATAAACGCAGATAAACGCCGATGAAATTCTGAAACCACCGCGTAACCGCTTTTGATCTTATCTGCGTTCATCGGCGTTCATCTGCGGTTGCAATTTGTTTTTGAGATTTCTTCTAGGCTGTTTTTTTCTGGACAAACTCGATTTTGTAGCCGTCGGGATCTTCGACGAAAGCGATGACGGTGGTGCCGTGCTTCATCGGCCCGGCTTCGCGCGTGACCTTGCCGCCGCGCTTTTTGACTTCCTCGCATGCCCGGTACGCATCGTCGACTTCAATCGCGACGTGGCCATAGCCGCTGCCGAGGTCGTAGGTCCTGGTATCCCAGTTATGCGTCAATTCGAGCACGGCCGCGCTCGCTTCGTCGCCGTAGCCGACGAACACATTGGTGAAGCGTCCGCCGGGATAGTCCTTGCGCCGCAGCTCCCGCATGCCCAGCACGTTGACGTAGAAATCCAGCGCGCGGTCCAGGTCACCGACACGCAGCATGGTATGCAGTATTCTCATCGCGTATCCTCCGCCATCAAATCCGGACCATTTCGAAATCTTCCTTGCGCGCGCCGCATTCGGGACAGGTCCAGTTCATCGGCACATCTTCCCAGCGCGTGCCGGGCGCGATCCCCTCGTCCGGCAAGCCGGCGGCCTCATCGTAGATAAAGCCGCAGATCAGACACATATAGGTGTTGTAAACCGTGACGCCGGTTGTTGTCATTCGGGCCTGCGAATTAAGCTAAAATGTCATTTTAGCGATACACCCCGCCTCTGAACAACCAATCCCGATCCTGATGGAGCCCTCAGCGCCTTTGCAATTGCCGCCGATCGTGCTCGCATTCGCCGCGACCGACCCGAGCGGCGGCGCCGGCTTGCAGGCTGACATACTGACGCTTGCGAGCATGGGCTGCCATCCCTTGTCGGTGGTCACCGCGGTGACGATCCAGGACACCATGGGCGTCGAGGAGGTGATGGCGCTCGATGCGGAATGGGTCGCTGACCAGGCGCGCTGCGTGCTCGAAGACATGCCGGTCGCGGCGTTCAAGGTCGGCATGGTCGGCAGCATCGAAAACATCGCCGCGATCGCCGAAGTGGTGTCCGATTATCCCGAAGTCCCGCTGATCCTCGATCCGGTGCTGGCGTCAGGACGGGGCGACGAACTCGTGACCGACGAGATGATCTCGGCACTGCGCGAGTTGCTGGTACCACAGAGCACCATCATTACTCCCAACAGCATAGAGGCGCGGCGCCTGACGCAGGAAGAGGGCGAGGAAGACATCGATCTCGCCGAGTGCGCGCGCCGGCTCCTGGCCACCGGCTGCGAATACGTGCTGATCACCGGCACCCACGAAAATACCGCGCAGGTGACCAATACGCTTTACGGCCAGGACGGCGTCGTGCGCAGCGACAACTGGGAGCGCCTGCCGGGAAGCTATCACGGTTCCGGTTGCACGCTCGCTTCCGCACTCGCGGCGACCATCGCCAACGGCCTGAACATCAGCGATGCGGTGCAGGATGCGCAGGAATACACGTGGCAGACGCTGAAGGCGGCGTTTCGTCCCGGCATGGGCCAGCATATTCCCGACCGCCTGTTCTGGGCGCGCGAGGATGAGCCCGCCGATGAACCCGGCGATTAGCGGGCTTTACGCGGTAACGCCCGACCTCGCCGATACCGCAGCACTGCTCGCCAAGACACACGCCGCGCTCGCCGGCGGCGCGCGGCTGCTGCAATACCGCAACAAGACCGCGGATGAGAATCTGCGCCGCGAACAGGCCGCGGCGCTGCGCAAAGCGTGCCGCAGTTATGGTGCCCTGTTGATCATCAACGATCACGTCGATCTCGCGCGCGAAATCGACGCCGACGGCGTGCATGTTGGTGCCGATGATGCCGGGGTGGCCGCCGCCCGCACCCGGCTCGGTCACGGCAAGATCATCGGCGCAACCTGTTATAAGGACCCTCAGCGCGCGCGGGTGGCGGTCGCCCAAGGCGCGGACTATGTCGCATTCGGCAGCTTCTACGCCTCGTCGGTCAAGCCTGGCGCAGTGCGCGCGCCGCTTGCGTTGCTGCAGCAGGCGCGGCGCGAGGTCCTGGTCCCGGTGGTCGCGATCGGCGGTATCACGCTCGACAACGCAGCCACGCTGATCGATGCGGGCGCCCACGCGGTTGCGGTAATATCCGCGCTGTTTGCGGTGCCTGATGTCGAGGCCGCGGCGCGCAAGTTCTGTCAGTTATTACGAGCAAGGGTGATATGACGTCACGCAATGAAGAGTTATTTGCCGCCGCGCAGCGCGTGATCCCCGGCGGAGTCAATTCGCCGGTGCGCGCGTTTCGTGCCG
>ERZ1292640.1051-Hain-H43-02um-R1-1051-length-22888-cov-7_pt1 | contig 22888 bp, 23 predicted proteins | sample MGYA00564404_ERZ1292640 | MGnify/ENA primary metagenome ERZ1292640 (study PRJEB36523, sample SAMEA6512636) | groundwater metagenome | collected 2019-01-08 | study: AquaDiva: Metagenomics assemblies of 32 groundwater samples
TGGTGAACTTCATTTTGAAGCAACTGAAATCGTCCTCTTCTGATTCCGCGGCCACCCAAGAGGCGCGCCGGATAGATGCCACTAATCCCAATGGCCAGGCGCTTTCTCTGGAAGCCTCATTGATCAGCCAGCAGTGTGGGCCGAAGCTGTTTCACATTTTCGTGGGCCGAGACTTATCGCGCCGGCAACGACCGGGGCAGACTCAAGGTTCGCCACCCCAAGTCCGGGCTTTGCATGTGCTCCTGCGCACGATGGCCCATGATTTGAACAATATTTTTACGGCCGTCCAGTCCCACCTGGACCTCATCGCCATGTCCGAGCTGCCGCCATCAACTCGGGAGCATCTCACCGTCACCATCGCCGGCATGCGTCGCGGCATGGAGTTAGTGCGCAGCTTATCCAGTCTGCATCGGTCTTCGGTTCTCTGTCTGGAACCGCTCGACTTGGCCCATTTGGCCAACCGATCCATCGCCGCCATCCGGCGCAGCCTGCCAGCCGATGTCACGATTCGAATCGAGTTCCCGTCCGGTCCATGGCCTGCCCATGCCGATGGAAATCATCTCCTGCAGGTTCTGATCAATCTTTGCCTGGACGCCGCTGCGGGCATGCCCAAAGGCGGCGAGATTGTGCTGCGGATGCGAAAGAAGGACGGTACGTCTCGTCCTGACGGCGCGCCGCAAAGCCATGGGGGTTTCATCAGATTGACGGTTAGTGATTCAGGCCAAAGCATTTCTGTCGCACAGCAGAAGCAGATTGCCGGAGCGGGCCTGGACCGGCAGGATCTCGCAGAGGACCGATCTCAGGGATTGCGCTTCGCGCAGCAAGTCCTCTGTGATCACAAGGGTTGGCTGCAGATTGAGCCGGATTGTTGCCAGGGAAATGACATTCATTTGTTTCTCCCGTACGGGGAGGCCACCGATAAATCATCCGGCCAATCGATGGAGCTTGAAGAGCAAGCCCTGGAGGGAAAAGAAACCATCTTGATCGTCGATGATGAGGAAGACATCCGCATGATCATCCGGGCCGCGCTCGGATACCGCGGTTACCAAACCATCGAAGCCGCCAACGGGCTGGAGGCCGTGAAGGCCTACACCGGTTCTGCGCAGCCCATCGATCTCGTTTTAATGGACCTCGATATGCCCGTCCTAAACGGCTGGAACGCGCTCATCCAAATCCGGCAACGGAATCCGCAGGCCAAAGTCATCCTCCTCAGCGGCAGCATTATTGAGGATGAAGTGAGAAGGGCTGCGCAACTGGGAGCCGTCGGATTCTTTGAAAACCATTCGACAACCGGGAACTCGTTTTGTTCGTTCGCAAGACCCTGGATGCCGATACAAAAACGGCGCAATGAAGCAGCCTCTTGTGGGGCAGAGATCAGGACTGCAAGCGGGTCCGGCCTGATGGAGGCTGTGATCCCCGCCATGCGCTCCTCTCCATCACGCCTGCGCAAGCGCCTGACATCAGGAATACGACTGCCAGAGCACCGACCGCTGCGGGGCGTAGGAGCGCTGAATCTGCCGCAGATTGCGGTGGGACCTGTCCATCTCCATTTGCTCTCGTTTAGCAGACTGCCGTCGCACGGCCAAGAGCTCCCCATTGCGGGTTTCGAGGAGGATCAACTCGCCGATCAACGTCCGGAATTGGCATTCCAGCTCTTCGCGGTTCAACTCATTGCAGACCTGCTCGGTTTGAAATGCTTCGGTCGCTTGAATGATCTCTTGCTGCAGTCTGAATTTGGCGTCCTGCCATTCGCTTAATCTTCCCCAGGACGCGGAACGGATGGCTTCGGCTTCGGCTTCAGTCAAGCCCCGCCATTGTTCGTAAAGATTCCACAATTCCTGGCGCGCGCTCATAGAATGACTTTGGGTTGATTCAATTAGGATGATTCGCGTAGCTGAGATGACGGGTCGTTGACAGCGGCTGGGATGGGATTTCCCCGCCCAGCATTTCTGCCCAGGCGTCCCGCAAAACCGTCAGGCGGGCCACGACCTCCTTGATGCCGCTTTCTTCCTTGCCCAGGTTGCTCTGCTGCAAACGGCGGTCGAAATAATCGTAGAGCCGCCGCATATTGGATGAGAACTCGCCCCCCTGGCTCATGTTCAGGGACCGGTCGAGCTCATTGATGATTTCCTGGGCGCGCTGCACATTATTGTTGATCGTTTGATTGAACTCGACCGGGTCCTCGCTGGCAAAGCCGAGCAGCGCCCGCTCCAAAAACCGAATGGCGCCGTCATACAGCATCAGGACCAATTGGCCCGGAGAGGCGGTTTGGGTGGCAATTTGGCGGTAGGACTGACACGCCGTCAGTTTTCTGCTCATACGAAATGTTGGCTTTTATGCGTCTTCGTTGCCGAGGTTAATGGCCAGCAGCGCCGAGATGCGTCGGATGGTCTGGCGCGGCGGATAGTCAACCTGGCCGATCAGATCTCTGGCCCGCGCCACCTCTTCGGCTCTGGAATCGGGCGCTGCCTTGAGGGAACGATTCAGGGCCTCCGCGCCCGCCAACGAAACAACGTCACGCGCCACCTTTGACTCGCGGCTGCCGGTCGGCACGCGATGGACCCTGCCGATGGGGCCTAAACTGAAATTTGGATTGATTTCCATATACTACTGCTTTGGTTCTTGTGGCAGGCAAGCACGGGTTCAAACTAATCTTTTTGCACGATTTCGGATAGGTATCGGCAACATTCAGAAAAACTTTAGCCCCTCTCACCGGGCCGGAAGCGTCGCCAGTATCTCGCCAAGCGTATAATGCGCAAAACGTTGCGGCGAGCCGAGGATGCTGCGGGAATCCGCCAACGATGGCGCCGTTTGAAAATGTTCCTGGTAATAACGCCGCGCCCCATTGGCCACCATCTGATCGCCTCCATCGAACACCTCATCCACAGCCCACCAGATGCGGCCTTCCGCGCTCTCCACCAACTTCAGACTCCATCCCATCATGACAGGTTGATAGGGCTGAAACTGGGTCAATTGGCAGAACAAGATTCCATCACAGCCCAGCTTCTCCCGGAATGCATCCAGAAAACCCGGAGGCAGCTTCTCTTCCGCTTTCTAACTGGGCCGGCCTGTCCACTGCTTCATCTGGCTTGGCGAGACAAAAATGACCTCGAAAGCCTTCGCCCTGCCTAACTCCTCGTAAAGCACCGGCTGCAGCGTTTCCTGGCCTGCCTGTAGGAGCGCATCCTCCCTGCCCCTGGCCAGCGGCAGCACCGCCACGCGCCGCATCCCGGCAGGCAAAACGGGGCTTTCCCGGTGAACGTTTTTCGGCTGGTAACTGGGACCGACGACACCATCCGAGAGGGCATCAGAAAACCGCTCTGTTGCGCAACCGCTGAAGAACAGCCAGAGAATAAGCGCCAGCAACAAACGGCCCAGCATCCCGATCAGGCGCTTGGCCAGCGCCACCTGGCGCTCATGCTGCGGCTGCGATTGGACTGTCATGCACTCTTGCGTAGTCATGTTGCCGGTTCTCCGGCTGTATTATCAGCATCGGCGGAAATCAAGCGGAGGTTGACCTCAAGCCGAGGCGCTGCTGGAGAAATTGCAATTGCTGATTGATCTGCGCCTGGGCCTTTTCCATGGAGATGAAACTCGCGATCATGCGTTCGCGGTTCGACTGCACGACCCTTTCCAGATCGCTGATCTGCGTGTCTATCGCGCTGGCCTGGGTCGTCAAATTGCTTTGTTTGGTGACGAGCGTTCCCTTCTCGCCAATCGCGCTCTCCAAATAGGCATCCAATTTGACCGCAATCCCTGCGGTGGCATTGGTGAAGAGATCCTTCACGCCGCTTAAATTGGCCGCCAGCGCAGCGTCCAGCTTGGCGCTGTCAGCCAGAAGCAGTGTGTCGTCATTGCCGTTGGAATCAATCCCCAGGCCGGCCAAATGCTTGAGCGTGCCCGCCAATCCCGTCGCTTCGGAATACACCGTGCTCCGCAAGCGCGTGGCAATTTCACCGGCGTCGCTGTCGTTGGCCAAAATGCCCGCCGTGACCTTGCCCTTGGCATCGGTTGAACTCGCCGTCTGGGTGTTGATCAAGGTCTGGGTCTTGTTGTATTCGCTGAGGAAATCATTGATGGCGGTCTTGATCTTGGCCGTGTCACTCGAGACGGTGACCGTGGTGGAAGCTTGCTTCAGCGCCGTGACCGACAGGCCCGTCAATCCCGAACTGGCCTCGGTCAGGGTGTTGGATTGACTCACCAGTTGGCCTCCGCCGTTGATCGTGTAGAGCAGGTTCTTGCCGCGCTGCAGCGCGCTGCCCGAAAGCTGTGTCGCCGCCAGAAAATTGCCGGTGACATCCTGCAGGCTGATGCCCATGTCGCCCGTGGATTTGTTTGTCAGCAGAAAACGATCATTGACCGCGTCGTAGGTCGCCGTCACGCCGGCCGTTGAATCGTTAATCCTTTGCAGGACATTGCTCATGCTGTCCGCGCTGGCACTGAAACTGATGGAGACCCCGTTGATCTTGAACACCCCTGCCCCGCCGCCGCCATCCGAGATGGTTGTGGCCAGGTTGGCGCTGGAAAGGACGCCCGTCAGTTTCACGCTCCCGAGCTTGGAGGCGCTGGCCACCGTTCCAGTGCCGTTATTGTAGAGTTTGGCTAGGGAAAGAAAATTACTCGTGTCGGTGGCGCTGCCGAGAACGATCGCGCTGGCGCTGCTCAAGGTGATCTTGTCGGTGGCCGCATCATAGCTGGCGGTCACCGCGCCGGTGGTCGCGGAACTGATCTGGTTGAAAACCGCTTGCAGCGTGTCGCTGGTGGCGATGGTGATGGTTTTGCCATTGACGGTGAATGTGCCGGCCGTCACGTTGGCGGCAAAGCCGGCGCTGCTCAGCACCAGCGCGGAAACGTCGTTGGTGGCATTGAGCGCTTTGCCGGCATCGGCGGTCCCTTGTTGCACGGCCGCCGTTGCCAGTTGGGTGAAATTGAAAGAGTAAGTGCCCAGGGCCGCGCCGGCGTCGGCCGTGACCGTCGCAATCGTCGAGTCCGCAACCTGGGCCAGGCGGCTGTCAAAGATCTTTGCGTTGTTCAGCGTCGTGACACGATTCCTCAGAACTCCGAGCTGGGTCTGGATGCTGCCGTAGGCGTTTTTGCGGCTTTGGAGGCCGCTTTGTTCCACGAGCAAGCGGTTTTGCGGCAGGCGCTCCACCTCGGTGAGTTTGTCCACCAGGGTGCGCCAGTCAAAATTGGAAGCCAAGCCTGAGAGTCCTAATTCCATAAGCGATCAAGAGACGTTATTGGTTTCTGTGCTGCTCGTTTTCATTTTGCAGGCGCGGCCGGCCTGGGCCGTCCGGCAAGCAAAGACTCGGACGGCGTGTGCTCACCGTCCGAGTTGCCAGGCCGCTGAATCCGGGGTGCGTCTCTTACGAGAGGAGCCGCAAGGCGGATTGAGGAGTGGCGTTCGCCTGCGCCAACATCGCAGTGCCTGCTTGGACCAGGATGTTGTAGCGGGCAAAGCGCGCGCTTTCCTCGGCCACGTCCACGTCTTGGATGCGGCTGTTGGCCGCAGCCAGGTTGTCCTTCAGCACGCCGAGATGTCCGGCCGTGAAGGTCAATCGCGAGATATTTGCTCCCACCAAGGAACGATCGGTCGCCGCCTGGGTGATGGCTGCTTTGACGTTGGTCAACGCCGTGGCAGCCGTCGAGACCGTCGAAATCGTCGAGCCGGTCGCCGTGGTGTAGGTGCCCGAGCTGAGATTGACGCCCGTCATGCTGTAGGTGTTGGCATCGCTATCGGTGGTGACCGACAACGCCGTGGAGGTGAAGAGACTCACGCCGTTGAAATCCTTGGTGGCTAAATCATTGATGTAGGCACCGAGGGTCGTGAATTCGTTGTTATAAAGGGCGCGATCCGCATTTGTCTTGGTCACGTCCTGCGCCAGCACGGACAGTTCGCTCATGCGATCCAAGGCCTTGCTTACCTTCTTCAGATACCCATCCTGGGTTTGGTTGAAGGTGACGGCGTTGTTCACATTGTTCGTGGCCGCAGAGATGCGATGCTGCTGCGCATCGAAACGCGTGGCCACGGCTGCGCCGGCGGCATCATCTTCAGCCGAAACTAGCTTCGAACCTGAAGACAAGCGCGCGAGGGATTTGGACAATGCTGCGGAGGATTCCGAGAGCAACCGTGCGGCGCTCAGGGCCGATATGTTTGTGTTGATGACCATATTACTCTTTCCGTGAGTCACCCCTTTTCGGGGTGTTCTGTTGCACGGCTTCCTTGCCGTGAGCGAACCTTTTTCAGAGGCGTCCGCCGGTTTTCCCCGCTGCCCTTTTCTGGCCGCCAACCGCCATTGTCTTGCGACAGGCAGGTCATCGGCACGTTGCCCGGAAAACTTTAGAGGCAAATTCAGCTATAGCCGGCGCATGCTGAAGCGGGACTGGAGCAATCTTTCCAGCCAAGCCCGGCTGTCCGGCGCCCAAAGATGAATTGGCCGCGGTGCAGATTTCGTGTGGTGCAGACTTTCCAGTCCTCTGCAAGCATTTCGCATAGATTCGCAAAATGTCTGGCACGGCCTTGGGATTCTGGGAGTATTCCGGCAAAGCGGAGCAAGCATTGCGACCACCGGAGCATCAATGGCCTGCGGTTTTGGCTACGCCCGGTCAGATGTGTCCAGTCAGTAAAGCTTCAAACAACCGCCCGCTCACCGCAGAAAATCAAGCAGCGAGCGGTCCAGGATGGTAGCGCCGCTTTGCAGGGCGGCGCGGTAGGCATTTTGCGTTTCGCTCAGGCGCACCAAGGTTTGAGCCAGGTCCGCGTCGGCTTCCTGGGAGGTTAATCCCTCCAGGGACAAGGTGCGGTTGGTGGCCAGGGCGGCCGTCGTTTCCAGCCGGGCTTGCAGCGCGCCATTCGCGCCCACATGAAAGAGGAAATTCTCTTCATCCTGTGCCAGTTGCGCGCGGGTGTTGAATTGAATCTCGCCCGCATTGTTCGCCCGCAGACTGTTCTGCAGGGCGATCAGGTGATTGAAGAAATCAGCGCCGGCGCGGCTGTCGGCCAGCAAACCTCTCGGCCCTGACCCGCTGGTGTTGGCGCCCAAGGTTTGCGCCGTGACGGTCACGCCCTCGGCAATCTCGCTCTCAGCCACACTGGTGTTGCCCTGGTAAGTGACAGCAGTGACGTTGCCATTGGCATCGGTCGCAGCTACAAAGGGCGCCTGATCGGACTTCGTCCCGGAGAACAGATAATCTCCGCGGTGTTTGGAGTTGGCCAGTTGCACGGCCTGTTGGATCATTTGCGTGACTTCAGCGGCGTAAATGCGCATTTCCTGCGGCGATTTCAAGCCGTCCGCCAAGGTCGCGATTTCACCCGCCCGATCGGAAATTGTTTTCAGAGATTTTACCACCCCGTAGGAAATCTGTGCGACTTCCTGGTGCCGTTCGATGTTGCGTTTATACTGTTGCAGCGTCCTGGTTTCGGTCTGCAAATCCAACACGCGGCGCATGCCGGCTGGATCGTCTTCCGGCGATTGAATGCGCTGGCCGGTGGCGGCCTGGTTTTGCAGGCGGTTTTGGCGCAGGGCCAGGCGGCCCAATTGATCCACCAGCGCTTGGGGAAAAGTATTGGAGGTGACACGCATGTTAACAGGTGGTGACGGTCGCGCACCAAAAGTCGCTGGCCCGCTGCGAGCACCACTTCGTCTCAGCGGCTCCCGGCCTTTGCTGCGCGACGTTCGGCATCGCTTTCATTTTATCGCTTCAAATTCAAGACGGTCTCCAGCATGGAATCGACGGTGGCGATCAAGCGCGCCGAGGCCTCAAAGGCCTTCTGAAACTTCATCATATCGGTCATCTCCTCATCGAGAGAGACGCCGCTGATGGCATCGCGCTGGCGTTGCAGCATGCTTTCCACGACTGCCTGGTTTTCGAGTTGGGCATTGACTGAAGCCAGGGCTTGGCCCAGCTTGGCCACCGTCTGGCCGTAAGACTGGCTGAAAGTCTGATTGTTCAAAGAGCCAATTTTCTTCTCGGCCAATTGCGCCAAGGCCAGAACGGTTTGATTGTCGCCGACGGCACCCGCGATTCCGCCGGCCTGAATCAAGCCTGGATCGCCCGCCAGCTTGGCGTTCACGGCCATGTCCGCCGCATTGGACCCGCCAAAAAAGTTCTCGCCCGTCGCTCCGGACAGGCTGAAACCGGTCCGATGAACGGCATTGACCTCCGTAATCAACTGCGAGGCGAGCGTGTTCAAGCCGCTCTGCAGTGCGCTTAAGGCTCCATCACGGGCTTCGATCGTTCCCTGCATGCTGCCGCCGGTTAAGGCAAGATTCTTGCCCGACGATTTCAGCGCGACCAGGAGTTGCCCGCCCCCGGCATCAGCCGTTTGAAGCGTATCCACCACCGTCGATCCGGAGAGGAGCGATTCGCCGGCGATGGAGATATTGACAGCGCCTTGGGCATCCTCACCGGTGTCGATCTTGGCCAATTGCCCCAGCTCTTCGACTTTTTGCTGGCGCAAGTCGCGCAGATCATTCGCCAGGCGCGGCCCGCCCGCTTCGGTTGCGACGATTTGCTCGTTCAACCTGGCAATCGAGCGCAGCAGTTCGTTGGCCTGGGTAACGTCGTCGGTCAAAGAATCATTCAGAGAGGTGTGCAGGCCATCCAGCCGTTGGCTGGCCAGATTGAATTGTGTGGCCAGGTTCTGAGCTTTGGCAAGCAACACCTGGCGCTCCGTGAGCGAAGTGGGTTCGGTGGAAAGACTTTGAAACGCGTTGAACAAGTCCGAAAGATTCTCGGCCAGGCCATTTTGCGCTCCAATGGATTGGGTGGCCGCTGCGCCCTCGGCGCTGGAGGCGCCCCGGTCAATCTGCTGGCCGAGGTTGGCTTGCGCGTTCTGCAGGGCCTGTTGCTGCGCTTCCAACGAACCGCGCACGCTGGTCTCGGTCTGGATTTGCCGGTCCACGAGGACATTGCGCAACTGCACGATGGCAATCGCATCCACGCCGGTCCCTTGCTGGCCAAGGTTATTGGGGACGGTCAACGAGGTTTGCACCACCAACCGCTGGCGGGCGTAGGCGGGATTATTGACATTGGCCAGGTTGTGCCCGGCGACTTCGACCCCCTGCCGCTGTACTTGCAGCGAGCGGGCGCCAAGATTCAGAGTGCCAAACAAACCTAGCATACGGTTGGGTGTTAGCCGACCGCGTCATAGATCGACCGGCTGGGAAGGGCCGGACCGAGCATGGCGCCGTTGCCGTTATAGACGAGTGTTTCGCGGGAGGGGAACATCATGGTCAAAAACCGCTGCATCAGTTCCAGCGACCTGCTCAAGAGCAGATGGTTCTGGCGGGCGCGCTGTTGCACCCGCACGAGGAGTTCGTTATTTTCCTGCACCAGCGCCTGCACCAAGGGTTGGTAATCTGCCGGCAACAAGAGGATCAATTCGTTAAAGGCGATGTCGGAAGGTTGGAGGAGTTGCTGGGCGAGGCCGCGGCGGCAGGCCTCGCGATGGCCTCGTGCTGCTTGAATGGTGAGACCTTGCGCCTGGATGTCGGCGATGGACTGGAGCAGATCCTGGGCGGCACGAGCCGCGACCAATTCCTGTTGTTGATCGAGCAAAGCAAGCATTTCACCGTAATGCTGCAACTCATTGCGCAACGCCTCGACTAACCCTTCAATTTTCTCGATCATGGCTTTTGGGTTGGCTGGCTTTTCACAGAGCGGGCGGCGGCTTCGTGCGAGGTGGCCCGCTCCGGCCGCGCCGAAGTCTGCCGGGCGAACTGCTCTTCCAGGCCGCGGGCCAGACCGAGGGTACCCGTCCGGCTGATGCTTTCCGCGAGTTGATAATTGATCATGTCCTGGTAAATGCCTTTGGTGGTGGAGTCGGTGTTGAACTCCGAGTTGAACACGGTTTTGCGGGCTTGGGAGAGGATTTGCCGCAGCAACACGGCCTCGAACTGGCGGCTGACTTCGGCAATCTTTTCCGCTTCGGAAAGATGCGGATTCGAGTCCAGCTTTTCCAGGGGAATCTGGGCTGCCTTCAGAAGGGGTTGCAGGGGCAAGACGTTCATCTTAACGCAAAACGAGTTCGGCATGGAGCGCGCCCGCCTGTTTCATCGCCTGAAAAATGGCCATCATGTCGCGGGGAGTCACTCCCAGCGAATTCAACGCTGAGGCCACTTTTTCGATGGTGGGCAATTCCGGAAATGCAACCAGCGCGGATTTCTGCTCCGCGACTTTGGTGTCGGTGCGCGGCGTGATGGCCGTGTTGCCGGTTTGGCTGAGTGGATTGGGTTGCGAGACATCGAGCGAAGAGGCAATGCTGATCGTCAGGTTGCCATGCGAAACGGCGCAACTGGCAATGCGGATGCGCGACGTGGCCACAATCGTGCCGGTCCGCTCGTTGATAATGATGCGCGCCGGCGCGTCCGGATTGACTTCAATCGCTTCCAGCCGCGCCATAAAGTCAACGGGCGTTCCGGCCAGATTGTCCGGGACTTGCACCCGGACGGTGGTGGCATCAACCGCCTGAGCGCGATCGGGAAATTTTTCGTTGATGGCTGCGGCCAGCCGGGCCGAAGAGGTAAAGTCGGGTTCCCGCAAGAGCAGCTCCATCTGATTCTCATGGATAATCTCGGCTGGTATTTCCTGTTCGACCAACGCGCCGCCAATGATTTGCGCGACGGTCGGGTGGTTTTTCTGCACGGTGGCGCCGCCGCCCCCTTCCGAACCGGCGGAAAGGCCGCCAACCGAGAGGGCGCCCTGGGCCACGGCATAGACCTTCCCATTAGCGCCGAACAAAGGTGTTTGCAGCAAGACACCGCCCTGCAATGATTTGGCATCGCCCAGCGAGGAGATCGTGACGTCCAGGCGCGTGCCCGGCTTCTTGAAAGCGGGGATGTCTGCCGTCACCATTACCGCGGCCACATTTTTGGAAGAGAGCGTGGCGGAGGGCACCGTGATGCCGTAACGTTGCAGCGCGTTGGCGATGCTTTGCAGGGTATAGACGGGATTCTTGTCGCCATCGCCTGCCAACCCGGTGACCAATCCGTAGCCGACCAATTGATTATCACGCGCGCCGGCGACCATGACCAAGTCCTTGACGCGCGAACCGCCGGCCTGGGCCGGCAGCGCAGCCGCCAGCAGCGCGGACCACACCAGGAGAAGAAATTGCCGGCGCAAGACCATGGGTTAAAACGGGGTAATCTTATCCCAGACTCGGGTGAACCAACCCTTCTTCTGCGTGTCGGAAACGCTGCCTTTGGAGACATATTTGATCGTCGCGTCCGCGACGTTGTAACTATAGACAGTATTGTTGGGCATAATATCTTCCGGGCGAACATTCCCGCGCAGGACCGCATCCTGCGTTTCGCCGGCGAAAGAAGTCTGGCGGCGGCCTTCCACCACCATTTGGCCGTTGGGGAGAACATCCATGACGCGCACGGCAATGCGGGCGGTGATTTTTTCGGAGTTGTTGATCTGGCCGCCGCCATTGAAATCATTCTTGGCATCGAACTTCAATGCGGGCAGCTTGCCATTCTTCGTTAAAAGCGAACTGGCCGAGGGACTGTAAAGAAAGCTGCTGATGCTGGCATCAATCCCCGATGCCTTGGCGGTCTTGGTGCTGTTTTCCTTGCTGGCCACATTGCTCTCTTGCACCAGGATGGTGATGATGTCGCCGACGGCGCGGGCGCGCTTATCGGCAAACATGGAACGAGAGACGCCCTCGGTCCAGAGCGAGTCGGCTTGCCCCGGTGTGGGGAACAGGCAAAGCCAAGCGACGGTCATGGCCGCCGCGGCCAGACAGCGCGGCGAGAAAGCCGGTGTTGGCCTTTGGCCTCGGCAGACGAGCCTGACCGTGCCGGCGGCTGGCTTACAGAGATACAAGTATGGTTTGTTCATCATGGACCTTTCCATAGAATTCACGCCGCGATTGCAGGTTGCGCACGCGCACGGTTTGGCCGGGAATACCTTCTTCGAGCACTTCCACCTTCAACGAGATATGCAAAGCGCCGTCCCGGACCAGGGCTTCGACCACTTTGCCTCGGTGAACCAAAGGACGAATGCGAACCGAACGCAGAGTGAGTGGAATTCCTGCGGGCACATTTTCGGCCAGTTCCAGAGTGCTGTCCTGGGTGGCGGCGGCGTCCAGGAGATCGCGCAGCAGCAGGACGTCCCGCCGCTCCTGCGCCAGGTCTGCGCTGGCCAACAATTGGCCGCGCCGCAGCGTGGAACGCGCCACCCAGATTTCGCGCCAGACTCTTGCCTGGGAAGGGATTTGCCAGCTTCCCACTGATTCATCTCCGGTGCGCAACTCAAACCGCACAATAAAATTGGCGCTCAGGCCGTTGGAAGGCAGGTCTTGAATTTTGAGAGTGAACGCTTCATCCGGAATGTTGACAGCGGTCCACGGCCTGGCAAAACGCAATTCCAATTCGCCCTTGTCCTTGACGTAATCCCGCTGCAGCACGGCTGTCAATTCATCCCTGAGTTCAGCTTCCCCCAGCAAACGCAAACGCCGGGCGACGCGGACCTGGTTTGCGCCGCCCCAACTGCTGGCGGCAAGTTCAGGCGCGGCTTTTTGGAGAAGCTCGCCGATCTGAGCGCGCGTGAGCGTGACCGTTTGCCCTGGCGCGGGCGCCGCACCCAGCCTGATCTGCGGCAAGGCTGCGCGGCTGGTCACGACCTGCGACAAAAAGATGCCCCTGCTGTCCACCTGCGCATGGGGCAGGAGAAGAAACGCGGGAGGCTCACCGCCAGAGGATGGCGGTGTTCCCCCCGCGAGTTGGAGGATAAGAAGGCGGGCAGCAAAAATGGCGATTCGCAATTTCATCAAAATTCATCAACGCCGCAGGTTGTTACTCATCTGCATCATTTCATCGGCGGCTTGCACGGCCTTGGAGTTGATTTCATAGGCGCGCTGGGCCACGATCATATTGACCATTTCCTCGACGACTTTGACGTTGGACATTTCCAGGTAGCCTTGGGCCAGGTCGCCGAAGCCGTTTTCATTCGGATTGCCGATTTCAGGCGTTCCGGAGGCGGCCGTTTCGCGGTAGAGATTCCGGCCCAGATTCTCCAGGCCGGCCGGGTTGGCAAAGCGAACGAGTTGGACGCGAAAATTTTGCGTGCCATTGGCCCCTTTGGTGGTGACCTCGCCATTCGGGGCGATGCTGATGGAGGTGGTCCCGGCCGGAATCGGCTGGAATCCGCCTTGCACAACCAGGCCTTCATTGGTGGTGACGCGGCCATCGGAGGCGGTTTTGAACGCGCCATCACGGGTGTAGGTACGCGTGCCGTCGGGAAGTTGAATCTCGAAAAAGCCGTCCCCTTGAATGGCCAGATCGAGGCGCTCCCCGGTCTGTGTCAGTTCGCCCATCGTAAATATCTTCGAAGTCGCGATCGGGCGGGAACCGTGTCCAACCTGCAGGCCGGTGGGCAGTTGGTTGCCGCCGCCTTGTTCCGCCCCCGCCACCCGCGGCGTTTGATAAAGCAAATCCTGGAATTCGATTTTGCTCTTTTTGAAACCCGTGGTGTTCACGTTGGCCAGGTTATTCGAAATGACATCGAGGTTGAGTTGCTGGGATTGCATTCCGGCCGCCGAGGAATAAAGAGCGCGCAACATAGCTTTAGGAAGAGGTCGATGGACGCACGGCGCACATCGCGAATCCATGCCGCGGCCGATTCGTGTCTGCGGGCGGCACGCGGTCCTGGAGGCTGGGCGCTTGATATGTGTTCATATCACGACGGGTTGCCGAGTTCGCTGATGGCCCGGGCCATGCGTTCGTCCTGCAATTGAATAATCCGCTGGTTGGCTTCGTAGGTGCGCATGGCCGTCAGGAGGCTGCCCATTTCCATGACCGGCAGGGTGTTGGCACCCTCCAGGAAGCCTTGCCGCAGCGCAGCCACTGGAGATTCATTGGCGAGCAGGTTGGGATTCTCGGCCAGGAAATAGCTGCCGCTCAACGTGGTCAACAGGTGAGGATCACTAAAATCGACCACTTTGATCTTGCCTTTGTTATCCAACCCCTGGCTGACGTCACCGGCTGGAGAAATGGACAGGGGCGCCGGATTATTCCGGTCGATTTGGATGGGGCCCGAGGTTCCCATCACGGGATACCCTGCCTTGGTGACGAGTTCACCCTGAGCATTGATTTCAAATGCGCCATTGCGAGTGTAAACTGTGGAGCCACTGGGCAATTGCACCTCAAAGAAACCGGCGCCGTCGATGGCCACGTCTGTCTTCACGCCCGTCAATTGCATTTCGCCGGGGAGAAAGCTGGTCACCGTCCGGGCATGAGGCAGCACGAAATGCCGGGGCGCAGTGTTGGGGGCGAGGCTGGATTGAGGCAACAGGCCGGCTTCCACCGCTGTAAAGGAAAGTTCCTGCTTCTTGTAGCCTGGAATGGAGCTCGATGCCATATTCTCCGCAATCATCTCCTGCCAACGCTCGTTGGCCTGGAGCGCAGAGGCGGCTTGAAAGAGACTGACATTCATCGCTAAGCCTGCTGAGCAACGGCTGTGCCATCAGCCAAAAGCCTTGAATTCCGGATGTCTGGCAACTCTTCGTTCCTGGTGAGTGGCAAAACCTGCCAGCATGTGAAAAAAGTCGAATGCAGTTTTTGCCCTGCCCGAATATGAAATCGCGCCTCCGAACGAGCAAATTCCTCAGCCTTGGCCGATGCTTGTCCGCTCCGATTTTGTCTGGCGTGCTGATTTGTCGCCGGGCCTGGACTGGTAATTGAGAAAGCGAGGCAAAAAACCCCGACCTCGTCCACGAAGCTGGCCAGAGTGTTTCCTTTAATACAGACACTCCAATTCGATCACCTGACCGCAGCCGCATTGAATCGTAATTCGCTTTATGCGGTCGCCCTCGCGCTGCAGAGTGATGGCGGGCGCTGCTGCGCCGTGCGCGGGCAAGCCGGCCACCGGCTTGAATGGAGCAAAGGCCTGATTCGCGGCCGGCTGCGAACAAATCTTCAGACTGAACGAACGTCCGTTGACCTGTGAAGCGCCGCTCGTCGCGGGAGCAAAGGGAGTAAAGGAGCCGTTCATTCGACAGGCACAGGAAACCTCATTTCGCGGAACTGATCTTCAGCATGACCGTAACCCGGCGATTAATCTCATCTTCGGGATGATGATTCGGCATGGGAACGGTATCGGCAAAGCCGGCCACCTTCCGGATTTGGTCAGACAACATCCCGTGACGGATGAGCAAGCGCCGCGCCGCGTTCGCTCGATCGGCCGAAATTTCCCAGTTGCCATAGCTCTCCCGGAGCGGGACGGCGCCCTTTTCCGTGTGGCCTTCCAGTTCAACCTGAAAGGTGCTGTAGCGGGAGATTTCCCAGGCCAGAGTTGAAAACACCCAGTTGCCGTAGGGCGTGAATTCGACGGAATTTTGCTCAAAGATCGGCTTTTTCGAGCGATCAAAAATGCTGATGCGCAGGCCTTCGGGAGTCAGTTCCAGGCGCACGGAATTATCATCAAAGTATTCCGGATTGCTCTGCAGTGTTTTCAGCAAATCCTGGTTGAGGCGGCGGAGCATGTTCAGCTCCACCGCCGAGGCCGAATCAAAATTGCCGGAATGCGATCTGACTGCCTGCATTTCCTTATTCGGGATAATGCCGGTCGATTCTTTGGTGACCGAAGTAAACGGATTTCGAAAAGCTCTTTCGACGGCTTCTTTGATTTTTTCATCTTGCGCCGTCAACCACAACACCAGGAGCAAGGCCATCATGGCCGTCGTAAAATCCGCATACGCCACCTTCCACGCTCCGCCGTGATGCGCCTTCCTTCCGTTCATGATGATTTTTTGCCAGGCTTGCTGAGTGATTTGAGCATGTGCTCAAAATCGTCGTTGCTGGGCCGCACCTCGCTGCTCAAGCCCCGCCGGGCCATTTCCACGGCCATGATCGGCGCCATGCCGTTGGCAAAGCCAATGACCGAAGCGGCAATGCATCGCGAGTAAGCCATTTCCGCTGTATTGGCGAATTCAATGTTGACCGCCAGCGGATTCATGAATCCGTAGGACAGGAAAATGCCCAGGAACGTCCCGACCAGCGCGGCCGCCACCTGCTCGCCGATCTGCTCGATCGGGCCGGCAATGGAAGCCATGGTAATGACGATGCCCATGACGGCAGCCACAATGCCAAAGCCGGGCATGGCATCCGCCGCTTTGGTCAGGACACTGACGGGTTCGTGGCGCTCGGCTTCCATGCTTTCCAATTCAATCTCCAGCAGCAGCTTGAGCTGATCGGGCTTGATCCTGCCGTCAATGATCGGGCGGAGCCCGCTGCACAAGAATTCTACCGCGTGTCCGTTTTTGGCAAAGGAAGGATATTTCGAGAAAATGGCGCTGCTTTTCGGATTCATGACATGTTCTTCCAGGGCGATCATGCCATTGCGGCGGCCGAGCATGTACAATTCGTAAAGTGCTTTGAACAATTCCTCGTAGGCATGTTTGTCATAGGGCGCGCCTTTGAGCGCGCACAAAGAGCGTTTGACCAGTTCGATGAGCACCTTCCTGGGCGACATGATAACCAGCGCTCCCACGGCTGCGCCGCCGATAATCAAGAGTTCAGCCGGATGCAGCAACGTGGCGACCCTGCCGCCGCCCCACATGAACCCGCCCAGCACGGAAGCCAAAACGATGATAGCGCCGAGGATGACAATCATGGAGGGGACAAATTGGTGAGCTAAACGGGAGCCGGATCGTGCTTTTGCAGAAACGATTTGATGGCCATTATGGCTTGGGCGTGGATCTGGCAAATGCGGGATTCGGTGACGCCGAACACTTCGGCGATCTCCCGCAACCGCAAATCTTCAAAATAGTATAATGCCAGGACCTTGCGCTGCATCTCCGGCAATTGCTCCAAGCGGTTGGCGATGAGGCGCGCCAGTTCACGCTGGGTGGTGCCGGCGCTGGGGTCCACCTGCGATTGATCCGCGACACTTTCATATTGGGTGGCGCCTTCATCGCTTTCGGCGCTGCGCACGGAATCCAGACAGACAAACGTCGCCGGACGGATTTCCGCCAGCAAATCCTGGTACGCTGCCAGGGACATCTCCAGGACATTGGCCATTTCGGTTTCCGTGGGCGTTTTGCCGTTTTTTTGTTCCAGCTTCTGCATGACCTGCTCGACTTTTCGGGCTTTGTTATGCACGGAGCGCGGCACCCAATCCATGTGCCGCAATTCATCCAGAATCGCGCCACGAATGCGGACCCGCGCGTAAGTCTCAAAGGAGGTGCCGCAATCCGGGTCGTAGCGCCGCACCGCGTTCAGCAAGCCGATCAGACCGGCGCTATAGAGATCTTCACTATCAACGTGAGGTGGCAGCGTCATGGCCAGGCGGCCGACAACTGTCTTGACCAGCGGCAAGTACTGTTTAACCAATTCGTTTTCCGGCCCGCTGCCATGTCCCAGGCGGGAATAATGCTCCCACAGTTCGTGGCGAGTGGGCCGGACCGTGGTCGTGCTCACGTCTGGTTCAGCAAAAGAAAGGGTATTCGCACTCATGATTTAGATTGTGTTGGGCTGGCCGCGGCCTTGGATTTCATTTGCGCAACCAGATGCTCGCGCGTCACCTGTTGCAGGTTGGTGAGCCAAATGCGCCCCCACCAGCGCATCAGAATCCCCGCCACAAGTGCCGCCGCGCTGGCGCGCCACAAAACAGAAGGCCAGGCGCTCGATTGCACCAGCCCGATAACGAGGCTGATGACGAATCCCAGCAGTCCACCGATAACCATCAATAGTTTCATACGCGTTGACCTGATGAACGCTTAGCAGAAGGTTTGCCAGCCGCAGCCAGCCTGCGGAAGAGCCGCCCAATCCCCTCTTTAGGCGGGGAATTGCCGGGCCAAAAGTTTTTCGGGCGTGGCTGGGCAGAAATCGCCCGGAATATTTTGCCCGGCACTCAGGAAGCGAATCGAGTAATTCGTGCCCAAGACCAGGTTCCACATTTTGCCCCAATGCATCTCCTCGTCCAAATGCGTCAAAATCAAATCTTCGACTGGCAACTCGGCGAAAGCGCGGGCTTGCGCCATCAGAAGCGACGCGTCGTAGGCACTATTCAAGACGAGATGCACTTGCGGCGACAGATACCGTTTCAACTGCTGCTTCAACTCCTGAAGCGCGGCTGGGTCCCGCCAATTCACGCCGGGCAGATCGATAAAGGAAATCGCTGCCTCCGGAGGCTCGGCCTCGATGTGCCAAGAGCGTTCCAGGGGGACGCCGAGAATCTCGCAATAAACACCCAGCGATTCCGCCGCATTCGCCGTGGCGCCGTCCAACCGCCAGACCATGGCGCAACGGCCTTCCACGAGCACGGCTTGCGTCAGCCACTTGCACAGGCAGGTCGTTTTGCCCGCGCCGGCCGGGCCGATGAGCACGTGCGGCCGCAACGAGTTTTCCAGCAGAGGCGGCGCTTTCCGCCAGAGTTGCGCCAGCAGGCGGCGGGTCAAGTGAACCTCCTCGGCCAGTGCAGAGGGCGGGCGGAGACCATGCTGCGCCTGGAGCTTGTCGGCGACACGTTGGGCGTGCAGAGGCAGGAACCCGCTTGCTTCCAGCATTTCGATCATTCGCCAGCCGTTGGCTCCGACTTTATCCTGAGGGGTGTGACCGGTCAGCCCGTCCACGGAATCGCCTGCCGCCGTGCCCAGGTTGCGGTCTTCGCTCCATCTCTGCCGGCTCTCCATGCGAAACTGTTCTTTAATCTGCGCCAACTCCTGGCGCAGTTCAGCAAGGCCGGACGGTGCCGCGGCGCCATGGGCAGCCGGCGCGTCCGGCTTGTAAGCGAGCACCTCTATCCTGGGCCTTTGCCAGAGGCGCGCCAGGCCTTCACCCGCCAGGCGACGCACATTCAGCACCACCGCTTCGGGCCCCAAATGAGCGCGAATCTGTGCGCCGGCATCCGGGGCAGATTCCGCAATGAACGAGTGCACCTGCATAAATTAGGTCAGCATCACCAACTGGGCATGTTCATTCCGGGCAGGTAATGACGGCTGCATTTTGAATTTCAACACGCGGTGGAATCTCGTGGTACGACAGCACCGCCAAATCCGAAAAGGTGCTCTCGAAGAACCGCCGGAATGCCAGCCGGATTTGCGGCGCGCACAAAATCACCGGCTGTTGCCCGGCCGCCAGCATTTGCTGAATGCGCTGGGAAAGCGATTCCACCACATGACGCGCCAGTTTGGGTTCCAACATCAGACTGATCTCGCTGGCGGACTGGCGCACGCCCTGGGCAATCTGCTGTTCGAGACGCGGATCCAGCGTGATGGCCTGCAATTTGCCGGGCTCGGATTGGTACTGTCTGGTAATCTGCGCGCCCAACGCGCGCCGGGCGTGTTCGGACAGTTCATCGGGATTTTTTGTCAAAGCGGCGTAATCGCTGACCTTTTCCAGAATCCCGGCCAGGTTGCGAATGGAAATGCCTTCCGCCAGCAAGTTCTGCAAAATGCGCTGCACCTGGCCAACGGTCAATTGGGCCGGAATCAATTCGCCCACCACCGTCGGATGCGTCTGTTTCAGGTTGTCGAGAAGAGCCTGCACATCCTGCCGGCTGAGAATGTCCTGGCAATTGCGTTTCACAGTCTCGGACAGGTGCGTGACCAACACCGAAGCGGCATCCACGACCGTGTAGCCGCTGATTTCGGCATTCTTGCGTTCGACCTCGGTCACCCAGGTGGCCGGCAATTGAAAAACCGGTTCAACCGTCGGCACGCCTTTGAGCGTGGCTTTGCTGTGAGTCGCATTCATGGCCAGCCAGTGGCCCGGCATGAGTTCGCCTTGGGCGATGACATTGCCCTTGAGAAGAAAGCGATATTCATTCACCCCGAGCTGCAGGTTGTCTCGCAGCCGAATGGGAGGCAGAACCACGCCGATTTCCTGAGCAAAGGCCCGGCGCACACCGGTCACCCGCTCCAACAAATCGCCGCCTTTGCGCGTGTCCGCCAGTCCGACCAAGCCATAGCCGAGCTCGATCTGCAGCGCATCCAATCCGAGCAGCGATTCCAATTTCTCCCCTGCCCCGCCGGCTGGGGATGCAGCCGGCTCCGCGCTGCCAGGCCTGGTGTCAGCCGCCACCGCCTCGCTGTTGACCGCAGGAAACGGGTTCTCGTTCTTCAAGCCACGGGCCATGATTCCGGTGATGCCGGCAATAACCAGAAACGGCAGCATGGGCAGACCAGGAACAATCGCCATCGCCACCAGCATGACGGTCAGGGTATTCATGACCTTGGGATGAAAGAGCAATTGTTTGCTCAATTCGTGGCCCAGATCATCCTTCGCCGCAGCGCGTGTGATCAGTATGCCGGCGGCCGTGGAAGTTATCAGCGCGGGTATCTGCGAGACGAGACCGTCGCCAATCGAGAGCAAGGTGAAGCGTTGCAGCGCGTCTGAAACCGTCATGCCCTTCTGCAAAATGCCGATGGCAAATCCGCCCAGGATATTGATCAGCGTGATCAGCACCGAGGCGATCGCGTCCCCGCGCACGAATTTGCTCGCCCCGTCCATGGCCCCGTAAAAGTCCGCCTCCTCTTCCACTTTGCGCCGGCGGGTCCGGGCTTCGGATTCATTGATCATGCCCGCGTTCAATTCCGCATCAATCGCCATTTGCTTTCCGGGCAGCGCATCCAGCGTGAAGCGCGCGGCGACTTCCGCGATGCGGCCGGCCCCCTTGGTAATGACCACGAAATTAATGACCACGAGGATCAAGAATACCACCATGCCAACCACGTAATTGCCCCGCACGACGAAATTGCCGAATGCTTCGATAATGTGCCCGGCATAACCGTCCAGCAGAATCAGCCGCGTGGAAGCGATGTTAAGGGCCAGGCGGTAGAGGGTGATAAAAAGCAGCAACGTGGGAAAACCGGTGAAGTCGGCCGGGTCCTTGACGTAAAGAATCACCAGCAGGATCAGCAAAGCCAGCGCAATGCTGATGGCCAGAAGAGAATCCAGCAGAAAGGGCGACACCGGCAGGATCATCAGGAGAATGGTCCCGAACAACCCGCAGGTCAGCCACAAGTCACCTCGATATAAAAGTCGGCTTAACTGAGAGGCCATGTGCTAAGGCAAATTCAGATTCTGTTCCCGGTAATAGCGGTAGGCGTTTATCCGGTACACCCAGGCCAGTATTTCGGCCACTGCCGCGTAAAGCTCAGCAGGAATCTCGCCACCCACCCGGCCATGTTTGAAGAGGAGTCGCGCCAAGGGCTTGTTCTCCAGAAGGGGAACTTGATGTTGCGTGGCAATCTCGCGGATGCGCAGGGCGTTCAAACGCGAGCCTTTGGCCACCACTTTGGGCGCTTTCATTCTCTTCCGGTCATAACGCAAGGCGACCGCGAGGTGAGTGGGGTTCGTGACAACGACGTCCGCCTTAGGCACATCCAAAAGCATTTTGCGTTTGGTGAGGCCGAGGCGTTTGCGGCGCTGCTGCGATTTGATGAGCGGATTGCCTTCGGTATTCTTAACTTCATCTTTGACTTCTTCCTTGGTCATCATCAGGTCTTTATTGGTGCGCCAGAATTGATACGCATAATCGATGGCCGCCAGTACGACCAAGGCGAAAGCGACGCGCAGGAGGATTTTGAGGGAAGCTCCGGCCAGGAACTCGGCAATTCTTGCCACGTCCACCGCGCTGTAAAAAATCGGGTCGCTCAGCACGCTTTTTATTTCACCGTGACACAGAGCAATGATCACCCCCAGCTTCAGAATGGCCAAGCCCGTTGGCACCGCGGAGCGAAAGGAAAAAACTCTCTTCAGTCCGGTGATCGGGTTCAGCCGTTCCCATTGCGCTTCGAGCGCGTCGGGTGCAGTCCGAAAATGGTTTTGCAGGCCGCCGGCCAGCAACCCGCCCACGACGGTGGCTCCCAAAACCGGCCACACACAGGCCGCGAGCGCCAGCGCGCCGTGCACCGCATACCCTTGCATGGCATCCGGGCTGAGAGGCACCTCATGAAGATGGCTGTACGTTGTCACGGAAGCGGTGACGAATCGCCGCCATATCTCCGCCGCCGTGAACATGAGAGCCAGCGTCCCGGCCATGAGAACAAAGACCGTTTGCACTTCCGAGCTGCGCGCGATCTGGCCTTTCTTGCAGGCTTCCTCCAATCGCCGCGGCGTGGCTTGTTCTGTTTTGTCCCCGGCGTGCTCGCTCATTGCGCTAGAATTATGTTGGGTATTCGGATGGTCCTAGGACCGCCTCAACCTGTGCCCAGCAATCGGGCCACGTGCACGATGTCTTCGGGAAGGCGCCGCAAGTAATTCAGAATATGCTGGGCCATGAGGTGCAGCGTGAGACCGAACACCGCCAGGCCGGCCAGAATTCGCACCGCAAAGCTCTCCGCAAAAACGCTCATTTGCGGGACCGCGCGGCCCAGGACCGCGAAAACCAGGGTGATTATGAAGGAGACGGCAATGACAGGCGCTGTCATCTGCAAAGCTACCAGAAACACTTTTCCGCTCCGGGCCACGATATCCAGGAAAAGCTGTTCCTGCAGGTGGGACCCGCCGACCGGCAGGAGCGCGTAAGTCTGCTGGAACCCGATCAACATCCAGTGGTGCATGTCCATGCTCAGCCAGAGCACGGCCGCCATCGTATGAAGGATCAGCGCCGGCGTGGTGACTTCGTTTGTTTCCATCGGGTTCAGCAGCGAAGGCAGCGACAAGCCCATTTCGGCCGCGATGATTCCCCCGGCCAGATCGAGCGCATAGAAGATCATCCGGCAGGCGAAACCCAACACCAGACCGATCGCGATCTCCAGTATCATCAGGCCAATCAAGCTCCAAAGGCTGTTATTGATGAGGCGGTTGGCCGGCAGTGGCGGCGCCATCAGATAGGCCAGCAACGCTCCCAGCGCCAGGCGCAACTGCACTGGAAACCGGGGCGCAGAGAAGACCGGAAAGATGGCCAGCATCGCGCTGGCGCGCAAAAAGACCAGCAT
>ERZ1292640.362-Hain-H43-02um-R1-362-length-36732-cov-10_pt4 | contig 22857 bp, 23 predicted proteins | sample MGYA00564404_ERZ1292640 | MGnify/ENA primary metagenome ERZ1292640 (study PRJEB36523, sample SAMEA6512636) | groundwater metagenome | collected 2019-01-08 | study: AquaDiva: Metagenomics assemblies of 32 groundwater samples
CTTATCTGCTTAATTTCGCCAAAAGCTCTGAGCGCGGCCTTACCCGCTCCTGCCGCCAAGGATCTTAAAAGCTTGGGGACGGTTCTCTTCGTGCTCAAGAGAACCGTCCCCTTGGTTAAATATGAAGAAAATCGGTTTAATTGCCGGAAATCGGAAATTCCCTTTGCTTTTTGCCGCAGCAGCCAGAGAAAAAGGCTGTTCAATTGTTGCTGTGGCGATTAAAGGCGATACCTCCTCTAAATTAAAAAAACTCGTCGATAAAATATATTGGATTCGGCTTTCTGAATTCCAGAGAATGTTTGATATATTTAAAAGTGAAAAAGTAGAAGGCGTAGTGATGGCCGGCCAAATCAGCCCGCACAGGTTATTCAGTCGAGAAGTTAATCAAAGCCAGGAATTAAAACAAATCTTGCAAAGCTTGAAAGATAAAAAAACTGCTACATTATTCGCAGCGGTGGCGCAGAAATTAGAGGCCGAGGGGCTAGCGCTTTTAGATTCTACTACTTTTATTGAGGAATACTTGCCCAAAAAAGGAACGCTTACGCGTCATGAACCGGATTCGGCTACCTGGGAGGATGTTTATTTCGGTTTGAGCCTGGCTAAAGCAGTTGCTAACCTGGATATCGGCCAGACAGTGGCGGTAAAAAGCAAGGCAATCGTGGCCGTTGAAGCTTTTGAAGGAACGGATACTTTAATCCGCCGTTCAGCCAAAATCGGGCGAGGTAAAGTTGTGATTGTTAAGGTGAGCAAGCCTAAGCAGGATATGCGTTTTGATATTCCGGTTATCGGATTAAATACGATCAAGAATTTAGTTAAAGCCAAAGTTAGATGCCTGGCTTTTGAGGCAGGGAAGACTCTTTTTCTTGACAGAGAAGAGAGCCTCAGATTGGCCGATAGTAAGGGTATTTCAATAGTTGCCGTGTAAAGAATCAAAGGGACGATTCTCTAAAACAGAGAACCGTCCTAGATATTGTTCTTGACAGTAATTGTTTGTAGTGCAAAAATAAGTGACAAAAGAGGAGGGAAATATGCCACGGACAGCGGGAACAAAACCCACGGAATTTAAGTTATATGCCCCCGGAGCTAAGAAGGTGACGGTTGCCGGAAGTTTCAATAAATGGGATACCAAGAAATTACTCGCCAAAAAAGACAGTAAGGGTAATTGGTCGGCTAAAGTTGCCCTTAAATCGGGTAGGCACGAATATAAATTCGTCGTCGATGGAGCATGGATAAATGATCCCCGTTGCACCTCTTGCGTAGCTAATTCGCTGGGGTCGCATAATTGCGTAGTTGAAGTTAAATAATTTATTTTTATTAATTATTGAGCAAACTTTAGGGCGCTGCTTATTAAGTAGCGCCCTCTAAATTTATGAAATATATTTATGGACCGATAAAATCGCGCAGGCTGGGGCTTTCTTTAGGTTTAAGCTTAAGCCCTAATAAAATATGCAATCTGGATTGTATTTATTGTCAATGGGGTTCTGTCGGTCAGACTGTGCCAGAACGAAAAGAATACGCCAAAGTTTCTGAAATTGTTTTGGAGTTAAAATCCTGGATACAAAATAATTCCCAGGAATTTAAAGAATTAAAGTTTGTTACGCTTTCCGGGTTAGGGGAGCCGACGTTAAATACTTGTATCGGTGAATTAATTGACCAGGCAAGAGCGTTAACTGGTGCGAGTATTGCTGTAATTACGAATTCTACGCTTTTAGGTGATCCTTTAGTGCGTCAAGGAATCTTGAAAGCGGACTTAATTGTTCCTTCCTTGGATGCGGTCCAGGAGCAGATTTTTAAGCAGATTGACCGGCCGGATAGAGGCATAAAATTAAATGAGATTATCGAGGGGTTGGTGGCTTTAAGGAAAGAATTCAGCGGGAAAATTTGGCTAGAGATAATGTTAGTTAAAGGGATAAATGACGCCCCGAACCATATTGAGGAATTAAAGAAAGTAATCCAGCGGATTAATCCGGATAGAGTTCAATTGAACTCTCCGGTGCGAAAAACCGCTGAAAAAGATGTTTTCGCGCTAGAAAAATCCGAGTTAGAAAAGATAAGAGAGATTTTAGGGGATAAAGCTGAGATAATTTAATGCGCCTATTGCCTAATGGATAAGGCACCAGTCTTCGGAACTGGTTATTGGTGGTTCGAGCCCACCTAGGCGCAAAACAATTCCCTTGATTTCATTTTTCTTCTAAGATATACTCTTTACTACATTTAATAATCTAGGGCCATTAGCTCAGCTGGTAGAGCAGGACACTCTTAATGAGAACTCGGGTTGCTTCAAATCTCGTCGATTTTCCTCACAAATCTCGTATTTCTTAGTGGTTACGCAGATTTTCCATTTTTACCAAGTTTACTGAATTTTAGTCAATTTTAGCGTAGGATGGTCACAAATTGGTCAAAAGAACCTGCTGATAAAATAGCAGAAGAGTTACAGGTTTTTACCGAATCCGTAGCTACGGTAAATTAAAATAGAACACTTTGGGCTGTAGAATAGGCCGATCTCTACTGTTATTTAGGCAATTACCCAGAAGTTTAGTTAACCAACAAGATTGATAATTATTGTTTTTGTTGGTTAACTTATTTTATTGACATTGGTTAACCAACAGGGTATATTATTTGTGTAATTGTTGGTTAACTATGGAGAATGTATGAAAGGTGTGATTAAGGGGGTTCTAGCCGAAGAATTGCAGAATTCTCTACGCATGGAGAAGGAGTATAAGTCTGCGCTTGGTAAGCTTCCGAAAGGGTGCTTATCTTTAAAGAAGATCAAAGGCCATAAGTATTACTATCTGGTAAATAGAGAAAAGGATAAGCTAAAGTATGTTTATAAGGGTAAACTATCAGAGGATCAGTTAAAAAAATACAAGGAAGCTAAAGAATATAAAAATAAGTATCGGAAATTATTATCAAAGCTTAAAAAACAAGTTAAATTCTTGAGGAGTTCTTTGCGTGGAAAAGCAGCAGTATAAGTTGTGTGTTGAAGTTTTGCGTAGGTTAGATAAGGTTGGAGCGTTAAAAAGTCTTATCTTGGTGGGAAGTTGGTGCATACCGTTTTATCAAGACTACTTTAAGACGGTAGAATATTCATCTTCTATGCGTAGTAGAGATATTGATTTTATGGTTCCTGGATCAATTAAGGTTAAGGCTAAGGTTGATTTGGTGGAGTTATTAAAAGATTTGGGATTTACGGTAGGATTCTTAGGAAAAGAAGGTTATATCAGGCTTGAACATCCCGATCTTGCCATTGAGTTTTTAGTTCCTGAGAAAGGCCGCGGATCAGATAAGCCGTTTCCTTTGAAAGAATTAAGTATCAATGCTCAGCCTTTGAGATATTTAAGTCTGCTTACTCAGCGTGTTATCAATGCAGAAGTTGAAGGGGTTAAGATTTCCCTGCCTCATCCGGCTGTCTTTGCTTTTCATAAGTTAATAGTAGCTCAGATTAGAAGAAACAAAGATAAAGAAGCCAAAGACAAAGAACAGGCAGTGAGAATACTGAGAGCGTTAATAGATAAGGGAGAGTTGGTAGCAACCAAAAAATTCTTAAATTGTATGCTTTTAAAATGGCAAGCAAAAGTTCTTGCGTCTTTAAAAGAAATGGGAGAGCTTGAGCTTTTGGGTGCCCTAAAATAGATAATAAGGCGTACAGGGTAAATCTTGGTCACAATTTGGTCACAAGAGTCGATTCTAGAAATAGTTGACAAAAAGGTAATTTTGTAATACTTTGATAAAGCAATAGTTATGATTTTTGGGCCATTAGCTCAGCTGGTAGAGCAGGACACTCTTAATGTCAAGGTCGTTGGTTCGACTCCAACATGGCTCATTTTTTAATCTTCCTAAAATCCGCATTGCCAGTTATTTTGTTGAAAGAATTAAGGCCTAAAGGTATAATAATTAGAGTTTTTACTTGATGTTTTTAAGGGTTAGTTAAGCATTGCAGCAAGTAAAAAAGTAGAAAAGTGCTATTTATTTTAGTGAGATAGTCTGGTTAAAAATGAAAAATAATAAGATAAAAAGCGTTAGCGGGCTTAAAGGCAAATTTTCGACTCTATCGGCAAAATTACGCTTGCTCGTTTTTATCGCCCTGGTCCCCTGCTTCGGACTGCTCATATATTCAACAGTTCAACAGCGGAAGATTCAGATAAAAGAGACCGAGAAAAAATGTTTGCTTCTTTCAAAATCTGTAGCTGTTAATCTTGAGGGAATTGTTGAAGGCTCGCGGTACTTTTTGATTTCCTTGTCTGCAATTTCTGAGGTACGGTCGTTGGATTCCCAAGCTGCAAGTTTGCTTTTTGCAAGGATTAATAAACATCTGCCGTTATATGCTAATATATTTGCGTTAAAATCGAACGGCGATATATTTGCCAGCGCCGTTTTGCTTAAAAAAGCGGTTAACTCAGCGGATTTATCGTATTTTTCGGAGGTTGTTAGAAGCCATGCATTTTCTTTCGGGGGTTACCAAATCGGAAGGATAGTGGGGAGGCCAGTTATTGTTTGCGCTTATCCGGTGTTAGAGGAAAGCGGGCAACTACTGGCTGTTGTCGCCTGCTCGCTGGATCTTGAAAAAATAAAATTAGAATTAGAAAAAATATTAGTTTTAAAAGAAGGCGTGTTGAATGTATTAGATTATAAAGGAACAATACTTGTGAGGTATCCTGATCCGGATAATAAATGGTCAGGAAAAATTTTAACCGATAAAAATATTGCCACAACAATGATTGGCAACGCAGAGAGTATTAAAGAGGCGATCGGTCTTGACGGTATAAAACGGATATATTCTTTTGTACCGGTTAAAAACTCCGGCGGGAAAATATTTGTGAGTTTTGGTATTTTAAAAAATGATGTTTTTAAAGAAATTGACAAAGAGTTTTATCATAATTCTATATGGTTAATTCTGATCCTTATTGGCTCTCTCGAGGCGACTATCTTAATAGGAATATTAGCAAAAAAAGCGGAAGAAAAGATCGTTCGTTTAAATGCGGTACTTCGTTCTATAACTGCTATTAACCAGCTTATTATTAGCGAAAGCGATCAGAAACGTCTTTTTTCCGAGGCATGTAAAATCCTTATCCAGACCCGTAGATATTGTTTGGCCTGGATCGGATTAGTCGAAGAGGGGCACAAGAGGGTAGTTATTGTTGCTAGAGCCGGAGAGCACGTTGATTATCTAGACAAGGTAGTTATTACTTGGGACGATAGTCCTACTGGCTGCGGCCCTACAGGTACGGCGATTAAAACCCGCCAACCTAGTTTTTGCAGAAATATGATTACGGATCCAGGTTTTGCGCCATGGCGAGAAGAGGCTCTCAAGCGGGGTTTTGCGGCATCGGCAGTTGTTCCGCTGATTCATGGCGACAAGGTTCTGGGTGTGTTGAATGTTTATTCACAAGAGCCGGAATTTTTCTCAACTGAAGAAGTGAAGTTATTATCCGAGCTTGGCAATGATATCGCTTTCGCCATGCATAATCTAGAGGTGGAGAAATTGCGCCAGGCCGCGGAGCATGCCCTGAAAAAGGCGTTGGATGAGTGGAAAAGTACTTTTGATTCTATAGATGATTTAGTTATGGTGATTGGTAATGATTTTAATATACTCAAAGCAAATTTTGCCACATCAAAGTTTCTTAAAATGCCGGTTGAGAAAATAATTGGTAAAACCTGTCATCAATTATTTCATTTTACCGATGTTCCTGTTGAGCATTGTCCGTTGGCGGATGTGAAAAAGACAAAGCAACATGCACAGACAGAGATTCATTTGTCAAATGGCATGTGGGTAATGTCAGCGGTGGATCCTTGGTTCGATGCCGATGGGCATATGATAGGGGGTATTCACATTATTAGCGACATCACCGAGCGTAAACGGATAGAGAGTGAATTAGTCCAGGCGAATGAGCGGGAATATAGGACACTTATTGAGAGTCTCCCGCAAAAAGTTTTTCTAAAGAATAAGAATTCAGTTTATATGTCTTGTAATGGAAATTATGCCTGCGACCTGGGGATTAAGCCTGAGGAGATTGTCGGAAAAACAGATTTTGATTTCTTCCCTACGTATTTGGCTGAAAAATATAGAGCTGACGATAAAAAGGTGATGGAGTCGGGAAAAACCGAAAATATCGAAGAGGAATATGCAGTAATCAGTGATTTTCTCGGCGGCGTTCAAAAAACTTTTATTAATACGGTTAAGGTTCCGGTGCGGGATAAGGCCGGTAATATTGTGGGAATATTCGGTTTATTTTGGGATATTACGGAGCGTAAACAGACCCAAGATAAGCTGTATAAGTCTCAGCAGATGTTTGAGAGTATCGTTAACGGGATTACGGATGAGGTATTGCTTCTTTCTGTCGATTATAAGATTCTCTGGGCCAATAAAGCCAGTATTGAATATTTTGGCTTAACTATGGAAGAAATATTGGGTAAATATTGTTATCAAATTACTCATAAACAGGAAAAACGCTGTAAGTCTAGTGATCATCAATGCCCTATTAAGGATATTGTTAAAATGGGTAGCTCTGAAACCTTAATTCATACGCACATAAATAAAAAAGGAGAGCCTGTTTTTGTTGAGGTTATCGTTTTTCCGATTAAGGATAGTAGCGGGGAGGTTATTCAATTTCTTCATCTGCAAAGAGATATCACTATACGTAAACAGGCTGAGGATGAACGCAAGCGCCTAGATATTTTAAAAACTGCTGTTGAGATAAAATTACATTTTACTTCCATGGTTTCGCATGAGCTGAGAAGTCCGTTGGGAGCAATTAAAGAAGGAATAAATCTCGTCCTAGAGGGATTAGCAGGTGAGATTAATAATGAACAGAAAGACCTTTTAGATACTGCCAAGAGAAATACCGATAGATTACACCGTTTGATTAATAATGTCCTGGATTTTCAGAAAATAGAATCAAGAAAAGAAAAATTAAAAATCTGCCAAAATGATATCAGGGCGGTAGCGTTGGAAGTTAGCAATACTATGGGTATTCTAGCCAAAGAGAAGGGTTTAAATTTGACAGTAGAGGCTGATGACAATCTGCCTGAGCTAGAGTTTGATAGAGATAGAATTACACAGGTAATGACTGATTTAGTGAATAATGCTATAAAATATACTGAAAAAGGCAATATAACTATCAGTTTAAAGCAGGAAGCCAGTGTGATACATGTGATGGTGCAAGATTCCGGACCGGGGATTAAGGGCGAAGATATGCAAAAGCTTTTTCAGGCTTTTGAGCAGATAGATGATGGAAAAGGGAAAAAGAAAGGCGGTACAGGTTTAGGTTTGGCTATTTCCAAAGAGATTATTCTGGGGCATCAGGGAGAGATATGGGCAGAGTCAAAAGAAGGCCAGGGATCAGTATTTCATTTCACTTTACCCATTAAAGAGCATAGGAGTTAAGATGGCAAAGAAAATTTTAGTTGTCGACGATGAGCCGGATTTGTTGAAAGTTTTATTGTTTAGATTGAAGAAAACCGGGTATGAAGTTTTTGGCGCTGTAGACGGCCAAGAGGCCCTGGATTTGGCGCGCCAAATCGTACCGGATCTGGTAATTCTTGATATTTATCTTCCGGTAATTAATGGCGATGCAGTTGCTAGAATATTAAAAGATGATGAAAAGTTAAAGCATATTCCTATATTTTTAATTTCCGCTACCACGCATTCTCTTATGCAAAGAACCACGGATAGCGGCGCCGATGCTTATTTTACTAAGCCGTTTGAGCCTGAAGAGTTGATTAGCGCGGTGAAAAAGGTTTTGGGATAAATGGGGGGGTAGAAATGAATAGTCTTAATTCTGCGGTAAAGAAAATATTGGTTATCGATGATGAAGGGGATATTCTTAAGGTGGTTAGGGCAAGGCTGGAGGCAAATGGGTATAAGGTTATTACACTTGATGGCGGAAAATCGGCTTTAGAAGTTACTAAATCCGAGAAACCGGATATCATACTTTTGGATGTGGTGATGCCCGGTAAGGGCGGCTACGATGTCTGTAGAGACCTAAAAAGTGACGAAGCTACCCGCCAAATACCGGTGATTATCTTTACTGCTTATTATTCGCAGGAGAAAGAGGTTGAGATGAAATCAGCGTTAGCCTCTGCGGATGATTACATACTGAAACCTTTTGAAGGCCAAGCGGTTATTACTAAAATTAAGCTTCTGTTAAAATAAATCCGCAGTTTAAGCCCTCTTGTAAACCAGAGATATCTTATTGAAAGAATTAAAATCTAAAGGTATAATATAATTGCTTTTGCCACTTGTTGGCATAATTAAAGGATAATATGTTAGATATAAAATTTATCAGAGAAAACCGAGATTTAGTCAGCCAATCAATCAAAAACCGGGCTTTAAAAATCGATATTGATGTTTTAATTAAGGTCGATGATGGCCGCCGCGCGGCTTTGGCGGAGTTTGAAGAGCTAGCGGCTAAGCGTAATCAAGCTAATGATGCGATAGGTGTTTTACTTAAGGAGAAGAAAGACGCCAAAGCTAAAATTTCTTCGATGAAAGAGATTTCCCGGCGGATCGGCGAGTTAGAGGCGCAGATAAAAGACAGGGAAACAGAATTAAATAAATTACTTTTAAATATTCCTAATGTGCCGCACGCGTCTTTGCCCATCGGAGATGCAACACAAAATAAAATTGTGCGCAGCTGGGGGAGCTTAAGAAAGTTTGATTTTAAACCTCTTAGCCATATCGAACTTTGTCAAAATTTGGATATTGTGGATTTTAACCGCGCGACTAAGATTACCGGATCGAATTTTATTCTTTTTAAAGGCTGGGGGGCAAAACTTGAGCGGGCGCTGATTAATTTTATGTTGGATTTGCATACGGATAAGCATGGCTATACCGAGATTCTACCGCCGTTTTTAGTTAACCGTGCTTCGATGCTGGGTACCGGGCAATTGCCGAAACTAGAAGAGGATATGTATAAATTAAAGGATGATGACCTTTTTCTTATTCCTACCGCGGAAGTTCCCGTAACGAATATTTTTCGCGATGAAATTCTGGATGAGGAGAAACTGCCGATTTATTATACTGCTTATACGGCATGTTTTAGAAGAGAGGCGGGTTCTTACGGAAAAGATACGAAGGGCTTAAACCGCGTGCATGAATTCGATAAGGTGGAGATGGTTAAATTTGTTAAGCCGGAAGATTCTTACGAGGAGTTAGAGAAATTAGTGGCTAATGCCGAGGAGGTCCTGCAGCTTTTGGAGCTGCCTTACCGGGTAGCGGTGCTGGCGACGCAGGATTTGAGTTTCTCGGCCAGTAAATGCTATGATTTAGAGGCTTATGCTAGCGGCGCGGATAAATGGCTGGAGGTATCTAGCTGCAGTAATTTTGAAAGTTTCCAGGCCCGGCGGGCGAATATAAGATTTCGCCGGAAGGAAAGCAAGAAGGTTGAGTTTGTGCATACTTTAAACGGGTCAGGAATTGCTTTGCCTCGGACGATGATTGCGATATTAGAAAACTATCAACAGGAGGATGGTTCGGTATTGATTCCTAAAATACTGCAACCATATTTAAATGGCCAAAAAAGAATTCCCTGATAAATTTCCGTTAAAAAGTAAAGAGCCTGTGGTAAAAGACGATTTTGGCAGCGGCTTAAGCGGCGATTTTTCCAGTAAAATTTCCGGGTTATCCAGCAAGCTTTTCGGGGTAATGAAAGTTATTTTAGCGGTGCTGATTTTGCCGTTTGTTTATTCGTCAGTTGTGTCTTTTTTGAATGAGTTTACGCGAATCGATTGTCATTTACAGCAGGTTTTTTGTTACGGCGTGGTTACTTTTTTAGTGATCTATCTGTTTATCTGGGAGCCGGCGGCAATCTATAATAAAGGACATAAACTTTTGGAGATAATGTTCAGTTTTGTCAAGCCGCTGGTCAATGTCGCCCCGTTTTTGCTGCCGATTTATACAATTCTGTTTTTTATTATCTATGGCTTGTTGTCGCTAGGGATTAAATCAAGCTGGCTGGTTGAATATACGCTTTTTGGAATAGGTTTTAGCGCTATTTTGCATTTGGTTTTTGCGGCCAAGACGATCCGTTCTAAAAAAGGAGATTTTTTAAAGGCTAATTATATTTTCGGGTTTTCCTTTATTTTTATCTTGAACCTTGCGTTGCTGGCTCTTGGGTTTAGCTTTATGTTGGCCAAATTTTCATTTGTTAATTTTTGCAATATCTCTTTTGATATCGCCGGGAATATTTTTTACGCTGTTTTCAAGCAGCTTTTCTTGTTTAAATAATTGGAGGAGTGGCTGAGTGGTCGATAGCGATGGTCTTGAAAACCATTGAGGCCGTAAGGTCTCCGAGGGTTCGAATCCTTCCTCCTCCGCCAGTGATACCAATTCGAACCATTGGTGCTACAGGGTGGTACAGGGACTGTCCCCGCAGGGGACTGTCCCTGAGTTTTTAGTGCTACAGGCGCCCCTGAATTTTGATACCGCTCATCAAGTAAGGCAAGTGTTTGAATTTTTGTATGGGCGACATAATAGGGTTTAAAATTTCGTTCATCCCCGCTAAAAAGCTGATAAAAATCCTTTTCCTTAGTTAAAACCGGCTCTAAGCTTATAGGCGCAAGCAATTCTTTCAGCGCCAGGGAAGAAGAGACGGTGTTCTTATTCAGTGTCTCGCGTAAATTTTCCAACCTGTGATTTATCCATTCTTTTGGCGGCGCTTTAAAGCTGTTTTCTTTCTGAAACTCCAAAGATTCTACCTCTTGTTTTAATTCTTCATTTCTTTTCTCAGCGTCCGTCAAAGCCCCAGATACTGCCTTTGACAGGTTACCTACCCTAATAAAATTAAGATAGTTTTGTATTTCCTGCTGGATTTTTTCATATTGCACCTTCTTCTTTTTGACTAATTCCGGTACTTCATTAAAACCTTCCGCAGCCAGTTTTTCAACGTTCTTATAGACATACTCTAGGTTATCAGCAGTCAATATTTTCTCTTTAAGTTCAGTAATAATGATTTCTTCTATCCTTTTTCGGGGAATAAGAAGGGAGTTATTGCAGGTTTTTCGTTTCGAATTATAACATCCGTAATAACCGCCGCCCTTACCACTAAGAAGGACAATTGCTCCGCCGCAAGAATTACATTTCATAAGGCCGGAAAATAAATGATTCGGGCTGGTATGTACGTAGCTTTTTTGTTGATAGAAAGCCTGTTTTTTCTTGCTCACCGGCCAAGTTCCTTTAATTTCTTGCCATCGTTTTTGCGCCTTTTCCCAAAGTTCTTTATCAAGAATAATCAGGTCTTCCCGGTAAATAGTGATTATATCTTTTTCAGGACGGATAAATTTCTTTCTTTTCCCGGTCATAGGATCCCTGACCACCTTGGACTTTCTCCAGTCCCACTTACCAATATATTTTTCATTTTTAAGAATTCTTGCTACCGTTGAGACATTCCAGCCGCCGCGCATATTTTTCTTAGTAAGTATTTTTTCTTCGTTTAACTGAGTGGCTATTTTATGAATACTTTTACCTTCGGCAAATTCTTTAAATATCCTTTTTACAATTTCAGCTTCATCAAGGGTTATTTTATGGACCATACCTTCATATTTAGCCTGTCCTTTACGGTTTAGTTTTAATTCACCGACAGGCTTTGTGTAGTAGCCGTAAACCTTTTCGCCGGCGCTAAAACCGCGCAGTTTTTGTCCTTCCAGCCCGCGCAAAGTCTTTTTCCGTAGATCGTCCAGGTATAATTCATTTATTAGCCCACGCATCTGTATTCCCAGCTTAGAATTTTCATCGTCCGAAATTATGCCGTCAGATACGGATATCAGCTTAACCTGGTAATAATTGAATTTAAGCACTAAGGTAAGCATTTGATGGTTGCTTCTTGAAAGCCGGGAAAGGTCATCAACAACCACAGCCTCGAATTCCTTATTTTCAGCAGCTTTATCTAAGGCTTGAAGTCCAGGCCGGTTAAGCAATGAGCCAGATAAGGCTTCATCAACATAGATATATTCATCGCTGACAGTGATTTCGTGCTCTTTGCAGTAGTTTTTACATACTCTCACCTGATCATCAATACTTTTTTCGCTCTGATTCTCAGAAGAATATCGCGCGTATATCGCCGCTTTCATTTTTCTCCCTTATTCATCGTGCCGTCATTGTGAGCGGCCGAAGGCCGCGAATCAATCTCTGCAAACACATCTGGATTTTGCTTAGCTATCATAATGTACTCTTCGGCTATAATAGAAGAAATGACATCCAACAGGCGTTGCGTGGGAAGAGAATCTTTCCAACTTAGTGAAGGGACTGTCTCCGCAGGGGACTGTTCCTGAGTTTTGTTGGATTTTCTTTCCTCGGTGTCATTGCGAGGCACCACAGGTGCCGAAGCAATCTCAGTCGTACTCATAAATTCCTTGCGCTTATTACTAAACAGGTATATATTAGCCTTTAGAAGTATAAAATTTCAATATTCCCTTAATGACTAAATTATACCTCTAAAGGTATAATTGTCAAGTATTATTTTCAGGGTTTTTAACATAGGGACAATAATATGAATGAGAATACAGAGAGTAGTTTTGTTCGATGGCAGGCTTTACTCGTTAGTCAGTTTTCATACGTAGTAAATTTGTTGATCGTTTTAAGTATGTCTACCATTGGTTTTAGTCTTTCCTTACTATTTAATAAAGATTTTTTACCAGTTGAATGGAGTAGGTACTTTTTTACCTCTTCATTATTTTCCCAGTTGTTTTCTATGGGGCTTGGTATTTGGTGCAATATTAATAGACTACATGATTTTAGACTTACTAAGGATATTGTAAGTAAAAGATTGGATAGAACTAAAGATCAGGAGATTGGTAATGAGAGACAGAAAACTAAAAAGCTTGGAAAATATTCTTGGTTACTTTTTTGGGGTCAATTGATAATGTTTTGCCTTGGGACATTAATGCTTATGACTTCACTTATGATAATTAATCGGAGTAAGTTGTTTTAGATAGGTAATTATTGCTGAAGTTATGTAAAACCGTTTTTTCAGGAGGCTAAATGGACGCAAAAAAATTAGGCAAGAAAATTAAAATCGCCAGGATAGAACTCGATTTGAATCAAACTGATTTGGCAGATAAGATTAAGGCTAAGCAGAAGAGTATCTCTCGTTATGAAACTGGTCTCTCAATTCCTTCCATTGAGACGCTGGTAAAAATAGCAAAGGCGCTTAAGAAATCTACTTCGTATTTTCTAGAAGAATAGATAAATATGCTTGACTCCCAAGAGTTTGTGGTGTATAAAACAACTAACAACTTAGTGTGGTATCGTTTGAAGGGGGAACTGCCACGTAAAAATAACTAAAACCTTCGCTCAAATAGGGCGGAGGTTTTTTATTGGTTACACAAAAGAATAAACCCAAGAGAATGCTTAAAATACAAATAAAAAGACTTGATTTTTTAGAAAATATTGATTATATTGTTAGTAGCATACCTGCCGCGCCTCTGCTGAGAAGCATGCGAAATTCGGTGGGTTTTTGCTTTTATAGGGGGTTTGTCGCATGAAATACGATAAACCCCCTTTATCTTTTGAAGAGCAAGCAGAACTGCTTATTAAGCGCGGACTTGTAGTTGATCGAGTATTTCTTATTGACCACTTAAAAAGTGTCAATTATTACAGGTTAAGCGGTTATCTTTATCCCTACCGTCAACTCAACGATAATTTTAAATCTGGAACTACTTTTGAAAAAGTATGGCGGCGCTATACTTTTGATCGCCGCTTACGTTTGATCTTTATGGATGCGATTGAGAGGGTAGAAGTATCTATTAGAACACAACTTATTTGTATTTTGGCCCATGAATCTGGTGCTTTTGGGTATATGAAACGGGAAATCTTACCGGATTTAAGCGATAGTGATTATTTGCGCTGGGTAGATGAAATCAAGAAAGAATTTAGTCGTAGTCAGGAACAATTTGTCGCACATTTCAGGAAGAAATACGGCGATAGCCATGAGCTTTTACCGTTATGGATGGCGGGTGAGATTATGTCTTTTGGCTGTATGCTTACTATGTATAGAGGGATGAAAGATGTTTTTAAGAAAGAAATTGCTGTTCATTATGATATTCCTGGTGAGGTTTTAACATCTTGGTTACAGACGATTAATGTGATTCGTAATATTTGCGCGCATCATAGCCGTCTTTGGAATAGAGAGCTGGGTGTTAAGCCATATATTCCTCGGAAGAATAAATATCCACAATGGCATGAACCGGTTCTTATACCGCAGAACCGGATTTTTGGTGTTTTAACTATTTTGCGCTATCTATTACGAATTATCGCTCCACAAAGCAAATGGGAAGCCCGATTGTTTGAGTTGCTTGCTGAGCATCCTGAGATATCTCGGTGGAGCATGGGATTTCCCGATAATTGGAAAGAGTCACCTTTGTGGAAATAAAAGACAGCAGGAATAAAAATAAATAAGCGTCTTGAAGAATCAGGCTGGCGTAAGATTCTCTAAATTAGCTAGATATTTGGTGATCCTTGATTGTTTCCCAGTTTTATTTATTTCATAAAATTCCTTATTGAATATGAATATTGAGCAGATTGAAAATAATTTAAAAATACTTTCAAAAAACATCCACAAAGAAGAATTTGTTTTTGATTTGTTATTAGCGTATGGGTTACCAAAAGCGACTGTCACGTTACTCAAAAAGGGGCGACATAATCTTTCAAAGCAGAATGGAAGAATAATTCTAAAACGAAAATTATTTTTCCAAGATGCTAATAATGCTGATCTTCATGAGACCATTGATTCTTTGCAGAAAGATACTTCTACTAAACGTCACAGTCCAAGATTTATAGTAGTTACAGATTACGAAACACTTTTGGCGGTGGACACAAAAACAAATGAACATCTTGATATTCCAATCAGAAATATTGTTAAGCATTACGATTTTTTTCTACCATGGGCTGGAATAGAAAAACATAGGCACACCAATGAAAATCCTGCGGACAGAAAAGCAGCCGAAAAAATGGCAAAACTATATGATGAAATATTGGCTGAAAATAGTATAGTTAATGCAGAAAAAATTCATGATTTAAACGTGTTTCTTTCGCGCCTTTTATTTTGTTTCTTTGCTGAAGATACAAACATTTTTGAAGATAAACTTTTTACTAATTCCGTTGCTTCTCATACACAGAACGATGGAAGTGATTTTAGTTCTTATCTTGATGCTCTTTTTGATGTTTTAAATTCAAAAGACACGTCTAAGTATCCTCAATATCTACAAAAATTCCCATATGTAAATGGAGGTTTATTTACAAAAAAGCATTGGATTCCAGTATTCACGACTCGGTCCAGAAAAATTATTATTGAATGTGGTGAGCTCAATTGGTCAAAAATAAACCCGGATATTTTTGGATCAATGATGCAGGCGGTAGTTCATCCCAGTGAACGTGGAAGTTTAGGAATGCATTACACTTCGGTACCTAATATCATGAAAGTGGTTGAACCGTTATTCCTAAATGACCTGAGAGAGGAATTTGAAAAATATAGAGGGAGCAACAAAAAGCTGGATGAATTAAGGTTGCGGATGTCAAAAATAAAATTTTTTGATCCTGCTTGTGGATCTGGAAATTTTTTGATTATCGCTTACAAAGAACTTCGAAAATTGGAAATGGAAATTATTAAAGAGATGGGAGTGTTTTCTTTTTCCGATATAAATATTTCTCAATTTTATGGAATAGAAATTGACGACTTTGCTCAGGAGATAGCAAAACTTTCTCTCTATCTCGCAGAACATCAGATGAATATTGAATTTCTACAGGAATTTCGTAAGGTTAGTCCTACATTACCACTTAGAACGGGAGGAAATATTGTTTGCGCCAATGCCACCAGAATTAATTGGGAGGATGTTTGTCCAAAGAATAAAATTGGTGAAATATATATTTTAGGAAATCCACCGTATTTAGGGGCAAGAAATCAGAATATAGAGCAAAAAGAAGATATGGATGTATCAATCGGGCATATTAATGGTTTCAATAATTTAGATTATATTAGCAGTTGGTTTTATAAAGCTTCAAGATATATTGAAGGTATAAATGCAAAGTTTTCTTTTGTGTCTACTAATTCTATTTGTCAGGGATTACAGGTTTCTCTTTTGTGGCCTTATGTTCTAAAGGATAAATTAGAAATAGGTTTTGCCCATCAATCTTTTAAATGGACTAATAATGCAAAAAGAAACGCGGGCGTTACCTGTATAATTGTGGGAGTGAGAAACATTACAAAAAATAAACCAAAATATATTTTTAAGAACAATATGTTACAGCTTGCAAATAATATTAATGGGTATCTTTTGAGCACAGGTAGTGTTTATATCAAAGAGAGACGAAAACCGATTTCAAAAGTCCCGGAGATATGTTTTGGAAGCATGCCAAACGACGGAGGACACTTACTAATAGATGAAAAAGATTATTTGGAAATTAAAAAAAATACCCCGGGGATTCTTCACTATATAAGAAAAACTTATGGTGGACAGGAATTTTTAAAAGGAATAAATAGATATTCTCTTTGGATTGAAGATGATAAAATTGAAGATGCATTAAAAATACCTTTCATCCAGCAGAGGGTGAAGGCTGTCGAAAAATACAGAAGATTCAGTAAAAGAGAAGCGACTAAAAAATTAGCCACTTTCCCATACAGATTTGGGGAAATTAGACATAAAGAGACAAAAATTATTATTATCCCTGCAACGTCCTCAGAGAGAAGGTATTATATTCCCTGTGGGTTTTTGAAAAAAGGAACAGTGGTTACGAATTCCGCTCAAGTTATTTATGATGCGGAACCATGGATTTTTGGGATTATTTCTTCTAGAATACATATGACGTGGGTGAGAGCAGTGGCTGGTAGATTAGAAACACGTTATCGCTATTCTGCAGGGGTTTGTTACAATTCTTTCCCATTTCCATGCATAATAGCTAAGCAAAAAGAGGAAATTAATGGGCATGTTTATAATGTGCTTGAGGAGCGAGAGAAACATTCAGAAAAGACATTGGCTCAAATGTACGATCCTGATAAAATGCCAGAGGGGCTAAAAGAAGCTCATTACCATCTGGATTTAGCAGTAGAAAGATGTTATCGTTCTAGGCCATTCACAAATGATGAAGAGCGCTTGGAATACCTTTTTAAACTCTATGAACAGATGACCAAAGAAGAGAAGAGTAAAAAATTAAAAATTAATTTTTAATTATGCCAAATATAATCAATGTAACTTATGCCCAAACAAAGGAAAGCACCAAAGTCAATGAATTTGGTATGCGTGATATGCAGGAAAAAGCCTATTCATTTCGCGATGCACAATATTTGTTATTAAAAGCGCCACCTGCTTCCGGGAAATCTCGTGCACTTATGTTTATTGCCTTGGATAAACTAAAAAACCAGGGGATTAAAAGGGTTATTGTTGCGGTACCGGAAAAATCTATTGGCGGATCATTTTCGGAAACAGATTTAAAGTCATATGGATTTTTCGCTAATTGGAAGCCAAGCCCAAAATACAATCTTTGCACGGCTGACGGCGAGAAGAGCAAAGTACAGGCATTTTTGAAATTCATGGAAAGCGATGAGCAAATTCTTATTTGTACACACTCGACACTTCGTTTTGCATTTGAACAAATTGATGATACAAAATTTAACGATACTTTACTTGCGATTGATGAATTTCATCATGTTTCAGCTGATAAAGATAACAATAGGCTTGGACATCTACTTCATACTGTAATGTCAAAATCTACTGTGCATGTTGTAGCCATGACTGGATCATATTTTCGTGGTGATACCATTCCAGTGCTCCTTCCAGAAGATGAATTAAGATTTACTAAGGTAAGTTATAACTATTATGAACAATTGAATGGTTACACGTATTTAAAATCATTAGGTATTGGCTATCATTTTTATCAAGGTCGATATCACATTCCACCTGCAGGAAAAGAGATGTCGGCATTATTAGAAATTCTCGATACAGATAAGAAAACAATTTTACATATTCCAAATGTCAATGCCGGTGAATCTACAAAAGATAAATATAACGAGGTCGATGTAATTCTCGATCAAATCGGAAATGTTGAATATCAAGATAAGGAGACAGGCGTTATTCATTTAAAGCGAGCAAAAGACGGTAAAATGTTAAAAATAGCGAACCTTGTTGATGACAATCCTAAAAACAGAGAAATTATTGTTGAATATTTACGAAATATGAAGTCTCTTGAAGATATGGATCTAATTATTGCTCTTGGAATGGCAAAGGAGGGTTTTGATTGGCCGTATTGCGAACATGCCTTAACAGTCGGCTATAGGGGCTCTCTCACAGAAGTAATACAAATTATTGGCAGGTGTACTAGGGATAGTAAAAATAAAACACATGCACAGTTTACTAATCTTATAGCTGAACCGGATGCCGCCAATGACGAAGTTAAACTTGCTGTAAATAATATGTTAAAAGCAATAACTTGTTCGCTTCTTATGGAACAAGTTTTAGCTCCTAGTTTTAATTTTAAAACAAAAGTCTCGAATGAGGATATAGCAATCCCTGGCGAAATAAGAATTAGGGGATTTAAAGAGCCTAGTTCAAAAAGAGTTAAAGACATAATAGAATCTGACTTAAATGATTTGAAAGCTTCAATTTTACAAGATGACACGCTTGTTAAAGCGCTTCCTGGTAATGTAGACCCCGAAGTAATTAATAAGGTTATGATTCCAAAAATTATACAAAAAAGATATCCCGATCTTACATCAGAAGAGCTAGAAGAAGTGCGCCAATATGTTGTGGTTGATTCGGCCATTAAGAGCAGCGATATTAAAGATAATCGATTTATTCGTTTGGCAGGAACATTTGTAAATATTGATGATTTAAATATTGATCTCATTGATAGTATTAATCCGTTTCAAGAAGCCTTTGAAATTCTTTCAAAATCTGTAACAACTAAAACACTCAAAACTATTCAGGATACAATTGAGCTAACGCGAATACAAATGACCGAGGAGGAAGCTATTATACTTTGGCCAAAAATTAAAAGCTTTGTGAAGAATGGCGGTGGGAAGGAACCCAATATCGAAAGTTTCGATCCACTTGAACGACGAATGGCAGAAGCTTTGATTTATATCAGGAGTCAGCGTAGAGCACAAAATTTATAAATTCATCATGAAAAAAGAAGATTTACTCAATTTAATTAATGATGACGATTTGGGTCTATTAACTATAAAGCCTCAAAATGTTTCTGCGATTACTGCAGACGAGCGCTTGGTTGCTTCTTTTTTGGAAATTAACAATTTTATTCAGGGAAACAAAAGAGAACCTCAGTTGGGGGGTGGCGTGCAGGAACATCAGCTCGCATCTCGCTTAAAATCTATACGTGAAGAAAAAAATAAAGCGAAGATATTATTAGATTTTGACGAATATAACCTATTGAGTGTTGAGAGAAAAGGAATTAAATCAATTATTGATATTTTTGAAGATGATGATTTGGGGGTGTTAGATGGTACAGATGAAAATCTTTTTCACCTTAACAATGTGCCAAAACTAAAGGAAAGAGAAAGCGCGGATTATATCGCGCGACGTAAACCGTGCAAGGATTTTGATAAATATGAGCCACTTTTTGTAGAGTGTCAAAAGAATTTAAAAGAGGGCCGTTTAAAACTTGAGAAACTTAAGAAACATAGGCAACTCCAAGAAGGATCATTCTTTGTTTTGGGAGGAATTTTAGGATTAATTGAAGAAACATATAAGCTTGAAATTAATGAACAAAAGAAATTAAATGGTCGTCTTCGTATTGTATTCGAAAATGGGACAGAATCTAATATGTTATTACAATCCTTGATAAAATCTTTACAGGATTATAATGGTTGGATAATTTCAGAAAATAGTCCTACACTTGAATATATTCTAAATGCAAAAGACAGTCACACTGGTTATATTTATATTCTAAAATCATTGAGCGGAGATCCAAAAATACAATCATTGTCAAACCTTTTTAAAATAGGATTTTCCTCTACGCCTGTCGAGGATAGAATAAAAAACGTTATGGAAGACCCAACTTTTTTAATGGCTCCCGTAAAAATTGTTACAACTTTCGAGTGTTACAATTTTAATCCACAAAAACTGGAGCAATTGCTACATAATTTCTTTGGATCGACGTGTCTTAACATTGATATTTTTGACTCAAACAATAAAAGATACACACCAAGGGAGTGGTTTATTGCCCCATTAGATGTAATAGAAAAAACTATAATGTTAATTATAAATGGTGGAATTGTAAATTATAAATATGATTCATTAAATCAAAAAATCGTATTGAGATAAACAAGGAGTCTTGAGAGGAAGCAGGTGGCATTTGGTTCGTTTGAGCATTAGGCAAAAATCGAGTTGCTTCCTTATAATTCTTTTTTTTCTGGTCTTCGTTTTCTCTCCCCTATCCGCCCAGGAAAACTTTTTGCCAGCGCAAGTAAGAGATATTTCAGATCGCGCCTACGAACCGGCGATGATCGAACTTCTGGATGGAGCTAAAGAGTCTATTGTTATTTCTATGTATAACATTAGCTTGGGCGCAAAGGAAAGGAATCCGATAGCGTTCCTTCTTCAAGATTTAATAGAGGCGCGTCAGCGCGGTGTTGAAGTTACGATTTACTTGAATACCAATTTCCGGGAAATTGACAAGGAACCGCATCAGCTTATTAATACCCCTTTTTTTAAGAAGTTAGTGGATGCCGGATGCGTTTTTCATCTTTTACCTTCACGCCTGCGCCTTCACGACAAACTTGTTATAGCGGATAGTCGTTTCGTAATTGAAGGGAGCACAAACTGGTCTATCTCTGCCCTGAAAAGTAACCGTGAATCCGCCACACTGATAGATTCGCCTGAACTTGCTAAAATAAAATTATTGCGGCTTAAGATGCTGCCGTTAATCATTGAGCCAAAAGAAAAAGAAGTCCATAAGGCATTATATTTGGAAAACCTGCCCGACAGTATAGCTATCCCCAAGCTTCTTCTCCTTGATGGACGATATTTTTCTAAAATGTTTACCGCGCAGGATTCCCGCGGCATGGATCTTTATCTATTGCTTTTGGCTCATAGCCGGGTTGTGGGCAAATCAAGTTTTTTTGTTGAGTTGGAAAGTATGGCGCTGAGCCTGAATATACCTGTTTCCTGGTTTGATTTTGGCCTTAGACGTCAGGTTATCCGGAGCCTTAAAAAATTAAGTGATAATTACGGTTTGTTACGCGTTAAGTTTTTCCATGGCAAGGATGCTTGGGTTGAATTCATTGATCTTCCCCAGGAGGCTTTTAGTATAAACTCTAAACTTATCACTAACCAAAAAATATCTTATCGCCTGAAATTTCTGCTGATGATAAAATCCCTGCTTGAATCCCAAGGAGAAGATTTGTATTCTATATCCAAACAGGAGCTCACCAGGCGCTTTCATATACATCCTTGGACCGTAGGCGAAGCCTTTAAAGAACTAAAACAATACGAAAAAGGGAGTTAACATGGCCGAAGGCGGATTCTTGGTTAAGTTTGACGGAAAAGAAGTTGAGCGTTGTTTTGCGGTAAGTTTTGATTACGACGATTGGCAATATGTGGTTAATGGAAAAGAAACTAAATCTCTACCTGAAGGTTTAGAAAATATTGTTGTTACAATAGAGACCAAGCCTTAATTAGATTTTTCTTCTCTTGCAATTCCCCCTCCAGAGGTATATGTAGTTTCTGTAGTTATCCACAGGTCTATCCACATCCTATATGTTGGGTATAACTACAAAAATAAATCTATATATGGTAGTTTTTTTGTTGACAATTATCACTCTATGTGGTAGACTGCTAATCAAGAATGATTTAAGGTTCTTTGTGATGTGACTATAATGCTTCCGGGGCGAGTTTCTTTCTCTCGAAAACAATGCTCGTGATGGGTGGCGCGAGTTATTTGTGATCGCGAGAAAGGAGGAACTTGCTATGGCAAAAGATGCGCCTGGAATGAAAGGATATCGTTCTAGGAATGAAGATGGGCGCTTACGCGATAAGCGTGATGATACTCATCTTAGCACCATTGAAAATAAGTATGGTGTAGACCTAGGCGATCATCGATCTGATATGCATTTAGGAAATTATCTAAAGAAACATCAGATTGACTCCCTGAATGATTTGATTACTGGTAAGTAGTTGAATCTGAGCTCGCCCCGGAAGTTTAATTTGGGTAAGTGTTTTTTATTATGTATTAAGTTGCCATAATTATAGAAGAGTTGAGCCATCTGGGGTTTTACATGCAGAGATTAAAGATTTAGATAAGAAACCGATAATTATTTACAAACAAAGGAGGAATAATATGAACAATTCGGAAGAACACAAAAATGAAGCACCCGGCCAAAATAAAGAATTTACGATTATTGTAAATGGCAGGGAAAAGGTAGTAACATACAGGGAAATCTCGTTCATTCAGGTTGTTGAATTAGCTTTTAATACTACCTCAATAAATGGTACCATAATTTATACAGTGACATATAAAAGAGGGGAAGGTAATAAACCTGAAGGCACTATGGTAAACGGTGACACGGTGAAAGTTAAGAATGGAATGATATTCAATGTCACATCAACTGATAAATCTTAGTCCCGATCTTAAAAAATTAAGAGATGAAGGCTTTGAAGTGGAAATTAAAGCCGGTTATCTTTTGATAAGTGGTGTTCCCTATTTAAACTCTAATAAGGAAATTAAATTCGGAATACTCGTCTCTAAACTAGACTTGGCTGGCGATAAAACAATTAAGCCTGGGAATCATGTAGTCTATTTTATAGGTGAACATCCTTGTCATAAGGATGGCTCATTAATACATCAAATTATTAGTAGTAGCAATGATCTTCCCCCGAAAAAGTGGACACAAAGAAGAGTTGGTGTTAGCATAAAAG
>ERZ1292640.1052-Hain-H43-02um-R1-1052-length-22854-cov-7_pt1 | contig 22854 bp, 22 predicted proteins | sample MGYA00564404_ERZ1292640 | MGnify/ENA primary metagenome ERZ1292640 (study PRJEB36523, sample SAMEA6512636) | groundwater metagenome | collected 2019-01-08 | study: AquaDiva: Metagenomics assemblies of 32 groundwater samples
CCGCTGCAGCGGCCGGGACCTCTGCCAGTGGATCTCCAGGGATGAGAATTCGGACTGCTGCCTTTGCCGCGATCATCGCTTGCTGCGCGACGAACCTTCCGACCAATTGCAGTCATGGCACATATCGTTGCCCGGGCAGCGCCCTTGCTGCTTTGCCAGACAATCCTTGTCGGTCTTGAAGATGCGCAGCAATCTGGCGAACCCCGACGCATTGAATTCCGGGGTGACGGGTGTGTCCCAGCCAAACCGCTTCGGGAAATCGAACATTGCCTTGTCCTCCCAAGTATGATTTCTAATTGCCTGTTCCCGACGGCGGCCGGCCCGCGGCGCCGTGAAACCGGAGCAGAGCGAACCTCCGCGCCGATTTATATTAGCATAGGAATAATTACCCGATCGACGCTTTGATACAGATCAACGATGCAGTGAATCGGCAATATCTCCGCCTCGTTCCAGGGGGTATTCCGCGGGGGCCAGTGAACGCGGCTCGGCCGTGCGGCCATGCCCGGCAATGCCCAATCCAGCAAGTTCGCAAGGATCGCCAAGCGCACCCCCGGGATCGTCGCCCCTGTGATGCCGGCCAGCGGCCGCTTGAGGTCCCGGCGGGCCGGACGATGGCACGCGTTTGGCGGCGGCTCCAGGCGCGCAACGCCGATTGACTGCGTTTTAAACCCGAGCGATACTCGCCGCGTGCCAATGAGTGTTCCATCCGTCCTTACCGCCACCCGCTCCCGCCTGCCGCTCGACCCTGCCGAGCTGCAACGCATTCCCATGAGGCGCCCCGCCGCATGAGGGCGGCCCGCTCCACGCACGCGTTTGCGCCGCGCGATCTCGCCGCGGAGACGGTTTATCCGCTGCTCGACGGATTGCCGTTGCCGCTGATGCTGCTCCACGAGAGCGGCGAGGTCCTGTTCTGCAACTGCGCCATGCGCGGCAAGCTGCCGCCGGAGGGCTCCGGCACGTCCCTCAAGAGCGTGATGCCGGATTACCATGCCGCCTTCGCCGGCGACCTGAAGCATTCGCGAAGCGTGTCGGTGATGCGCTACCCGGGCGGCGTCACGGTACATGAACGTCTGCAGCTGTCGCCATCGCCGCTCGGAATGGTCTTGACGGTGTTCGACCAGACCGAGCTCATCGAGCGCGAGACCGCGGACGCGCAGAATGCGCGCCTCGCCTCCCTCGGTTTCATGGTCGCCGGGGTATGCCATGAAGTCAGCAATCCGCTCTCGGCCATCCATTCGATGGTGCAAATACTCCAGTCCAAGCGCGCCGTATCGGAGGAAACCTTCGACAAGGGGCTCGCCAATATTGCTTCCAACATCGGTCGCGTGCTGACGATAACGCGCAAGCTCGGCGACTACTCGCGTGTCGGCACCGATCGCCCGGCGCCAGTCGGCGTGGACGATACGGTGGAAGAGGCGGTGTCCCTGCTGCGCCACAATCGCTGGGGCGCGTCGGTCGGATTCGACTATGGCGGCGCCCCCGGCGCGCAGGTGCTGGCGCGCCCGGGCCAGATGAAACAGGTCGTATTCAATATTCTGCTCAACGCCGCGCAGGCGATGCAAGGCGAAGGCAATATCGAAGCGCGCGCCTCGGCCGGCGCCGACGGACGCTTAGTCCTGACCATACGCGACGACGGGCCCGGCATTCCGCAGCAGGACCTGGCACGGGTGTTCGAGCCGTTTTTCACGACCAAGCCCGGCGGCGAAGGCACCGGCCTCGGCCTCGCCATCAGCCTGGAAATCATCCATGAGCTAGGCGGCCGCATGCAGGCGAGCAACAATCCCGAACGCGGCGCGTGCTTTCACATCGAACTGCCGCTGCAGCGAGCCGGTTGAGAATGGCGGCAGTCCTGAACGAAAAGCCCGCGCGGCGCGAGCGCATTCTGATCATCGACGACGACCCCGGTCTCGCCGAAGTTATCCTGATGCTACTGGCCGGCGAGGGGTACCGCGTCGAACATGCGGCCACGGTGCGCGCCGGCCTCGCCCTCATTGCGGCGACCGAGTTCGACCTAGTGATCACCGACCTGAAGCTGCCTGACGGTACCGGCGTCGAGGCGATCGGGCCGATCAAGGAAATCCGCCGCGACCTGCCGATCATCCTGATGACCAGCTATTCCTCGGTGGAGAGCGCCATCGGCGCGCTGCGCAGCGGTGCAGTCGACTACATCATCAAACCGTTCGACAATGAGAATTTCCTGTATGCCGCCGAGCGCGCACTGAATGAGCGGCGCATGTCGCGTGAAAATGCAATCCTCAAGCGCACCCTGAAGAAGGTCAAGGCGGATCTGGAAATCATCGGCGCAAGCGATGGGATACGGCGCGTGACCGAACTGATGCGCAAGATCGCACCGTCGGATGCGAGCGTACTGATTCGCGGGGAGAGCGGCACCGGCAAGGAACTGGTGGCGGTGGGCATCCACAACGTGAGCCCGCGCGCAAACGGACCATTCGTTCCGATCAACTGCGGCGCGATTCCCGCCGAACTGCTCGAGTCGGAACTGTTCGGCCATGCAAAAGGCTCGTTCACCGGCGCTACCCACAGCACCGAGGGACTGATCCGCGAGGCGGACGGCGGCACGCTGTTCCTGGATGAGATATCCGAGCTCGCACCTGCGCTGCAGGTGAAGCTGCTGCGCGTGCTGCAGGAGCGCGAAGTCCGTCCGGTCGGCGGCAAACAGGCGTACGACGTGGATGTGCGCGTGATCGCCGCATCCAACAAGGATCTGAAGCAGGCGATGCAGGCAAGGGAATTCCGCGAGGACCTGTATTACCGTCTGAACGTGATCAGCATCAGCGTGCCGCCGCTGCGGGAGCGCGCCGAGGACATTCTGCTTCTGGCGCAGCATTTCATCGACCGGCACAGCCGCAAGATGGGCAAGCGCATCCGCGGCATGGGCAAGGATCTGACCGAATTTCTCGGCAGCTATTCGTGGCCCGGCAACGTGCGCGAGCTGGATAACCTGATCGAACGCGCGGTCATCCTCGCCGACTCGGAAACGCTCGGCATCAGGGACCTGGCCGACGCACTTCCGGTTCCGGCGCGGGATCCGGTTTTTTCGCCCGGCGGGGATCGGCCGCTGTCGGTGGAAGACTACATGCGCGAAATGGTCGAGCGCTACCAGGACCGCTACAGCGAGATCGAACTCTCGGGCATGCTCGGCATCGGCCGCAAGGCGCTGTGGATGCGCCGCCGGCAGTGGGGACTCCAGCGCCCGAGCGGCCGCAAGACCGGTTGAACCACCCGGCAGGCGCAAGCCCCGATTCGGCCGGCGCGTCGCTCCGGGTCCGCCCGCCCGCCGACGCGGGCACCAGGCAGTTGTTTCGCTGAGAAATGGCAGGTTTCGTCCCGAAACGTCGGATTTCATCCGGCCTCTGATCTGGCGCGCCTAGGGCTCTGTAATCACTGACTTCTTTGTTGCGGTGCCAATCGGCACAGGATTTGCTGCTACAGGCAGACGAATTCTCAAACACAGACCGATTCAACAGGAGGACGCACCATGGCAGACGCCAAAGCAGCTACCCCAGAGGCCAAACCCGCACCGCGGAAAAAAGTCACCATCCCGCAGCTGATGAACAAGATGAAAGCAGGCGACCCGATCGTGCAGCTTGCGGTGTACGACTACGAAACCGCGATCGTCGCCGACCGCGTCGGCGTCGACATTCTGTGCGTCTCCGATACCGGCGGTATGGTGCTGTTCGGCCACGAGAGCACGGTCTCGGTGTCGTTCGAGGAAGTGATGTTCATGGCGCAGGCGGTGAAGCGCGGCTCGCAATACGGCCTGCGCATGGTCGACATGCCTTACATGAGTTTTCACCTGTCGACGCAGCAGGCGGTGGACAATGCCGCGAAATACGTGGCTCTGGGCGGTGCCGAGGTGATGAAGTGCGAGGGCAACCAGCACCACGCCAGGTACATGGAAGCCATCGTCAAGGCCGGCATCCCGGTGCAGGGCCACATCGGCATCACGCCGATGCGCATGCCGCAACTGGGCGGATTCGCGGCGCAGGGCAAGACCGCCGAGCGCGCCAAGGAGCTGATCGACGACGCGCTTGCGATGGTTGACGCAGGGTGTTTTTCGATCATGTGCGAAGTAACCACCTCCGAGGTGTGCGAGTACCTGGCCGAAACGCTGCCGGTGCCGGTAATCAGCCTGGGCGCGGGCAATCGCGCGCACGGCGTGCATATCATCGGCTCCGATCTTTTCCATTTGTACGAGAAGCACGTGCCGCGCCATTCCAAAATCTACTGCGACCTGGTGCCGCTCATCGAGAAGGGACTGTCGGACTATCGCGATGAGGTGCGCTCGCGTGTCTATCCGGGCAAGGAACACACCGTATTCATGAAGGAAGACGAGCTCAAGCGCTTCAAGGATATGGTGGGCTGGAAGAAGTAAATGAACGGCGCAGCGAAAGCGCTCGCGCCTGTTTCGGTGCGGTCGGTGCTGGCGCAGGCGCGCTTTTTCTCCGGCGGGACACCGGCGCAGCTGGAACGCGTTACCGCGCTGGCGCGCGTGCGGCGCTTCCCCCAGGACACGCGCATCTACAATCTGGGCGACAACGCGGATGATTTTTTCGTGCTCGCCGACGGCATGGTACGGTTCACCCTCGGCTTGGGCAAGCGCGAAACCTCGGCGGGGGAGATTATCCGCCGCGGCGAGGTATTCGGATGGGCGGCCCTGATCGAATCCGCGCATACGCGTATCGCGACCGCCTTCTGCATCACCCCGTGCGAGGTCATCGCGCTCGACGGCAAAGAACTGATCGCTCTGATGGACAGCGACAACGGCCTGGGCTATGCCCTGATGAAGCAACTTTCGGTGCTGCTCACCAGCGAGCTCACCAGCTTCGCGGCCGGCTAGATGGACCGCCTGCGCGAAAGACCGGCGCGGGCGGCTGACTGCTCCTGCCCGTAATGCGCAGCGCCTCGATGCGGACGAAACAGCTGGCTCCGGTCTTCGGTGCGTGAGTCCCCGCGATGACTATGGCGCTGCTCGCCGCGGTCGCCGCCGCGGTCGGTTTTTTTATCGGAGCCGTCGGCGTGGGGGGCATCCTGCTGATTCCTGCGCTGGTGTTGCTGGGCAAGCTCGATATTCATCAGGCCACGGCGACCGCACTGTTCTCGTTTCTTTTCACCGGCCTGCTCGGCACCTGGCTGTTCCAGCGCCGCGGCTCGATAGACTGGAAGATGACGCTTCCGGTGTGCACCGGCGCCGTGGTGTTCAGCTACCTCGGCGCGATGGTGAATTCGATGGTTGGCGCAAGCGCGCTTACACTGATCATCGCGCTGACCATCGTTCTGGCAGGGGCGTATATCCTGCTGCCGGCCCGCGGAAGCGCCGCGCGGCTGCGCGACGGCAGGTCGATGCCACAGCAGTTGCTGTTGCTGGCAGTGGGCGCCGTCTCCGGCTTCGGCTCGGGTGTTTCCGGCGCCGGGGGTCCGCTGTTCTCCGTGCCGATGATGCTGGTGCTGCGGTTCGTGCCGCTTGCGGCCATCGGCACGAGTCAGGCGCTGCAGATCGTCGCCGCAGTGTTCGGCACCATCGGCAATCTGCGTTATGGCTCGGCTGACTTCCCGACCGCGGCGTGGATTACGCTGTTCGAGCTGGGTGGCGTTCTCCTCGGCGCGCGCGCGGCCCATGCGATAAGCGTCGTGGCGCTGCGGCGCATGGCGGCCGGCCTGTGCGTGGTGGTGGGGCTGTTCATGCTGGCGCGTTCGCTATGATAATGGTCGATGGAAGGTAGACAGTACGCAGATGCACGCGCCGGGCACCTCGCGACACGCTCGGCCGCCGGACTGTTTGATTTTTCCTTCATGGGGCAATTCGAGGTGAGCGGAGCGGAAGCCCGCGCTTTCCTCGAACGCTTGCAGACGCGCAGTCTCGGACGGCTTGTCCCGGGCAAGATCCATTACACCCTGCTGCTGCGCGCGGACGGCAGCGTTTTCAACGATGCCACCATATGGTGCATTTCGCCCGGGCGGTACTGGTTGTTTACCGGCCGGCCTGGCGACTTCGACTGGATACGGCGCTCGCGATCGGCTGAAGATCCGGCTCCGACGCAGCGATCCGGCCAGTTCGCCATCATCGCGCTGCAAGGGCCGCGCTCCATCGACCTGTTGCGCAGCGCCCTCCCCCGACCGCCTGCTTATTTCGCTTTCGCGCAGGCCGAAGTCGCCGGGGTGCCTGCCTGGATCGGGCGATTGGGCTACAGCGGCGAGCGCGGCGTGGAGATCCTGGTGCCGGCCACGGCGGGTCCAACGGTGTGGCGGGCCCTGATGCAAGCCGGCGCGTGCGCCTGCTCGTTCGAAACCGCCAACAGCCTGCGCATCGAGTCGGGCTATATTCTGTTCGCGAACGAGCTCGCCCACAACCCGGACCCATTCGAGCTCGGTCTGGGCCGGTTGGTGACCAGCAGCGACTGCATTGGCGCCGCGGCGCTGCGGGAAAAGCGCCGCGCGGGATTGCGGCGCAGCTTGGTCGGCCTCATCCCCACGGGCTCGCGCCGGGCCGCGGGCAACCTGCCCGAGGCACGGATCACGAGCGAAGCGTATTCACCGACGTTCGGCCGCCTGCTCGGGATGGGATTTGCGCCTGCCGAACACGCCGCACCGGGGAACCTGCTGCGGCTCGCCGACGGCAGACTCGCGCACAGTGCGCGCCTGCCCTTCTATGATCCGGGACGCGTATTGCCGCGTGAGCCCGCCTAGGTCAGGCGCGGGACGCCCGACCAATTGTCGTATTGCTGCAGCCGCCGCAGCAACTGCGCGTACTGCGCGAAATCCAAAAGCGCATTGCAGTCGCCTGCGTTTTTGGCGCGCAACTTGAGAATGCCTTCGGTCGAATAGGGATAGGCATTGATTCTTGCCGGGTTCCCGGCCAGCCCGGCGTTTACCGCTGCGACCTCGCCCGACACGGGCGCGATGAGATCGAACGGCCGGCGGTAGCTGTCGCCCCAGGCGACCGCCGTACCGCCGATCACGGTAGTACCCACCCGAGGCAGGTCGATGCTTAGGACATCGCCGAGTTCCCGCTGGCCAAAATCCGACAGTCCGATGGTGACCAGGTCTCCTTCCGCGCGCACCCACGCATGCTGCTCGGTGAATCGCAGGTGGCAGGGAGACCAGGTGCGGACCGAAGGCTCGTGTTTGACCTTGCGTTCGCGGAAGGGCATTGCGACGACGCGGGCTCTGAATTTCCTTGCGTGAATTTCGATTTCTATTTCGGTACCGGCGGCGGCGTGTGCCACGCCGATGTAACCGAGGCCCAGATTGCGGCCGGCGATCTGCGGCGGCAGCGGGCCGCTCGTGACCATGCCGACCTTCTGGTCGCCGCGAAAAACGGGACAGCCGTGGCGCAGGGTGAGCGGCCCGTCGACTTCCAGGCCCACCATCCGGCGGCCCACGCCTGCGGCCTTGATGCGCGCGAGCGCGTCCCGGCCGATGAAATCCGTATCGAGCTTGACCACCCAGCCAATCCCGGCTTCGTAGGGATTGGTCCGAGCATCCATGTCATTGCCGTTCAGCAGGTAGCCCGCTTCCGTCCTCAGGCTTTCGCGCGCGGCCACACCGTGTTCCATGATGCCCAGAGGCTGGCCGACCAGCAGCAGTTCATCCCAGATCCACGGCGCGTAATCGCGCGAAACCATGATTTCATAGCCATGCTCGCCGGTGTAGCCGGTGCGGCTGATCAGGCACGGTATCTCCCCGTGCCCGGTAAAGATTCCGGTCTGCACCAGCCGGTAATAACGCAGCGTTGACAGGTCCGCCCGCGTGATCCGCTGCAGCACCTCGCGCGAATTGGGCCCCTGCAGCGCCATCAGCGCGGTGCCGGTGGAGACGTTTTTTACCTGCACGTCCATGCCATGGGCATGGCGCAGCACCCACTGGTAGTCTTCATCCGTTCTGGTCACGTTGACCACCCACACGAAATGATCGGCTGCGAGCCGGTAGCAGACGAGATCGTCGAGGATGCCACCCTCCGCGTTGCACAGCGCCGAATACAAGGCCTGGTTGACGGCAAGCTTTGCGGCGTCGTTGGTGATCAGCTTTTGCACCAGGGCCAGCGCGTCCGGGCCCTGAAAATCGAATTCCCCCATGTGCGACACGTCGCACAGCGTGGCGCTCTCGCGCGTCGCCCTGTGCTCGGCGACGTGGCCGCGGTAGTGCATTGCGCGGGCGAAACCCTTGAGGTTGATCACCGCGGACGCATCGCGCATGTGCCGGCGGTACAGCGGGGTGTGTTGCATCGGCGATTTGCCTCCTTTGGACCGGCTGTTCGGATACCAATCGGCCCCTTGCCTAGGCGCGCCGGAGGCCCGCCGACCGCGGCGTGTCCGTCGGCCAGCCAGGCGCGCTAGGTCCTGATGCCAAGCTTGGCTGCGCTGCGCTCGGCCGACTGGATGGTGTTGCACAACAACATGGTGACCGTCATCGGACCGACGCCGCCGGGTACCGGCGTGATGTAGGAGGCCTTCTCCTTTACCGCGTCGAAATCGACATCGCCCACCAGCGTGCCGTCGGCCAGCCGGTTGATGCCGACATCGATGACGACCGCGCCGGTCTTGACCATCGGCGCCGTGATCAAACCGGGCTTGCCCGCCGCCACCACCAGGATGTCGGCCAGGATGGTGAACTGCGCGAGATCGCGGGTTTTGACGTGGCAGATCGCCACCGTCGCTTCCTTTTGCATCAGCATCAGCGCCATCGGTTTGCCGACGATATTGCTCGCGCCGACCACCACCACATTCTGCCCGGTGATGGGAATGTTGCTGTATTCGAGCATGCACACCACGCCGTAAGGCGTGCACGGCGGGAACACCGTGCCGCCGGTGACCAGGCCGCCGACGTTGTACAGGCTGAATCCGTCCACGTCCTTCTCCAGCGCGATGCGCTCGATCACGGTTTGCACATCCATCTGCGGCGGCAGGGGCAGTTGCACCAGCAGACCGTGAATCCTGGGGTCCACGTTGATCCGATCGATCAGTTCCAGCACTTCGGCCTGCGGTGTCGCGGCAGGCAGAAGATGCGCGATCGAAAATATGCCGATGTCCTGGCAGGCCTTGATCTTGTTGCGCACGTATACCTGCGACGCCGCGTTGTCTCCGAGCATGATCACGGCCAGGCCCGGCGTGATCCCGGCTGCCTTCAGCCTGTCGGCGTGGATTTTCCAGTCCTCGCGCACGCGGCGCGCGATGTCCTTGCCGTCGATGATCTTTGCGCTCACGCCTGGCCCCGAAAACCTGCGATTACAAACAGCAATATGCTGATTCCCGTGAAAACGTAGCTTGCGGCGTCGATTCGGCGCACGAGGTTCCGTCTTCCCGCCCGCCTGCGCAGCAGCATCGCGAGCAAGCAGAGCATCGCGCCCGCCAGCGCCATGGCGATTACCACCGGCCGGGTGAGCAGGGTTTCCATCAGCTTTTCGCCGAACGCCTGGTATAGGCCTCGACGAAGTCCGCCGCCGCCTTGCTGCCGCGCGAGAACGACTTCATCGCCTCCTCGTGCAGGATGGAGAGCGCCTCGGTCTTGATTTCGTTGGCGCGGTCGCTCGCCACCATCTCGGCGAGGCGGCGCGGCCGCGGCAGATCCACTTCGAGCACCGCGCGCACCTGCGTCGGTATGTTGGACATGATTAGCAGCCGGTCCGCGAGGAATACCGCTTCGTCGATGTCGGTGGTGACGAAGAAATTCGTGCGCCCCGATTCCTCGACCAGGCCCGCGTAGTATTCCCACATCAATTCCTTGGTCATCGCGTCCAGGCCGCGAAACGGCTCGTCCAGGATCATCACCGCGGGATTGTTGATCATCGCGCGCGCCAGTTCGGCGCGGCGCTGCATGCCGCCGGAGAGCTGCGTGGGGTATTTCCTGCGGAACTCCTGCAGGCCAACCTTGTTCAGCAGGAACTCGGCAAAAGCGAGCGTTTGCGGCGTCAACTCGCCGCGCGCGCGCGGCCCGTAGAGGATGTTGTCGAAGGTGGACATCCATGGAAACAGCGCCGTTTCCTGGAACACCACCAGGCGCTCCCGACTCGGACCGGTGATCCGCTCGCCGTCTATGGTTATGGTGCCGGTGGCGGGTTGCTCGAACCCGGCCAGCAGGCGAATAAGCGTGCTCTTGCCGCAGCCGGACGGGCCGATCATGACGGTGAGCTTGCCGCGCTCTATATTGAAAGAGCAGTCGCGCACCACGTCCTTGGATAAATGTGCCGCGCCGTAGCCCTTGCTCACGCCGCTGACTACGATTTCGCCCGCGGCGACCATGGGCCGCGGAATGCTCGATGCGCTCATGGTCCTACCTCAATCGCAACCAAGGGGTTACGTATTGGCCCAGGGCGCGCAGCAATTCACTGGAGACGAAGCCCGCGAGGCCGATGGAAATCATGCCCACCACGATCTGCTGGTACGACCCGCCGACATACGAATTCCAGATGAAAAAACCGAGCCCGCCGCCGCCGGTGCCGCCGGCCTGGCTGCCGCCCCCCGAAATCATCTCGGCCGCCACGACCACTTCCCAGGTGATGCCCATTCCTACCGCGGACCCGACCATGATCGACGGAAGCGTGCCGGGCAGGATGATGCGCCGAAAAATGTCCCACTTGCTCGAGCCCATCGATTGTGCCGCCTGGAAATAGCGCTGGTCGATGGACTTGGCCCCGCCGACGACGTTGATCACGATGGTGTAGAAGGCGCCGAGGAACGTGACAAAGGCGATCGACATCTCCTGCGTTGGCCAAAAAATGATCGATGCCGGCACCCAGGCGAGCGGTGGAATCGGGCGCAGCACCTCGAATACCGGGAAGCCGATGCCGAAGGCGGTGCGGTTGACCGCGAGCAACAGCCCGAACGGGATGCCGATCAGCATCGCCGCGCCGAATCCCGCCAGCACGCGGAACATGCTCTTGTACCAACTCTGCCAATAGCCGGCGTCGGCGACGACGCCGAGCCAGGCGTTGAGCACCTCGGTGGGCGCCGGCACCGCGCCCACCCAGGGCAGGTAGGTCTTCTTGAAGCCGAGCGCCCCCAGCATTTCCCGCAGCGGGCTGAAGATGTCGGCGCCGATCCATTGCCTGGAGCGGGAACCGAGCTCCCACAGCAACAGGAACAGGACGATCGATGCGGCACCGCGCGTGGCGGATTTGGCGGAGAATCTGTGCGCTGACATGCCTTAGCCTTCCTTCTCGCCGGCCCTGAAGGCCTTCAGCGCCTCTTCGTGCACCGCGTCGTTGGTCTCTTCCATCAGCTCGCGGAAGCGCTTCGAAGTGAGCACGTTGTAGTCGCGCGGATGCGGAATATCGACGTTGAGTATCTTCTTCGGCTTGCACGGCCGCGTGGTCATGATCGCTACCTTGTGCCCGAGGAAAATGGCCTCCTCGAGGTCGTGGGTGATGAAGAAGATGGTGACCTTGTTCTTGTAGTAGATTTCCAGCAGCGCCTCGTGCATTACCGACTTGGTGAGCGAGTCGAGGGCGCGGTAGGGCTCGTCCAGCAGCAACACCTTGGGATCGTTCATCAGCGCCCGCACGATCTCGACGCGCCGGCGCACGCCCGACGAAACCTCGCCCGGATAGTTGTGCTCCACCCCGGACAGTCCGGCATCAGCCATCATGCTCAATGCCTTCTCGACCGCCTCGGTTCTGGCGAGCTTGCCCTGGACGATGGGACCGAATGCGACATTTTCGATGTTAGTCTTCCAAGGGAACAGCGCGCCGTTCTGAAATACGACGATGCGGTCCGATCCAGGCTCGGCCTTGGGTTTGTCGGTGCTGCACAGGACTTCGCCGTCCAGAGTGATCCTGCCGGAGCTGATTTCATGGAAGCCGGCGATGGCGTTCAGCAGCGTCGTCTTGCCACAGCCCGAAGGGCCCACGATCATGCAGATTTCGCCCGCTTCAATATCCAGCGTGCAGTGGTCGACCGCCATGACGGCCGCGCCCCCGGGATCGTAGATCTTGACCACGTCGTCGATGCGGATGGCGCCGCGCGTCGGGGTCCGGGGCGTGTTCATCAGCGACCGCCGAGGGCGAGTTCGCGCACGCGCCACTGCATCAGATAGTCGCCCGCGATGCGCACCATGGCGCTGGTGACGTAGCCCACCGCGCCAAGCGTGATCATGCCGATGACGATGGTGGGGTAGCGCACCATGGTGTAGGAGGTGTTGATGACGTAGCCCAGACCGTATTGGCCGGACACCATTTCCGCCGCCACCAGCGAGAACCAGGCGACGCCCACCGAAATCTGCAAGCCGGTGAAAATGAACGGCAGCGAGCCCGGCACGATGATGTGGCGGAACACCTGCCATTTGCTCGCCCCCAGACAACTCGCCGCGCGCAGGTAGGATTCTTCGATCGATTCGACGCCCAGCATGGTATTGAGCGCCGTGGCGTAGAACGAAGCGAGAAACGTCAGGTAGATGACCGCCGACTCGGTCGAGACGAACATGACGATCGCCAGCGGCACCCAGGCAAGGATCGGTATCGGCCGCAGCATCTCGAACAGCGGGAACAGGTATTCCTTGAATTGCCTCGACCAGCCGAGGAACAGGCCGAACGGGACGCCGATCAGGGTGGCGAGCACGAACGCCTGGGTGACGCGCCAGACCGACATGCCGATGTGCTGGTAGTACTCCGGGGTGTACAGGGAGAGGCCGTAGGTCGGGTCCTTGCTGATCCATTCCTTGATCACGACGGTGATGCCGGGCATCTCGCGGAAGCGCGGCAGCTTCCACACTTCCACCGCCAGGTACCAGAAGCCGAGGAACAGCGCGAAGCCGATCAGCATCAAGTAGGGCCGCGGACTTCTCGCCCACAGCGACAGGCGGTACAGGGTCAGGTTCATGCCCTGGATATCGCCAGAGTGCAGCTTGCGGTGGATGGTGCGCAGCTGCGCGATCAGGTCGGGTACAGTGTAGTCGCGCGTGATCATGGTGGCGAAGCGGCTCATCACCACATCGCCCGAGTCCGGGTCGGATTCAAAAAGGCGCAGCAGCTCTTCGCCGTTGATGCGTACGATTTCCGTCGGCTCGACGCACACGGCCGTCGCCAGGCGCGACGGGTATTGATTCAGCAGCGCCGCCCAGCCGAACACGTCGCCCGGCCCGAGCGTCTGCATCGGCCGGCGCGCGTTCACGCCAGGCTCGAGCGCGTGCTCCACTTTTCCGGAAACGATGATGTAGATGTCGTCGGCCTTGTCGCCGGCGTCGTAAAGCACGGCTCCCTGCTCATGCTTCGCCTGCCAGCCGAGCGCGGCGATCTTGCGCAGCATGGTATCCGACACCACCTGAAACGGCATGGTGCGCTTGAAGATGTCCAACATGACTTCCGGCGTGAGCGCTTTTTTGACCGGTTCCATCGTGATCTATATTCTCTGTCTTCTTTTGGGCGTTCTAAGAATTGTTGCGCGGAATTTCCCGGTCGCGGCCAAGGCGACCGGGAAGATGCCCGCCCCGCAGGGCAGGCAGAAGCATGGTCGCCGCTTGCCGGTTACTTGGGCGCTTGCGCGTCCGGCAGTGCGTTCACGTCGCCGATCGGCGCTTTCAGGCCGCGCTCCTTCAGCACCGCTTCGGCGAATTCGGGCATTACCGCCTCGGGCCGCAACTTCTCGACGTTGATGCTCTTGATCGAGAACAGGAAGGCGGTGGCTTTGTCGATCAGGCCGCGCGCTTCCGGTGTGATTCCATAGTGCAGGTTGATGCGCGTCTTGGTGCCGCCCTCGTTCGTGCTGTAGGTGCCGTAGAGCGAGTACCACAGGGCCTTGTCGGTAAAGCCCGTGGTCTCTCCCTTGGCCATCTTTATGATCTCGTCTGCGTTCTTCGGGTTGGCGAGGAACAATTGCGCATCGAGTTCCGCATTCATCCACGCCTTCACCACGTCGGGACGCTGTTTGATCAGGTCGGCGCGCATGGCGAGAAAACCGCCGTCACCTTCGTTAACGCTGGCGCCGGTGGCGATGCGCTTGGCGAGGCCTTCCTGCACCAGGCGCGAGGCGGTCGGCTCCCAGATCACCGCCGCATCGATCTTGCCGGCGCGGAAATTGGATGTGATCACTTCGATGTTCTGGTTCAGGTAATCCTTGGGGTTGACGCCCTCCTTCTTGAACGTCGCCTGGGCGAAGCGGTCGGTGCAGCTGCCCTTGGGCACGGCGACCTGCTTGCCGTCAAGCCACTTTATCGCCTCCTTTGGCGAAGCGAACTTGGGTGCGTCGGTGCGCGCGAGGAAGATGTTGCACTGGTCGAAGCCGAGGCCCAGCGTACCGACGATGCGCACGTCCGCGGTTTCGACCTTGGTGGTCGACACGATCGAAGGCATGTCGCCCATGTAGCCGATGTGCTGCTTGCCCGCAAGCATGTTGTTGACGATGATGGCGCCCTGCAGGCCGATCTGGAACTCGACTTCCGAACCCTTCGGCAGGTACTTCTCGTAGAATTTCTTGCCCTTCATGACCACGCCCGACCAGGACTCCGTGTAATAGGGCTGGAAACCGATCACCAGCTTGACCGGCGTGCCCGGTTTGCCGTAATCGATATCGGCGGCCATCGCGGATGCGGCTGCCAGGCTCAGCAAGGCCGCGGCGAAACTCAGCAAACGTCTCATCTTCATTGGTCCCTCCTTCAGTTGGTTGGCGACTTCGTTCAAGTTACGCGAATCATTGTTCTTGTTGTCCAGCACAAGCCAATTGCGACTACGGAAAATCCATTGCCCTTACTTTGCCCCCGGCGCAGCAAGGAAACGCGCGATCAGCGCCGACAGCCGCCGCATCACGATGAATCCGGAGGCCGGATCCGATTCGAGCAGCTCGAGCGCCTGCTTGCCGTTGATGCGCAGCAGCACCGAGTTTTCCAGCACCCGGGCGCTGGCGATGCGGTGCGGGTGGTTCTCGAGCAACGCCGCCCAGCCGAATACTTCGCCCTTTTTCAACATGAATCCCGCCGGGCTGGTGCGCTCGTCGCGCCCGATCTGAAATTCGACCCGGCCCGAATCGAGGACGAAAAAATCTTCCGCCGGATCACCGGGTTTGTAGAGCGTGCTGCCGGCCGCATATTCCTCGCTCTTGGCGAGCGCGGTCAGTAGAGCCAGGGTGGGCGCGGCGACACCGGCGAACAGTTCGCCGACGTTGAGCGCACCTTGGGAGCCGACGTAGATCGCGTCGCCCTCTACGGTCACGTCGTAGCGCTCCAACGGCGCCTCGGCCAGCCCCATTGCCGCGCCGGTGCGAATGTCCCATTGCCACAGGTGCTGATGGCAGGTAAGCACCGCGCCGTCATAAAGGCCTTCGCACAAGGGCACGTCCTGGTGCGGGCAGATCGCCTGCACCGCGAAATACTCCTTTCCGGAATTTGCGACCAGCAGCTTCAGCCCGCCTTCGCCTTCGCACTCTTTCAGGCCGTTCGCGGGAATCTCGGCGATCTTGCAGATAATTTTCCTGGTCATCTTGATCGCCCGCTTCAGCTGAACTTGTCGTAACGTATGTTATCAGCGGTCAGCTTGGCTTCCAGCAGCAGCACACGTATCGACGCGTCCACCGCGGGCGGCGGACCGGCGAGGTAGGCCCGCACGTTCTGGTACTTGCCGGCCATGGCGCGCGCGGCTACTTCGTGCACCATGCCACGCTCGAAGCGCAGCAGCGGATAGCGTGCGGCGCAATCCGCGGGCGGATCTTCGTCCGAAAACGCCAGTGTGATAGCGAGCTTTTCCGGGAATTCGGCGCGAAACGACGACAGTTGCTCCAGGTAGAACACGTCCCGAACGGCGCGCACGCCGAAAAAGAGGTGCCCCTGGAACTGCTCGAAATAGCGCTCCTGGCAGGCGCGCGAGAGGATCGACATCATGCCGGCGATGCCGCTGCCGCCGGCGATGCAAAGGATGTTCTTGGCGAGACCGGGATAGAAGGTCGCCTTGCCCAGGGGACCGAGCAAGTCGATGCGCGAGCCGGCGGGATTTCCGCCGAACAGCCAGTCCGAAAATCCGCCGCCGGGCTTCTTCTTCACCACGAATTCCAGCCGGCGCGCCTGGCGTTCGAAATTCACCATGGAATAGCCGCGCATGCCGGGCAGGCCGGGCGCGGCGACCAGCACGAACTGCCCGGCGTCGAAATCGCACGGCGAATCGAGGGTTACCTCCAGTGCCGTCACGTCGTGCGTGAGAGCGCGCACCGAATGAACCGTGCCGGCCATGGGTGTCGGGCGGCAGGAGCCGGGATCCATGGCATAGACGAAACTGGAGACTTCGACCGAAATGTCGGTCTGAGCACTGCACTGGCACATCAGAAACTCGCCCTGTTCGGGCTTGAGATACTTCTTGCCGGACGCCTCGGGCCAGGCATCGACAATCCTGCCATCGACCAGCTTCGCCTTGCAGGTACCGCAGGTGCCGGTCCCGCACTCGTAGGGGAGATCGGTCTCCGCGCGCAGACCGGCATAAAGGACTTTCTCGCCAGGCGCGGCTTCGAACTGATAGGCGCGATTTCGGGCCTTGACCTGGATGCGCATGCAGCGGGGTGTCCTGGCGCCTAAAGGGGGATGTGATAGCCGGCGCCCATCTCGCGCGTGACCATCCTGACTACGCGCTTGAGGAGGCTGGGACCGCCGACGCCAAGCGCGACCGTGTCGTGGTAGCGACCGACCGCGAACAGCCCGGTACCCCCGCCATCGAGTGTGGTGCGAAATACCTGCAGCGCCGATACCACGTCGGCGCGGTCGCCCGAGCCGGCGACGGTGTAGACCGTAACGTGGCGCGCCAGCGGCGAATGATCGCTGTTGTGACGCGGCAGGTTGGTGAACAAGGTGTCCATGCCGGCCTTGTCGAGATCGAGCCAGGTCATCTCCTTGCGAATTTCCGGGCTGAAGGCGACGACGCTGTAGCGAAAGCTGTCGTCGCACAGCCGCAAAAACCCTTTGAAATCCCCCTCGTCCAGCGCGAGGCTGCTGCGATAGACCAACTCTTCGATTTGTTGCCTTTGATCCATGGTCATGGCCCTTTGCTCAGGCGGCGGCGCGCGCCGGGTCCGGGTGGCCCTGTCTGAACGGATCGTGCGCGGCGCGCCCCATGCGTTTGCTCCATTCGGCATAGAAGTGCCGCATTCCGATCTCGTCGTGGATGGTGCTGTTTTCCTCGCGGCCGTGGATCACCCAGCGGCTATCGGTACCCTCGCGCATGGCGCGGCCCTGTCCCATCACCGCCAGCAGATCCTCATGCAGGTTGCGGCCGAACGGACCCCAGATGGTGTTGTGGTCGAAAATGCGCTCGGCCCGCTGTTCCGGCGTGTCGCTCTTCAGCCCCAGTCCGCGGAATTCCACGACCAGTTTGTTGGGGCCGAGCGGCACCACGGTGTCGATGCGCAGCACCGAGGTGCGCAGGTTGTAAGTCATGCCCGGAAAAATATCGATCAGGATCCAGCCGCCGGGGGCGAGCCCGGGCCAGCCGACTGCGCGCTTCTTGCTGCCCGCGTACGCGTCATACTTGATTTCCATCGAACCGACCGAGGCATGGCCGTTCGCATACCCGACGTATTTGCGGTCGAAATATCCCGGCTGCATCATCCCGGTGATGCGGTTGAAGTAATGCACGAAGTCGTGATAGAACTCGCTGTTGGTGTCATGCCACAGCTTGTAATTGGTATCCACGGTAGCCTTGTGAAAGTGGAAGACCTCCATTGGCTCCTGCATGTGCGGCTCGAGCATGTCCAGCGCCGGGCCGATGTATTCCTTCAGGGTGCAGCTGGCGTCGTCCAGGTTCACCCAGACGAAACCGCCGAAACCCAGCTCCGCCTTGACTTCGCGCAGAGCCGCGTCTTCTTTGCAGTAGCGGTCCTGATAGCCCTGCTCGCCGCGCGAGATGTCGATGCAGTTGCCGCGCGCGTCAAACGACCAGGCGTGAAAAATGCAGGTCATGCGTTTGGCGTTGCCCGCGGGGTCGTACAGGATGGTATTGCCGCGATGCGGACAGATGTTGTAGAAGCTGCGTATCTTCATGTCCTCGCCGCGCACGATGATCAGGGGTACGCCCGTGGGGTGCGTGAACAGGCGATAGTCGTAGGCCTTCTCGATTTCCGACTCGTGGCAGGCGATGATCCAGGAGCTCTTGAACAGTTTTTCCTTTTCTTCGTCGAAAAGCGACTGGTCGGTGTAGATCCGGGAATCCACGTAATGGCTGCTCGGGAATTTTGGCTTCGCGTCCCAGGCAGCAGAATTCTTGGCCACGGTGAGCTCCTTTTTTGAAAATGCGGTCTGGGTCATGCATAGGCAGTTTTCATGCCATGCGCCTTCGGAACCACAACGCGATGATCTCTAAGGATTTTGCGGTCCGGGCGCCAGCGCTGGCAAGTCGGAGTGGCGTTTCAGCGGGAAACAGGGACCCTCAGGCGAAACATCGCACGGCTTCGTCTGGCGGCGACTTGGCGCTTTTTGCCGTCAGCCACGCGTCATCACCGCGTTCGGTGATCGGCTCCGGTGGTCGCGTTCGGATTGGTCTCGATGGGCGCGGAGACGAAATTCTTCAGTCCTTCCATCCTTGGATTGCTTATTCACGGCCTTTTTGCTTGCGGCGCATGGGCTCAGTGCGCGCCAGTCCTGCCGCGGCATCCTCCCGTATCTCCGTTTAGGCAGTTTCCGCAGGAAACCCGTGTTTCATTCGGCCACGGCAGGCGGACCGAGCCGCTACCGCTAGTGTTTGATTTTATGGAGTTCGATGCTCTGGTACGAACCATGCTTGGAAAGGTCTCGAACCAAGCAGGCGAAACTGCCCGGCGATAAATGACAAATAGCAGCGCGAAGACGGATTCGCGACTGCAGCCAGGTCCGCAGATCGATTTTCGAGCCGCACAGGAGGATATCCATGGCCAAGACCGCTGCTCCGCGCGTATCCGCACTTTCACCCGCTGAATACGATGCCTATCGGCTCGAATCCGCGGCGCGACGAAGTTTCCTGAGCAAGGGCGCGGCGCTCGCCGGCGGGGTCGCCGCGACCGGCGCCGGCCTGGCTCAAGCCGCGCCGTTGCCGATTCCGGAAAGCAATAAGGCATTCGGCAAGCCGATTGCCGAAACCGACTATGGCCTGCCGTCCAGGTTCGAGGCCGGAGTCAAGCGTCGCCGTACCGACGTGTTCAAGAACCGGCAGAATTTCTCGGACTGGAGCATGACTCCGCTCGCCGATCAGCATGGCACCATCACGCCGAACGGTCTCATCTACGAGCGCCACCACAACGGCACGCCGGATATCGATCCGGCGAAACATCGCCTGGTAATTCACGGCATGGTGAATCAGCCCCTGGAATTCTCCATGGACGACCTGCTGCGCTATCCATCCGTGTCCCGTTTCTATTTCATGGAGTGTTCCGGCAACGGCCTGACCGACTGGCTCAAGGCGGCATCCAGGACCGTGCAGCAGACCCACGGTCTGCTTTCTGGCGGGCAGTGGACCGGGGTGCCGCTTTCCTGGTTGCTTGACGAAGCAGGCCTGACCACCGGCGCCAAGTGGCTCATCGCCGAGGGGGCAGACAGCTCCGGCCACCTGCGCAGCATCCCGATCGATAAGGCGCTGGACGATTGCATGGTGGTGTATGCACTGAACGGCGAAATGCTGCGGCCCGAGAACGGCTACCCGCTGCGCCTGTTCGTTCCCGGCTGGGAGGGCAACGTCAGCGTGAAATGGTTGCGCCGCATCAAAGTCGGCGACCAGCCCTGGTATGTCCGGGGCGAAACGGCCCGCTATACCGATCCGATGCCTGAAGGCAAGTGGCGGATTTTCAGCTTCGACATGGAATGCAAGTCGGTGATCACGCGTCCTTCCGGGGGCATGAATATCAAGCCCGGCGCGCACGAAATCCAGGGCTTCGCCTGGTCGGGCAAGGGCAGGATCACCGGGGTCGACGTAAGCGTCGACGGCGGCAAAAACTGGCAGGAAGCCGTGCTGGAAGGTCCGGTGCTGGACAAGAATCTCACGCGCTTCCGCTATCGTTGGAACTGGGATGGAACGCCCACAACCATCGCGAGCCGCGCCGTTGACTCCACCGGCTACGTGCAGCCTACGGTGGCGGAAATGGCGAAGGTGCGCGCCATCGTCGGCTTCGTGCAACATCACAACGGGGTGTTTCCATGGTCGGTCAGCGCGAACGGGGAGGTAAAAAATGCGATCGCCTAGTGTCGTTCTCGCGGCAGCGGCCGCGCTCACTGTGCTTGGCTGCGCGAGCCAGCAGATCGCGCCACATCCGGCGGCCAAGCCAAGCGTGAAATACGGCCACCCGGTATCCGAGGCGGATATCGCCTTGTGGAATATCGACATCCGCACCTCCGACGGCAAGGGCCTGCCGCAGGGCGCCGGTTCGGTCGCCCAGGGCAAAGCGGTGTACGAGGGTAAATGCATTGCGTGTCATGGTGCCGATGCCAAGGGTGGCACGGTCTACGGGCCGATGGTCGGCGGCATCGGCTCGTTCAAGACCAATACCCGCGTACTCACGCCCGGCAGCATGTATCCCTACGCACCGATCCTGTTCGACTACATACGCCGGGCGATGCCGATGGACAGTCCGCAGTCGCTGAGCCCGAACGAGGTGTATGCGGTGTCGGCCTACATTCTGAACCTCAACGGCCTGGTGCCGGCGAACGCGGTAATGGACGCGACGACCATGCCAAAGGTGATGATGCCCAATCGCGACGGATTCATTGTCGACGACCGGCCCGACACCAAGGCCGTGCGCTGCATGTCCAATTGCAGGTAGCAGCGGCGCCAAGGATTGCCGGATGTAAGTACCGCCGCACTCCTGAAAGCGGAGCCTTCGGGGTCCGCTTTTTCCTGGGCCTGCTGTCTTCGCCGGAACCGCAAAATTCCGGTCAGGCGGCAAACAAGCCATCGCGATCGACCCATGCGCGCAGATGAAATGGCATCGATATTTCCGCCCAGGGCCAGGCGCGAAAACCGCGGCGGCCCGGCGGCGTCATTTTGAGATCTTCGGACCAGGGATGATCCGGCTTGCGGATGACGCTCAACCTGCCGCCGACGCCGCGGCAACATCATTGCCCATGACAATAGATTCCCGCTGCCAGCCAATTGAGAGGAAACATGCCGTCCGATATTGAAATTGCACAGAAGGCCAAGATGCTCCGCGTGAACGAGGTGGCCAGGAAACTCGGCATCGCCGAAGAGCACCTGGAGCCCTACGGCCACTACAAGGCAAAGCTGTCGATGGACTATATCGACACGCTGAAACACAAACCGAACGGCAAGCTGGTGCTGGTCACCGCCATCAGTCCGACCCCCGCAGGCGAAGGCAAGACCACCACGACGGTTGGGCTGGGCGATGCGCTGAACCGCATCGGCAAGAAAACCGTCATCTGCCTGCGCGAACCTTCCCTGGGTCCGGTGTTCGGCATGAAGGGTGGCGCCGCCGGTGGCGGCTACGCGCAGGTAGTGCCGATGGAAGACATCAACCTGCACTTCACCGGCGACTTCAGCGCCATTGCACTGGCAAACAACCTGCTGGCCGCACTGGTCGACAACCACATCCATCACGGCAATGAACTCGGCTTGGACGTTCGCCGCATTACCTGGAAACGCGTCGTCGACATGAACGACCGCGCGCTGAGGGATATCACCGTTTCTCTCGGCGGTCCCGGCAACGGCTTCCCCCGCCAGGATGGTTTCGACATTGTCGTCGCCTCTGAAATCATGGCGATATTCTGCCTGTCGACCAGCCTCAGGGACCTGAAGGCACGGATCTCCAATATCGTGGTCGGCTATAGCCGCGACCAGAAACCCATTCTGGCGAGGGACCTGCACGCCCAGGGTGCCATGGCCGCCCTGCTCAAGGACGCCATAAAGCCCAATCTGGTGCAGACGCTGGAAAACAATCCCGCGTTTATCCATGGCGGACCCTTCGCCAACATTGCCCATGGCTGCAACTCCGTCATCGCCACCCAGACGGCGCTGAAGCTCGGCGACTATGTCGTGACCGAAGCCGGCTTTGGCGCCGATCTGGGCGCGGAGAAATTCATCGACATCAAGTGCCGCAAGTCAGGCTTGCGTCCCGATGCCGTGGTAATCGTCGCTACCGTCCGGGCGCTCAAATATCACGGCGGAGTGGATGTGAAAGGGCTGAACAAGGAAAACCTCGCGGCGCTGGAAAAAGGCATTGCCAATCTGGAACGCCACGTCAACAACGTGCGCAACCACTATGGACTGCCTTGCGTCGTCTCGGTCAACCACTTTACCTTCGATACCGAGGCGGAAATCGAGCTTCTGAAAAACAAGATGGCCCACCACGAGGCGCCGGTGGTACTGGCGCGCCACTGGGCCGAAGGCGGCAAAGGCGCGGAAGACGTCGCGCGCGCGGTGGTGAAAATCGTCGAATCCACTCCGGCCAACTTCAAGTTTGTCTACGACGAGGACGCGCCGCTGTGGGAGAAAGTGAAAACGATTGCCACCAAGATCTATGGCGCCAGTGATGTCACTGCGGACGCGAAGGTACGGAACCAGATCAAGCGCTTGCAGGACGATGGCTATGGCAGCTATCCGGTGTGCGTGGCCAAGACGCAGTATTCGTTTTCGACGGATCCGCAGCTGCGCGGCGCGCCGTCCGGTCACGCGATCAACATCCGCGAAGTGCGCTTGCAGGCAGGCGCGGAATTCATTGTCATGGTCTGCGGCGACGTCATGACCATGCCGGGTCTGCCCAAGGTGCCTTCGGCCAACGCCATCGATGTCGATGACCGGGGCAAGATCGTCGGGCTATTCTAATACCCGCTTGTTAGTCATCCGCGCGCTTGAAGCCTCCCGACCGTGGAACGATCAGGGATCGTGTCAATGTCCGCGGGCGCAGTCAGCAAGGCTCTATAGACCCCACCCCCGAAATCAGCCACGTTGCCTAG
>ERZ1292640.1054-Hain-H43-02um-R1-1054-length-22818-cov-20_pt1 | contig 22818 bp, 13 predicted proteins | sample MGYA00564404_ERZ1292640 | MGnify/ENA primary metagenome ERZ1292640 (study PRJEB36523, sample SAMEA6512636) | groundwater metagenome | collected 2019-01-08 | study: AquaDiva: Metagenomics assemblies of 32 groundwater samples
GATTTTAAGATTCTGGAGAATCTTAAAATCTAAAGCACGTCCCCTTAGGGCGGCGAGCGAGAGCAGGAGCGTCAGGAACAGGCACACGCGGCCCGTCCACCAGCCCCCCGCCAGGTAGGCGGTGGGGCGGCGCCCGAGGAACACCTCGCCCGCGAGCACGCCCTCCGTCCCGGGGGCCAGCGAGTCCCGGATCCGCCCCGCGGGATCGATGATCTGGGAGGAACCCGACGACGCCGCCCGCACGAGCCAGAGTCCGGTCTCGACCGCGCGGACGGGAGCCATCGCCGAGTGCTGGAGGTGCTGCCAGCGTCCCCACTCCCAGGGGTCTAGGTTCGGGACCACGAGCAGGTTCGCGCGCCGGCCGGCCACGAGCCGGGAGCCGTTCTCGAAGTCGAGGTCGTAGCAGATCTGGATGCCGAGCCGCCCTGCCGGCGTCGCTACGGGCCAGGGGTCGGGATTTGGCGCTAGCGCGGCCTCGACGACGGGGATGGGGTGGAACTTGTCGTACCGGCCGAGGAGCGCGCCGCCGGGGGCCAGCACCCAGGCGAAGTTCCGGAACCGCGCGGTCTGGGGGTCCTCGGACTCGATCACGACGACACCGATGACGGCGACCGCCCGGCTGCCCCGGAGTTTCCGGGCCAGGAGCTCGAGGTGGCGCGCCTCCTGCTTCGGCGGCACGTTGATCGAGACCTCGGGCCAGACGACCAGTTGCGCGTCGCGGGCCCCGGGGCCCATCGAATACCGCGCGTGCCGGTCCAGCGAGAATGTTTCGTCCTGGACGAGCGCGACCCGAAGCATGGTTCCGGCGGTGACGGGCAGATGGCGCACCCGGGCCGCGCCCCAGCCCGCGAGCCCGAGGATGAGCGCGAGCGCGGCCAGAGGGGCCGCGCTCCGGCCGCGCAGGGCCAGCCCGAAGGAGGCGTTGGCGAATACGAGGAGGCACGAGAGGCCGTAGACGCCGGCGACGGCGCAGGTCTGGAGGACGGCCGGGCACGGGACCTGGCTGAACCCGAGCGCGAGCCAGGCGTTGTTCAGGAACCAGACCTCGCTGCGGAAGTACTCGAACCCGGTCCAGGCGACGCCACAGGCGAGGGCCCATCCGAGCTCGCGGCCCGCGCCGCCGTTACCGACTCTACAGCGGTCCCAGAGCCAGCGGGCGAGCGCGGTGAAGAGCGCGATCCACGTGGCGAAGATGCACCAGAACGCGACCGACACGGGCAGGTTGAAGACGTGCCGGAACCACCCGAGCGACACCGCGTAGAAGACGAGCCCGGTGAATCCGCCGAGGTTGGCTGCGTCCCTGGGGGACTCCGCTTCCCGGGCGGCCCGGAGCAGGGGGACGAGCGCGATCCAGGCCAGGGGCCAGAGGGCGAAAGGCGGAAAGGCGAGGACCAGGAGGAGGCCGGAGACCCCGGCGAGTACCCATGGGAACGACCGGCTTGGGGGCCTGGGCGCTGGCACGGCCTGATTGTAGGGGCCGGCGGCCGTGCCGCTCAACCCGCGCTAGAATGAACACGGTGCCACACCGGAAGACGGACCTTGGGGCGAAAGCGCCGACTCCCGCTGGTCATGATGTGCGGTTCATCGCCCACGTCATCGACACGGCGGCCATCGTCCTGCTCCTGCTGGCCGGGCTCGTCGTCGGGCTGTTCCTGGGGAACGTCATTGGCCGGTACTCGCAGACGCTCGGCGCCGTGGTCGTGCTCCTGCCCCCGTTCCTGATGCACCCCTGGTACTACATCTGGGCCGCCCGGAAGTCGGGGGCGACCCCGGGCAAGCGGGCCCTCGGGTTGTCCGTGGTTCGCGTGTCGGGGCGGCCCATCGGCCCCGGGACGCTGTCCCTCCGCTATGGAGGATACCTGCTGTCGGCCCTGACGCTGGGCCTCGGGCACCTGGTGGTGCTGGCGCGCCGTGACCGCCGCGCCCTGCACGATCATGTCGCGGGGACGGTCGTGATGCAGGCCAGACCGTTGTCGCGCTCCGCGCGCGCGGGGTGGGGCCTGGGAGCCGTGGTCGCGCTCGCCGCGTTCATCGCGGCGGGATTGTGGTCCAAGCAGAAGTTCGACCAGTTTGCCGGTGCGAGCAACCAGGCGGCGACCAAGGGCAATCTCAACAGCCTCGTCTCGGCGATTTCGATCTACTACGGCGAACACGAGGGCGTCTACCCCTCGACGCTGGACACCGGCCCGTCGTCGGCGTTCTCCCGGTACCTCGACCGCATCCCGCCGGTCATGGCCACGCACGCGGGGATCGGGAAGGGGACCGACGAGAGCCCGTCGGGGACCGAGGTCTGTTACTCGACGGACGAGAACATTACGGCGATGGGCCGCGGCTGGCGGTACAACCCGAAGACCGGGCACATCTACGTGAACTCGGCCGCCACGGACGCCCGCGGGGTGCCCTACTCGACCTACGGCTACTGAGTCCGGGCAGCAGAACGCCCTCCCCCGGGGCGGGAGAGGGCGTGCGGAAGGGCCGCCTCCGCCTAGTGGAACAGCGCCGAGATCGAGGCCTCCTCGTGGATGCGGCGGATCGCCTCGGCGAACATGGCGGCCACCGACAGCACGCGCACCGGCGGCTCGGTCAGCTTCTTCGCCATTTCGTTCAGGGGCACCGTGTTGGTCACCACGATCTCCTTGATACCCGAATTGCGCAGGCGCTCGGCCGCGGGGCCGGAGAAGATGGGGTGCGTGACCAGGGCGTAGATGTCGGTGGCGCCCCGCTGCTTCATGGCCTGGGCCGCCTCGGCGATCGACGAGCCCGAGGTGATGATGTCGTCGGACATGACCACGACCTTGCCCTTCACGTCGCCGATCACGTTCTGGACGGCGGTCTGGACGGGGCCGAACCGGCGCTTGTCGACGATGGCCAGCGGCGCCCCGATCTTCTCGGCGAGGTAGCGGGCGTCCTTGACGCCCCCGAGGTCGGGGGCCGCCACGACGATGTCGCCCAGCTTCTTCTTCGTCACCCATTCCGCGAAGACGGGCATGGACATGAGGTGGTCGAGCGGGATGTCGAAGAAGCCCTGGATCTGGTCCGCGTGCAGGTCCATGGTCAGCACCCGGTCCGTTCCGGCGGCCTCGAGGAGGTTGGCCACGAGCTTGGCCGTGATGGGCACGCGCGGCTGGTCCTTCCGGTCCTGGCGGCCGTAGGCGTAGAAGGGGATCACGGCCGTGATGCGGCGGGCGGAGGCGCGCCGCATCGCGTCGATGATGATCAGGAGCTCCATCCAGTTGTCGTTGACGGGCGGGCACGTGGACTGGACGATGAAGACATCGGTGCCCCGGACGTTCTCGTTGATCTTGACCCGGATCTCGCCCTCGCTGAACTGGCCGACTTCCATGAGGCCCAGCGGGACGCCCCGCGACACCGCGATTTCCTGGGCGAGCTCGCGGTTCCCGTTGCCGGCGAATATCTTGAGATCGTTAGGCACGACGGCCTCCCTTCAGGGGTTTTGCCGGAACGCCGACTACGGTCGTTCCGGGTTTGACGGCCCGCCCGGCGGGCACGACGGCGCCCGCGCCCACCCGGGCGCGATCACCCACGCGGGCCGGGGCGACGAGCACGCTGCCGCTGCCGATGAACGCCTGCTTGCCGATCCGGGACGGCAACTTCCACTTTCCGTCGTAGTTGGCCGTGATCGCGCCCGCGCCGATGTTGGCGCCGGCGCCCACCACGGCGTCCCCGACGTAGCTGAAGTGGTGCATCTTGACGCCTTCCCCGAGGTCCGCGCGCACGATCTCGGCGTGCGAGCGCACCTCCGCGCCCGCCCGCACGCGGCACCCGGGCCGGATGTGGGCGTACGGTCCGACGTCCACGCCGTCGTCCAGCCGGCTGGCCGTGACATACGACGAGCGGACGGTGACCCGGGCCCCCAGGACGGCGTCGCGCAGCACGGCGTCCGGGCCGAGGACGCAATCGGTCCCGACCTTCGTCGCGCCCTCGAGGCAGGTGCCGGGCCGCAGGCGGGAACCCGCGCCGACCTCGACGCCCCACTCGACCGTCACGCTCGCGGGGTCGTCCACGATCACGCCCTGCGACATGAGTTCCGCGAGCTTGCGCGCCTGGAGGATCGCCTGCGCGTACGCCGCCTGGGGAAGGGTGTTCACGCCGGCCGATGCATCGGCGGGCACGGTCACCGTGGTCACGCTCGCGCCCCGGGAGAGCGCGAGCTCGACGGCCCGGGTCAGGTACCTCTCCTTCTTCTCCCCCACGGGCGCGATGGCTGCCAGCAGGTCGAAGATCGCGGGGGCCGCGAAGGCGTAAAGCCCGGCGTTGATCTCGCGGACCCGCTTCACGGCCGGCGAGGCCTCGGTCTCCTCCACGATGTTGGCCACCGCTCCCGCGGGATCGCGGAGGACGCGGCCCAATCCGGAGGGGTCCTCGACGGTCGCGGTGGCGAACGCGACCAGGGCGTTGCGGGACGCGCGCGCGGCGAGCAGGGCGGTGATGTGCGCGGGGTCGAAGAGCGGCGTGTCGGCCTGGATGACGACGATCACGCAGTCTCCCTTGACCAGGCCCTTCAGCCGGCTGACGGCATCGCCCGTCCCGCGCGGCTCGGGCTGAACGACGGTCCGCACCGGCCTGCCCAGGATTCCGGCGAAGGCGGGCCGCAGGGCCGGGCTGGTGATGATGATCGGGTCCGGGATCCCGGAGGCCCGGAGGGCCTCGTACGCCCATCCGACCATCGGCCGTCCGAGCAGGGGGAGGAGCGGTTTCGGGGTCGCGATCCGCATCCGCTCGCCTTTGCCGGCGGCCAGCACCGCGCCAAGGATCTTCATGCCCGACAAGGATAGCACATCATGCGCGGGAAGGGATTCTCGAACGCCGGGCTTAGGTGGCGGCCTCAGGAGGCCGGAGATCCCGCCTTCTTCTCCCTGGACAGGAGCACGGTGCGGACGACCCAGAGCACGACCGGGATCGCGTAGAGGATGACCAGGTTCAGCGCCTGGCTGCTCCACTTGAAGTCCGGCTCGGCGAGGAAGTAGAGCATGACCGTGTAGAGCACGGCCAGCGACGCGTAGATGATCGTGAGCGTCTTGAGGTGCCACCGCCAGGTGAAATCCGGCTCGGGCGCCGTTGTCGTCTGCTGGATGTCCGCCATCTCGTCCTTGAGCTTACCGCCCGTGCCGTCTCCCAGTCAAATACCGCCTGGCTGCCGCCGTATCCTTGCGGATTGCGGCCGCAAGCGCTTCCAGATCGGGGAACGCCTGCTCGGGCCGCAGGAAGGCCAGGAACTCCACCGAGCACCGGCGGCCGGGGGGCGCCGGGGGCGGGGTGACCAGTCCGTGGACCTCGAGGAGCGGGGATCGCGTCGGGGGTTTCACGCTCGGGCGCAGCCCGATGTTGGCGACACCCGGGATGGCGCGCCCGCGGCCGATGGACATGCGGACCGCGTACACGCCAAAGCGGGGGAGGAGTTCGTTGGCCGGCCGGACGTTGACCGTCGGGAACCCGAGCCGGCGGGCGAGCCGGCGGCCCCGGACGACGGGGCCCTCGAGCGCCAGCGGACGGCCGAGCAGCCGCGCGGCCTCGGCCACGCGGCCGAGCGCGACGAGCTTGCGGATGCGCGTGCTCGAGACGGGCTCGCCGTGGTCGAGGACCGGCGCCATGATCGTAGAGCGGTATCCGAGGCAGTCGCCCATCTCCGTCATGAGGGCGCCGTCGCCCGTTCCGCCCCGGCCGAAGTGGAAGTCCCAGCCGACCACGATCTCGGTGGCGTGCAGTCCTCCGGCCAGAACGCGCTGGACGAACGCGGGAGCCGTCATCGCGGCGACCAGGCGGTTGAACGGGAGCACAACGGCCGCGCCGAACCCGAGGGCGGCGAACCGCGCGAGCCGCTGGTCGAGCGTCATGAGGCACCGCGGGGCCACGTGCGGGGCCAGCGTGGCGAGCGGGTGGCGGTCGAACGTGATGACGGCCGCCCGGCCCCCGATTGCGCGCGCCCGCCGGAGCGTTTCATTCAGGATCGCCAGGTGCCCGCGGTGGACGCCGTCGAAGACGCCGATCGCGGCGGCCCAGGGACGCTCTCCGGGCAGCCGGGGCGGGAACGAGCGTACGACAATCATGTTCATCTAATCTTACTCGCCCTGAAGCGTCATACGATCGATTCGCCGGCGGGGAGGAGGCGCAAGGGGACGAGGGCGCCGCCGTCCAGCCGGCCCAGCCCGATCATCCGCCCCGCGGGGTCGGTGAGCCGCACCGGGGCGCCCGGCTCGACGCTGAGCCCCGCGGGCGCGGGCGCGGGCTGGCCGTGGAGCAGCCTGGAGACCGAAGCGGCGTCCAGGCCGGCCTCGGGCACGTGGCCGAGCGCGCGCGCGGCGGGCAGGATCGCCTCCGCGGCGCGCCCCGCTTCTGCCAGGAACCGCAGCGACTCGAGGTCCACGGAGTCGGCGAGCGCGAAGGAGCCCGCCCGCGTGCGCACGAGCCGCTCCATGATCGCGCCGCACCCGAGGAGGCGGCCCCACTCCGCGATCACGGAGCGGACATAGACTCCGCCGGCGCACGAGAGCGTGAACCGGACCTGCGGGGGGGCCACCTCGAGCACCTCGAGGGAGAAGACCTGCATCCGGCGCACGGGGGATTCGGGGGCGGGGCGTCCGCCGGCTGCGGCTTCCCGCGCGGCGTCGTAGAGGCGGCGGCCGTCCACCTGCACGGCCGAGAAGGCGGGCACCGGAAGGTCCAGCAGGCCCACGAGGGTCTCGCCGGCGGCGCGGATCTGCGACGGGGCGGAGGTGATCTCGACGGGCGGAGTCAGGGCGCCCGTCACGTCGAGCGTGTCGCTCGTGACCCCGAGCCGCATGACCGCCTCGTATTCCTTGTCGTGCCGCAGGTACGCGAGAAAGCGCGTGGCATGGCCGAGCGCGACCGGCAGGACCCCCTCGGCGATCGGGTCCAGCGTGCCGCCGTGCCCGGCGTTGACGCCCAGGATTCCGCGCACGGACTCGATGGCATCGTGGGACGTGATCCCGCGGGGCTTGCGGAGGTTGAGGAATCCGCCGGGACCGTTCACGGCAGGGGTATTCCGGAGGGAACGCCGCTCCGCCGCGGGGGCGGGCCCGCGAGCCGGGCGCGCAGGGCGGCGAGGTTGGCGCGGGCGGCGGCGTGCCGGGGGTTGCGCTCCAGGACCCACCCGAAGAGCCGCATGGCCTCCTCCGTGTTCCCCTGGGCGGCGCACGCGGTCGCCACATTGGTCCAGAAGTCGAGGTTGTGGGGCTCGATGCGCGTCGCCTCGCGGAAGGCGTTCTCCGCCTCGGCGTACCGGTTGAGCCGGCCGCAGGCCTGGCCGATGACGTTCAGCTCCGCGGCGCGGTTCACGCGGCCGGGAAGCCGGAGGGCCGCGCGCAGGGCGGCGAGGGACGCTTCGAGCTTGCCCGCCAGGAAGAGCGTGTGGCCGGGCATCGCGAGGAGCTGGCCGTAACCGTCGAGGACGCTCCAGGCGGCCTCGTCCCGGGGGGGGGACTCGCCGTGGAGGCCGCGGAGCCGCAGACGCGCGAAGACGCGGGCGACCGCCGGGGCGTCCGGCGGACGCCCGGTGGTGCCGGGAGGCCCGACCTCGAAGAGCAGGCTCCGGAACGCGAGCCGGCGGCGCAGGTCGCCGAACGAGCACATGGATAGATGGTAGACGGGACCCGCGGCGCGCAGCCGGTCCGCCAGCGCGACGATGCGGACGCTCGAGGCCGCGTCGGGCAGGCCGCGCAGCGGCCCCCCCGCTTCCTCAAGTCCGCGCGCCGCCGGGAGGCGCCGCGCGAGCCGGCGCCAGCCCGCGGGCCGGTCGAGGAACGGGTTCGTGATCACGAACGTGATCCCGTCCGCCGTTCCGTCGATCGCGAGCGGCCCCCAAAGGGGGAACGATTGGTAATCCGCCTCGGCGAGGAGGACGGCCGGAGTCCGCGCGCCGGAGACCAGGTTCGCGGCGTAGTCGTGGCCGAGGTAGTCCGAGGAGTGGTCCAGCGTTCCGAACCGTCCGAGACCGCCGGCGAGGGGGAGCAGGACGGCGAGCCCCCAGACGCCGGGGACCCACCGGGTTGGGGCGGCCCGGCGCAGGAGCAGGATTCCGGCCGCGGCGGCCACCGCGAGCACGCCCAGGTACGGCAGGTGGAACCGGTCCGAGAGCCAGAGGTAGAGCTGGCCCGTCGAGAGGTGGACGGGATTGGCGAGGACGGACACGGATGCGAGCGTGAGCAGGGGACCGGCGAGGAGCAGGGCGAGCGCGCGGCGCCGGTCGTGCCAGAGCGCGGCGCATCCGGCGAAGGCGAGGAAGGCGAACGCGAGTCCGCCCTCGCGGACGGGGGTCAGGAGCCCGTGGCCGGCCTGGAGCCAGGTCAGCGACGCCTTGCGCATGCCCGCCTGCGCGAGGAAGCTCCGCCGCAGGATCGTGTCCGCGAGGTCGCGCGCCGTCACGGGATCGCCCCACGCGGGCTCGCGGCCGGCGCATAGCGGGAGCTGGAGGTAGATGCCGGCGCCCAGGGCCCCGATGACCACGGCGACCGCCAAGCGGCGCCGGTCCCAGGGCCGGCCCGCAGCGGCGAGGGCGGGAAACCACCAGATCACGGTCATCCAGTGGGCCGCGGCGCCGAGGCCCAGAGCCAAGGCTGCGAGCGCCGCTCCGCGGCGCGCCCCCTTCCATATGAGAAAGGCGGCGGCGCCCGCGACGAGGAGCCAGTTCAGGAGGTAGAGGCCCCCCTTGGCCGAGAGCGCGCACTCCCACCAGATTCGCGAGACCGCCAGGCACGCGCCCGCGGCGACGGCCGCCGCGAGCCCCGCCCCGGTGGGGAAGAGGGCCGAGGCGATGCCCGCCGCGAGCACGACTCCGCCCGCGCCGAGGACCGCCGCCAGGAGGTTGACCCGGAAGTAGACGCTCCCAACGGGCAGACTGGCCGCGAGCCGGCCGAGCAGGGTCAGGACCGGGTAGCCGGGCGCGTGCTGGGTGCCCAGGTTCACGCAGGCGGCGATCGTCCACGGCGAGTCGTCGAGCTGGAAGGCCGGATGCATGCTGCGCAGGTACAGGCCGAACGACGCGAGGAAAAGCGCCGCGAGCGCCAGGCGCCTCACCGGCGCGGCCTCAGCACGCGGGCCAGGTCGCGCCGCTCGGGGGCGGACAGGAACTCGGGATGCCGCGCCGCGATCAGGATGAGTTCCCGGATCTCGGCGGGCTCGCGGCGAAGCACCATCAGCAGGCGCGCGAGCTCGAACGCCGCGGGCCCGAAGTCGGGCTTGAGCTTCAGGCCCTCTCGCAGGGCGGCCTCCGCGTCCCCGAACCGCCGCAGCATCGTGCAGGACATGCCCAGATGGGTGAACGCCGCGGCCCGCGTGCCAATGGGCCCGGGAACGCGGAGGGCCTCGCGCAGGAACCGGACGGCCTCCTCCGGGCGGCCCTGCTCGATCGCCTCCGCGCCGTGGTAGGCGAGGGCGGTCGAGTAGTTGCGCGCCGCGCGCACGGTCACGGCGTCGCCGTATCTCCCCGCGTCGGCGGCCCCGCGCAGCCGGAGGGCGGGAAACCGGATGCTCCTGCCGCGCGCCCTGGCCGCGGCCCCGGGGTCCACGAAGGCGGCGAAGACGGTGCCGAAGGGCACGAGGTGCTCCGCGCTCCCCTCGCCGGTGCACCCGGGGGTGTAGAAGGCCGGCCGGTCCGCGTTTGCGACCATGATGCGGGGGAGGTGTTTACCCGGATCCTCGACGAAGGGCGGCCACTTGAACCCGGTCAGGGTGCGCGGGAGGCGCCGGTACGCGGGCTCCCAGCAGGCGAAGGGCATCGGGAAGAGCGTGACGTCCGGCCGCAGCCCCATGACGCCCTGCGCGTAGAACATGGGGAATGCCTGGTCGTCGCCCTCGCAGATGAGCATCGCGCGTGCCGGGAGCGAGGCCATCTGGTTCACGGCGAAGTCCCAGGCGAGGTAGTGGCGGTCCCGCGGCGAGGTGCGGCCGTTGATGACCAGCGGCACCGCGAGGAGCAGGGAGGCCGCAATGCCGAATACAGGCGAAGCCGCGAAGACGCGGCTGGCCCCGAGTCCGATCAGGATCGCGAGCAGGGCATAGCTCAGGAGGTAGTAGCGTTCGATCTCGGGGGTGTTGTAGTAGACGCCGAAGAAGAGGTTCGTGGCGAAGACGAGACCCGCACCGGGGAGCAGGCCCGGACCGGCGGCCCGCAGGGCCAGGAGGCCGGGGGCGGCCAGCCCGATCGCGGGGCCGAACTCGGTGAGCGGGAGGACGGTCGCGTGCCGCACGATCCGGGCGGCGATGTCGCCCGGCCCCTTGTTCGATCCCATGATGAACCGGTACTGGCGCGCGGCGAGGTAGTACGCGAGCCGTCCGGCCCGGTCGGGGAGCCCCCAGTTCATGGCGGGGTCCACGGCGGACCGGATCGGGATCGCGACCGCCTTCGCCATCAGCGGCAGGGCGGAGAGTACGAGGCACATCGCGATCCGGCGGGCGCGGGGGCCCGTCGGGATAACCCAAGCCGCCGCGACGACGACCGGCACGAGGTAGAGTCCGTGCAGGTGGTGGCTGAGCGCGAGCCCGCCGAGAAAGGCGGCGGCGAAGAGGGCACCAGGTGCGCGGTCGCGCCACGCGCGCACGAGCGCGAGCAATGTCAGGAGCATGAGCAGGATCGACCACGTGTACTTGTCTGCTATTCCCGCCTGCCACCAGAGCGTCTTGCTCGCTGCGAGCGCGACCGCGGCGATCGGGCCCGCGCCGGGACCTGAGAGGCGCCGGCCTGCCGCGAACGCGGCCGTCACGGCCCCCGCTCCGGCCGCCGCCGACATCGCGTTGACGCGGAACGCGGGGTCGCCGAAGGGGAGGGCCATGAATAGCCGCATGACCATCGTGAGCCACGGGTACCCCGGGGGGTGCGTGACCCCCAGGACACCCGCGGACAGGAGCAGTTCCCCCGTGTCCTCGAAGGACACGGTCGGGGAGGCGCCCGCGAGGAAGAACCCGAAGGCGGCGAGGAAGCAGACGGCAGCGGCCATGATGTGTCAATTCTACAGTCCTCCCGGACGCCGAATATGACAGGCGGTATGTGGCGATTCCACCCCGGAAGGCCTTTGACAAGGGACCTCAGCCCCCGGTAATCTAGCGGCCATATGAAACACTCCATGCGCTTCCTCTGCCTTCTGGCGGCCGGCTTTGTGGCTTCACCCGCTATTCCGGCATCGGTCCGGTATATTCCGGCCTGGGCGACCATGACCGCCGCCTTCGGCTCGACCGGCGGTTTCTTCGCGAAGGATCTCGTCCTCGATTCGCAGGGACAATTGATCGTCGCGGGCACGGGGTCCGGAGGAGGGTCCGGCGGCGCGGTGGTGGCGAAGCTCAGCCCCACGGACGGGAGCGTGATCTGGAAGTACACGGCCGGCCCGCTGGGATCGACGGCCAACGCCGTGGCCGTGGATGCGAGCGACAACGTCTATGTCGCCGGCACGGTGGGCGGGAGCGAGGGCTACATAGCCAAGATCAACTCGTCGGGGACTCCGCTCTGGACGTTCACGACGGGTGGAGGAATCGTCGGTCCCGCGGGGGCGGGGTTCAACGCCATCGCCGTGGATTCGACCGGCGTCGTCGCCGGCGGAGCCCACGGGGGCGCCACGCCCTGCTTCTTCGTCGTCAAGATTCCGGTCGCAGGCGCATGGTGGGATTCCTCTGACCCGATCCTGGGGATCGGGGCGGGCACTCTGGGCATCATCTGGACGCGCACGTGGAGTGGCGTGACCGCGGTGCCATTCGACACCAATCAAGTCAAGAGAATCGCCCTGGACTCGTCGTCGAACGTTTACGTGGCGTCGACGGACATCTCCGGCCCTCCCGGGTACAGCAACCGGATGAGCAAGTACTCGTCGACGAACGTGGTGGCGTGGTCGTTGACATCGTGGGGCTACAACGTCTGCGGTGGCGTCGGTGATGCCTCCATGAGCGGCGGCATGGGGCGGCTCCGCGTCGCTCCCGACGGGACGCTCTGGGGCGTGGCCATGAACAACCTGCACCAGTTCGACCCGGCCACTGGACTGGTCACGAAGAGCGGCATGTTCGTCTCCTCCGTCGCCGGATCAGGCCCGACGGGACTCGTGGATTTCGCCTGGTGGACCGGGGGGGTGGCGGTCTTCGCGAGTTCGACCGTCGTCGCGGGGCGGACGACCTGGTCCTCGTGCGCCACGGGAGGGTACAGTTTCTCCTCGGCGGACGGATGGGAGGTGTCGGACTTCTCCAGCGTGCAGAGCTCCAACCTGAAGGCGGCCTTCGTGCCCGCCGCGGTCGCCCTCGGGGCGAACGGGGACGTCTTCGTCGCGGGCTCCTCGAACGGAGCGCCCGGCGGCCTGATCGTGGTGGCCCTGCGGGACGTGCTGGCGCAGAACCCGGTGAAGGCCGGGACGCTCGAGATCCGGAACAACATCATCAACCTCGGCGACAACCAGACCGACGGCCAGCAGTACGCGCACACGGCCTACATCTTCGTGCGGGCGGGGACGGGCGCCACGGACAAGAACGTCAAGGTGTCCGTCTTCGGGCCGTCGGGCCGGTTCATGGGGCAACTCACGGGGATTACGATCGGGGCCGACGGCACCGGGAGCGTGGCTTTCGACGGCGTTGTCGAGGGCAAGCGGCTGTCGACGGGCATGTACTACATCGTCGTAAGCGGCGCGGGCGTCAAGGACCGAAAACCCATCATGATCCTGGGAAAGAAGGACCTGTAATGCGCGCCGTGCGCTCCCTAGTGACGCTGTTGGCGCTGTGCCTGATCGCCACCCCGGTGCTCGCCGAAGTCGACGGGCCGACGTCCGAGTTCATCCGGGCCCCCATGAGCGTTCGCCAGCAGGGCGGCGGCGCCCTGTACGGCTCGACCGAGGTCTTCAAGATCTTCGCGAACCCGGCCCTCCTGTCGTTCCAGGAGCGGACGTGGGAGGTCGGCACGAGCGACATGATCCTCTGGGGCGGGGCGGAGAACTACTTCTCCATCGCCGGGAGTTGGGCGGGAGCACCCGGGGACATGGGCACGTTCGGGGCCGCGGTCATGTACCGCATGATCTCGATGGAGTCGTTCGCGGGCATGGACGTCTTCGGCAATCCGACCGGCCTCCAGGTCGAGCCCTCGGCATCGCACATCGGTGTTGCGGGACTGTACCAGTACCAGTTCGCGAGCCTGGGCGTGGCCTTGCAGCAGGCGATGTCGACCTACGGGAATCTTCCGCAGATCAACACGAATTCCCGGACCACGGTCGACCTGGGCACGGTCATCCGGCTGGGCCGGCTCGACTTCGGGGTCTCCTACCGGATCAGCGGCGAGGCCGGGATGAGCCAGCTCGGACTGGGCGGGGCCGCGCGGTTCACCGGGTTCTTCAAGGGTTCGGTGGGCGTCGATGCGACCCTGCCGTTCGCGCCGACGGCGCAGACCGGGATCGACCAGAAGAACGTGAAGGCGTATCCGGCCGCGTTCGGGTTCGGCGCCACGTGGAACGCGCACCCGATGCTCGACGCGCGGGTGGGGACCGTGATCAACGGCTCCGACACGTCGGCCCGGGCCGGGATTTCCGCCCACTGGAAGGCCTACTCGCTCGACTACGCCATGGCCCTGCCAGTCAGCGGGCCGGGCATCGACCTCGAGATGACGCACATGATCGGGCTCGGGTGGGCGTTCGGCAAGGAACGCAAGCCCCCCGAGGCGCCCCGGTTCTTCATGAAGGCCGAGGAGCGTACGCTCGCGGTCTCGAACTTCGATCCGCAGAACGTTTCGGCGGGCGACGCGGCGGTCATCTCCGACATGCTGCGGAACCAGCTCGTCCGCGAGGGCGCCTTCAATATCGTGGAGAAGGCGAACATGGACAAGGTCCTGGGCGAGCAGGCGTTTCAGCAGACGGGGTGCACGACGCAGGAGTGCGCGGTCAAGCTGGGCAAGATCCTGAACGTCAAGTACCTGGTCGTCGGGAGCTTCGGCAAGGCGCTGGACCAGTACGTGCTCTCGATGCGCGTGATCGACGTCGAGACCGCGAAGGCCGTCTACTCGGACGAGACCTACGGCAAGAACCTCCAGGAAATCCGGGACGGCATCACGGCGATCTCGGCCCGGCTGACCGAGGCGGTCAAGAAGGCGAGATAGCCTGATGCGCAGTTCCGCCGCGGTCCTGGTCGGCCTGGCGCTCCTGGCTCCGGCGGGCGCGATGGCCGCGATCACCGTGACGCCCGTAGTCGCGGACCCGTACGTCGCCGTCGGCATGTACTTCGCCGTCGACGTCACGCTTCGGAATACGGGCGCGGCGGCGGTCGGCATCAACCTGCCGGGTACGAACAACCTCGACCAGACGCGGATTCAGCAGTTCTCGCAGGAGAATCTGGGCGGCTCGACCGGAACCTACGAACTGGCGGCCGGGGCCGAGGTCACGGTCAGGTTCCGGTTCCTGGCCCTGCGCACGGGGCCGGCGAGCATCACCTTCATCGTGTCCCAGGCGGGCGGTGCGACCCAGCTCGGTTCCGGAGCCGTGTCGTTCACCGTCAAGGAGGCGTCCGAGGTGGTGGGGGCGACGGCGCCCGTGAAGGGGAAGATGCAGATCCGGGGCAACATTATCCGGATGTCGAACGACGGGCGGTCGACGAACCGGCAGGCATATATCATCCTGCACGGCGAGCCCGGCGGGGGTGTCAGGTTGTGGGTGTGGGGCGCCGGCCGCACGGCTCTCGGGAAGATCTCGTTCGGAGTCACGAACAACCAAATCTCCGGCAGCAATGGCGACGGGTTCACGCTCGATGCGAACGGCTATCTCGGCATCGGGTGGGATGGGACGGTGGGCGGCAAGCCGCTCGACTCGGGCAGCTATTGGATCGTGGCTACAGGCGCGGTCCAGGACCGCAAGCCTTTCCTTATCGTGCGCCACCAATGAACAGGCTCACGCTGCTGGTATCCGTGATCGCCGCCGGCCTCGCCGGCGGGGCCCGGGGGGACGGGATGGCGTACGACGAGTACACGGCGATGGGGTTGAGTGCCCAGACGGAAGGCGGAGCGTCCCTCTACGGCGGCTACGACGTCTTCCGCGCGTTCGCGAATCCGGCCCTCCTCGGCTACCAGAAGCGCACGTGGGAGCTGGGGACCGCCACCGCGCTGGTGTTCGGCGGGGACGAGACCACGGGGGCGGTCGCCGCGAGCTGGGTCGGGCCCAAGACCGACTCCGGCACCTTCGGGGGCGCGCTCCTGTTGGCCACCACGGGCATGGCGTCGTTCGCCGAACTGGATCTCTCGGGCAACGAAACCGGGGTGACCGTGTCTCCCTCGGCCCAGCAGGGCGCCGCCGCGGTCTTCTACCAGTGGAGCTTCTTCTCGTTCGGTGCCGCCCTGCACGCGGCGCGGCGCGCATACGGCGCCCTTACTCCGGCGGCAACCGGCGACGTCAACCTCGTCGATGGCGTGTCGTTCTCCTCCTTCGATCTCGGCACGGCGGTCTCGCTCGGGAAGATGGAGCTCGGTGCGGGCTACCACTTCGGGTCCATGAGCTGGATTCGTCTCGGCGGGGCCATCCGATCCGACGGATGGTTCAAGGGGGCGCTCGGGGGCGACGCGACGATCTCCACCGGGTTGTCGTCGGAATACAAGAACCCCGGCGCGACGCCGGCGAACGGGACGGGCACGAACCAGACCACGACGACGCCGGAGGACTGGCCGGGCCAGTTCAACATGGGGCTGACCTGGAACGCCGCCCCGTTCCTCACGGTCCGGGCCGGCGTTCGGGCGATCTCGAACATGGAGGGCGGGCCGGAGCCGCGCGCCGGATTCACGGTGCCGTGGGGGAGCTGGACCTTCGACTACGCGTACGCGACCGGGCTCATGATGATGGAGGGAGCGGGGGGAGCCCATTTCGTGTCGGTGACCTGGTCGGGCGGCCGGGAGCGCGAGATGCCCGCGGGGCCGCGGTTCTTCCTCAAGGCCGAGGAGCGCACGCTCGCGGTCGCGGCGTTCGAGGCGCAGGGGGTTTCCGCCACGGATGCGGCCGTCATCTCGGACATGCTCCGGAACCGGCTCATCAAGGAAGGCTCGTTCAACATCGTCGAGAAGGCGAACATGGACAAGATCCTGACCGAGCAGGCCTTCCAGCAGACGGGGTGCACGTCGAGCGAGTGCGCGGTCAAGCTGGGCAGGATCCTCAACGTCAAGTACCTGGTCGTCGGGAGCTTCGGGAAGGCGCTGGACCGCTACGTGCTCTCGATGCGCGTGATCGACGTCGAGACGGCGAAGGCGGTCTATTCGGACGAGGCCACGGGGGCGAACCTGACCGAGATCCAGGCCGGGCTCGACCAGATCGCGGCCCGGCTGACCGAGGCGGTCAAGCGGGCCAGGTAGCGGGGTAGTCGAGCACGCCTGGCCCTTCGAGTTTCGGGGGACTCCGAAACTCGCGGCGCTTGGGTGCCGTGTTAGGATACGCGACGTGAGCGCACTGCCGTTTCTGATCGGGACCCTGGGCGTGATGATAATCGCGTACCGGTACTACGGCGCCTTCCTGGCGGCGCGCGTGGTCATGCTCGACGACCGCAGGGTCACGCCGGCGTACACGCTCCGGGACGGCACGAACTACCACCCGACGAACCGCTGGGTCCTCTTCGGCCACCACTTCGCCGCGATCGCGGGGGCGGGGCCGCTGATCGGTCCCGTCCTTGCGGCCCAGTTCGGATTCGCGCCGGGCTTCCTATGGATGGTGGCGGGCGCCGTGCTGGGCGGCGCGGTCCACGACTTCATGATCCTGGTGGCGTCGATCCGGCGGAAGGGCCGGTCGCTGGCCGAGATCGCGCGCGCGGAGGTGAGCCCGCTGGCGGGGCTGTCCGCGTCGATCGCGATCCTGCTCATAATCATCATGGCGCTGGCCGGGCTCGGGCTCGCGGTCGTGAACTCGCTCCGCGAGAGTTCCTGGGGCACTTTCACGATCGCGTGCACGGTTCCCATCGCCCTGTTCGTGGGGCTCTGGATGTACCGGATCCGCCCCGGCCGCATCCTGGAAGCCAGCCTGCTGGGGGCGGTCGCCGTGTTCGCCGCCGTGTTCCTCGGCCACCTCGTCCCCGGGTCCCGGCTGGCCCCGTGGTTCACGCTATCCCACAACGGCATCATCGTCTCGATCGCCGTGTACGGGTTCATCGCGTCGGTCCTGCCGGTCTGGCTGCTCCTGTGCCCCCGGGACTACCTCTCGTCCTGGGTCAAGATCGGGGTCGTGCTGGCGCTAATCGTCGGCGTGGTCGTGGTAGCCCCGGTGCTCCATATGCCCATGGTCACCGAGTACGTGCATGGGGGCGGGCCTATCGTGCCGGGCCACGTCTTTCCCTTCGTCTTCATCACGATCGCGTGTGGCGCGATCTCGGGGTTTCACGCGCTCGTCGCTTCCGGCACCACGCCGAAGATGCTGGGCCGCGAGACGGACGCGCTGCCGATCGGGTTCGGCGCGATGCTGGTCGAGGGCGTGGTCAGCGTCGTCGCCCTGATCGCCGCGTGCTCGCTCCATCCGGCCGACTACTTCGCGATCAACGTGAGCGCGGAGAAGTTCGCCACCCTGGGGCTGACGCCCGTGAACCTCGCGGACCTCTCGGCGCAGGTCCAGGAGCAGATCGCGGGGCGGCCCGGCGGAGCGGTCTCGCTCGCCGTCGGGTTCGCCCAGATCTTCGCCGGGCTCCCGGGGATGCGGGGGCTCATGTCGTACTGGTACCACTTCGCGATCATGTTCGAGGCGTTGTTCATCCTCACCACGATCGACACCGGCACCCGGGTGGCGCGGTTCCTCCTCCAGGAGTTCGGCGGGAGGGTCTGGAAGCCGTTCGGGCGCACTGACTGGATGCCCGGCACGCTCCTCTCCTCCTTCCTGGTCGTGTTCGCGTGGGGGTTCTTCATCTGGACCGGCAGCATCTCGACGATCTGGCCCATGTTCGGCTGCGCGAACCAGCTCCTGGCCACGGTCGCGCTCGCCGTGGCGACCACCGCCCTCATCAACGCGGGGAAGGCCCGCTACGCCTGGGTCACGGCGGCCCCGTGCGCGTTCATGACCGTGACGACGCTGGCGGCCGGGTGGCTCAACATCACGGACAACTTCCTGCCCCTCGCTTTGAGGTCGCCCGAGAAGGCGTTCATGGCCTGGCTCAACACGGCACTGACAGTGGTGATGATGGCGTGCGCGGTCCTGATCCTGGTCGAGGCCGCGCGCCGCTGGTGGCGGGTGCTGGGCTCGGGGCGCCGGGTGCGGGAGCGGCTCTACGGCACCGCCGGGGACGCCTCCGGCCGCCGGAACCGCGCCTCCGACGATCTGCCGGACCTCGAAGACTGAGGTGACGCCGGCCTGAGCCGGGCCTGACCAGGGGGGGGTAGATCCGCCCCTACTGTCGGGGGCGCCACCGCCCCAACGGCAATCGCGCAGTGCCGTTCCAGTATGGTTCCGTGGCCGGCACACTCCATGCACCATGGATTCCGGATGCCTGTCTACGACCCATCCATGTTCCATATCCTTGACATCCAACCCCGGCTGCACGACGATATCAGCAGTTTCATGAGGAGCAGGATGTGGGGAGCACTTCGGATTGCGGTGTCCGCCGCCTGGTTCGTACTTTCGTTGCCGATCCCTGCCGGAGCGGACGCCTGGGATCCCGGCGACGATGTCGGAACCGGCGCGACGGTCCTGACGCTGACCACCACCTACCAGACCCATCCATCCCACACGCTGGGCGCGACGGATACGGAGGACTGGTACCAGTTCTCGGCTATCGCGGGCTACACGTACACGTTCAATACCATGGGCGGTACGGGGAACAGTTACGGGGAGCTGTTCGCCAAGAATAATGGAACCCAGCTTCAGGTGTCGGACGACGACAGCATGGGCGGCCAGCAGTTCGGGTTCGTCTATCTGGCGGCCAAGACCCAGGTGTACTACGTTCGCGTCATGACGAACCCGGCCGGCGGCGTCTGGTCGGGGGATCTGGCCTACTGGATCGCGTCGCCACTGGTCGGCGCCGCGGCGGTGACGCCATCGTCGGTGACGGAGGGCCAATGGATCACCGTCTCGTTCACGGTCACGAACACGGGGCCTTCCTCGATCACCGGAATCGTGCCCACCGTCATCCCGCTGCCGAGCACGGCCACGCTCACCCTGGAATCCGGCCCTGTGCCCCCGGGACCCGTCACGCTGGCTTCGGGCGCCGCCCAGACGTTCAATTGGACCTACAGCACGACCGGAAACACCTGGGCCCAGGTGATTGGGTTCGCCTTCGGGACCGACGCCGGCCTGGCGCAATCGGTGAACGGGATCGCGGTCGCTTCGTATACCATCACGGGGGCGGCGCGGCTCGCGAGCGCCCTGGCTGTCACCCCCGATCCCGCGGCGGTGGGGAGCTGGATCCAGGTCGTGCTCTCGGTCACGAACACGGGAGGGAGGGCCGCGAACGGGGTGACGCCGGCGTTGCAGATCAACCAGGGAGGAGCCGCGCTGGTCCTCGAGGGCGGTCCGGTCCCCGCCGGTCCGCTGGTCCTTCCCCCGGGGGGCGCGCAGTCCTTCACGTGGACGTACAGCGTGTCGGGAGCCGGGACGATCTCGTTCACGGGAACCGCCACGGGGACCGATGCGGGGTCGGGGTTCGCCGTGTCCGCGGCATCGACGGTACAACTGAACAGCACGCTGACCCTCGGGGAGGCCGTGGACAATACCCCGCTCGTCTGGACCACGGGCGGGTCCGCCAACTGGTTCCCCGAGACCGGTATCACGTTCTTCGGCGGCGACGCGGCCCAGAGCGGGGACATCGACGATTTCCAGAGCTGCTTCCTCCAGACGACGGTGACCGGGCCGGCCACCCTGACGTTCTATTGGCGGGTGGATTCGGAATTCAATTTCGATTACCTGACGTTCCTGATCGACGGGACGCCGCAGGCGGGGGCGATCAGCGGCAGCGTGGCGTGGACGCAGAAGACGTTTGCGATACCGGCGGGGGCGCATACGCTGCGTTGGCAGTACTCGAAGGACGGGAGCGTGACGACCGGGGCGGATGCGGGCTGGGTGGACCAGGTCGTCTACGCGCCAATGATCCTGACGACCGCGCTCGCGGTCGCCCCCGCGTCGCCCGTCAGGGGACAGTGGGCGCAGGTGGTGCTCACGGTGACGAATGTGGGAAGCGCGAACGTGACCGGGGTGGTCCCCGCGATCCAGCTCAACGCCGGGGCGGGGCTGGTGGTCTATGAGAACGGTCCGTCGCCGGCCGGCCCGCTGACGATCGTCCCGGGGGCGTCCCAGAGCTTTACCTGGACGTACTCGGCGTCCGGAATCGGGATCGTGGACCTAACCGCCACGGGGAGCGGGACGGACGCGGGCACCGGCAGTCCGGCTTACGCGGCGGCGACCCGGACGATGACTATCGTGACCCCGGCGCAGTTGGCGGCCTCGCTGGCCGTCGCCCCGGCGGTGGTCCCGGCCGGCCAGTGGTTCACGGTGCGGCTGACCGTCACGAACACGGGCGGCGCCGGCGCCTCGGGGCTCATGCCGTTCATGAGCGTCAACAACGGGGCCGCCCTCGTCGTGGCGCAGGGGAGCGCGGTGCCACCGGGACCGCTGAGCCTCGCGGCGGGGGCGGCGCAGACCTTCGTGTGGACGTTCAGCGCGAGCGGGGCGGGCCCGGTGGCGTTCACGGCGACGGCGGTTGGTGCCGACGCGGTCCTTGGCACCCCGGTCGCGGCTGCCGCGACCGGCGGTGCCGCGCTCACTTCGCTTCTGGCGGTATTGACGGCGAGCCCCGGGTCGGTCGTCACCGGCCAGTGGTTCCAGATCGCGCTCACGGTGACGAACGCGGGCGGCTTCAACGTGACCGGAGTCGTGCCCGCGGTGCAGATCAACGCGGGCTCGGCGCTCGTGGTTCCCGAGGGCGGGCCCGTGCCGCCGGGGCCGGTGACGCTCGTCCCGGGCGGGGCGCAGACGTTCGTGTGGACGTACAGCGCCTCGGGTGCCGGGACGATCTCGTTCACCGCGACGGCTGGGGGGACCGACGCCGGGTCGGGCACCCCGGTCGCGGCCGCCGGGACCGTCGCCGTGACGTCGACCACCGGGCCGACGGGCCTGCCGTTCGTGGACGATTTCAGCACCAACAAGGGGTGGACCTTCGGAACGGAATGGAGCCGGGGTTCGGCCACGACCTCGTCGGGCCAGTCCTCGGGGTTCCCCGATCCGGCGACGGACACTTCGCCGGGCGCGGACAACATGATCATCGGGGCCGTGATCGGCGGCAACATCACGACGGTGCTGCACGGGTACTACTACGCGACCTCGCCCGTTATCGACACGACGAGCGCGTCGAACCTCACGCTGACGTTCCAGCGGTGGCTGAACTCGGACTACACGTCGTGGATGACGAACACCGTGGAGGTCTTCAACGGGGTCTCGTGGGTCACCGTCTGGATGTCCGGCGGCTCCCCGGCGGTCCAGGATGCCGGATGGACGCGGCAGACGTACGATGTGAGCGCGTACGCGAATGCGGGCTTCCGGGTGCGGTTCGGGCACACCGTCGGCGCAGGCGGGGCGTGGGTGACGTCGGGATGGAACGTGGACGACGTGATGGTGTATGTTCCCTCCCTGCGGGCGGCGGCGGCGGTCGCGCCGTCCCCGGCATTCGTCGGACAGTGGGTGCAGGTGGTGCTCTCGGCCACGAACACCGGCTCGGCCGCACTCAGCGGCGTAGCGCCGTCGCTCCAGGTCAACAGCGGCGCGGCGCTGGTCGCGTACCAGTCCGGTCCCGTGCCGGCGGGGCCGGTGGGTCTCGCGGTGGGCGCGAGCCAGGCCTTCACCTGGACGTACAGCGTGTCCGGGGCGGGCACGGTCAACCTGACGCTTTCCATCACCGGCTGGGATGCCGTGTTGGGCGGCACGACCTTTACCGCTTCCACGGTGGCGCTCACGACCATCCAGCCGGCCCGGCTCCGGGGGTCGCTGAGCGCGGTGCCCGCCACGGTGTCTCCGGGCCAGTGGACGCAGATCCGGCTGACCGTGACCAACACGGGCGGGGCCAGCGCGACGGGGGTCCTGCCCGCCCTCCAGGTCAACACCGGCGCGGGGTCCGTTGCCTACCAGTCCGGGCCGGTCCCGGCGGGGCCGGTTACCCTGGCCGCCGGAGCGGCGCAGACCTTCGTGTGGACGTACAGCGCGAGCGGGGTGGGGAGCGTGCTGTTTACCGGGACGGCCACCGGAGTGGATTCCGGCACGGGCGCGTTGCTGACGAGCACCCCGGTGGCCGCGGTCGGCCTCACCATCAACGCGCTGCGGGGCGTGGCTACGGTCGTCCCGTCCACCGCGCCGGTCGGGAGCTGGTTCCAGCTCGCCCTCACGGTGACGAACGCGGGCGTCTCCAACGTGACCGGAGTCGTGCCCGCGGTGCAGATCAACGCGGGCTCGGCGCTCGTGGTTCCCGAGGGCGGGCCCGTGCCGCCGGGGCCGGTGACGCTCGTCCCGGGCGGGGCGCAGACGTTCGTGTGGACGTACAGCATGTCCGGCTTCGGCACGATCGCCTTCACGGCGACCGCCACCGGCACCGACACGGGATCCGGGCTGGGGGTCTCGGTCTCCGCGTCGGCGACCGTTGCGGGCGCCCTGACGCTGGGGGAGGCGGTGGACAACGTCCCCCTGGTCTGGACGACGGGGGGAAGCGCGAACTGGTTCCCCGAGACCGGTATCGCGTACTTCGGCGGCGACGCGGCGCAGAGCGGGGATATCATCGATTCCCAGAGCTGCTATCTCCAGACGACGGTGGCGGGGCCGGGCACGCTGACGTTCTACTGGCGAGTTGACTCGGAGTCCGGGTTCGACTACCTGACGTTCCTGATCGACGGGACGCCGCAGG
>ERZ1292640.1055-Hain-H43-02um-R1-1055-length-22796-cov-6_pt1 | contig 22796 bp, 12 predicted proteins | sample MGYA00564404_ERZ1292640 | MGnify/ENA primary metagenome ERZ1292640 (study PRJEB36523, sample SAMEA6512636) | groundwater metagenome | collected 2019-01-08 | study: AquaDiva: Metagenomics assemblies of 32 groundwater samples
GACGACGGGCCTAGCCGAGGTCAAGGCCAACGTCGCCACAATCCGCGCCGACATCGTCTCCATCTCAAAAAAGCTCGAAGGCCAACGGGTTGCCATCGTCGGGGTGGGAGGCACCGGTTCGTACATCCTAGACTTGGTTGCCAAAACACCAGTCGCGGAAATTCACCTATACGACCCTGACACGTTCCTGCAGCACAACGCATTCAGGGCGCCGGGCGCAGCGTCCATCGAAGACCTAGGCCGCAAGCTGCCTAAGGTCGACTACTTCACCGAGGTCTACGGCAAGATGCGCCAGGGCATCGTGCCGCACCCTGCCGGGCTCACCGCCGAAAACGCGCATGAGCTTGTGTCGATGAACTTCGTTTTCATTGCTGTTGACCCGGGTGAGCACAAGAAGCTGGCTATTGTCACACTTCAGCAGGCTGGTGTACCGTTCGTTGACTGCGGCATGGGCTTGTACGTCGTGGACGGCACCATCGCCGGGCAGCTTCGCCTCACGACTGTGACGAACTCCAAGGCCGACCACGTAGACCGGAACATCAAACCAAATCAGACAGGCGTGCTCAATGAGTACGCCCACAATATCCAGGTGGCTGAACTCAATGCGATGAACGCGGTGTTTGCGGTCGTACGTTGGAAGAAGTACTTAGGCTTCTACAACGACTTAGAACATGAACATCAAAGCCTGTACACCGTCGACGGCAACACGCTGCTTAACGAGGAATGCCAGTGAGACTGCAACGAATCCAGCACCAGTTCGTCGAGTTCGTTCCCGAGAAGCTCGAGCCGGGCACGCTGTACATCAGCCTTGAGTACAACTCAGCAAGTCACCTGTGCGCATGCGGATGCGGCCGTGAGGTCGTAACAATCATCGGTCCAGCCGATTCGTCCATCACGTTCAACGGCCGCGGCATCTCCATCTCCACGTCAATCGGGAACTCGAACTTCCCGTGCAAGTCTCACTACTGGATTAAAGACAACCGCATTCTTTGGGAGTCGCGCATGACGCCGCAGCTTACGGCATTGTCTAGGGCGCGAGACAAGGCAGCCAAAACGCATGAGTACGGCATCCCCCACACTGATTCTTCAGCTGGGCCTCCAACTCAGAGAGCCCCAGCGTCTGCCGCACCCGCAGTACCGTCATCTCCCACAGAGTCGCAGAAGTCTTGGTGGCGTAAGTTGCTCGGATTCTGACGCGCATCCAGAGTTTGCAGACCGCGTTTCTCTCACACGCGCCATCGGGAGTGTCTCGAACACCTTTTGCCCGTGCTCACCAGTTCCGAATGCACGACAACATTCATACAAAAAGCTCGCCGCACCATTTTGTGCGTCAAAGTGATAGCTCATGAGAGCATTGTCGGCAGATAGGCATGCCAGGGCGATGGTCCTCGCGCGGGTACCCGTCATGCTTTTGGTTGTGGCACGAGCGTTCAAGAATCACTAACCATCTGGCGGTGAATTTGACGCGTCGGTCTTCACCGGCTCTTCTTCCTATACTGAACGCACAGCATTGACCATCACCCCGCCGCGCATCCAGCCGCCGGGCCTCAACTTCAACACTTGAGGGCGAGTGTGCATGTAGACCGTCCCGACGCCTGCATGACAGTGCACCAGCTGAAAAACCATTCCCTGCGCTGACCTAAGAATCAGGCTCTGGATGGGCCCATTTCGCAATGGGTTGACCGGAAAAGTGCCCATGACGCTAGTCCCGTTGCACCAGGGATGTCATGGTGAGGCCATTACTACGGGTGCCCACGACGCTTGACGCCATTGCACCAGGGGCGTCGTGGTTAGCCAGTACTGGGGGGCAGGGTTGAGACACTGGACAGGACGGCGAAGGTAGCATCTTGACCCGAAAGGCTCCCGGGGGAACTTTGTATTGCACACAGTGCCTGAAGGCTTATCTCGTTCACTCGGGAGGCTGGGGGCACTGTGTTTTCTTTATAAAGCGCTAGGCTTACCAGGACGCTACGTAGGAAAGATTGAGTAGCTCAATAAGGAATATCCAGGGCGGGGAGGCTCACCGAATGCGCTATACCATTTTGAGGCACATACAAGCGGTGAGGGGCGGAGCCCCCTAAGAAGAACGGGCGCAAGATGGAAAGTGGATGATGGCGAAATTCTGGGTAACGCTGTTCACGCTCTGACGATAGGCATCTCACTCCACACTGTCGTGTAATTTGGAGTCCGACGTTCTTGCTTCATCGACCAAGGGCGCTGGGCTCCTTCCAGACCGGCGCTGGCCAGGATGAGCGAGCCGCGTCCGTAACGACGGTTCACTGAGTCAACTGCTGCCATCAGCTTAGACTTGTCTCGTGTTGCTGCAACTCCTTCGTCCGGAATGCCCGTCTCCGTGCCGAGGTCTAGCTCGCACTGCACTCGACCCCGCGGTTGAAACTCAATCAACATGACGCCGGCTTTGGCATAGCGGAACCCTTTGCGATAGATGCGCCTGAGGCCGGCCAAGGCTGAGGCGACGAGCTCAGAGGTGTCGGCTGTTGGTCGAATCAGCGGGACGGTGGTGCTGCCGCTGTACTGTGGGTCATCTGGACGGAATGGACTTGTGCGGATGAAAACAACAAGCGCACCGGCTGCGCTTTCCTGTGCCCGTAACTTCTCGGCCACGCGGCTTGTGAACTCAGTGACGGCCGTAGCCAAGTCGAATCCACGCGTTATCGGGTGTCCGAACGAACGAGAGCACATGATTTGCTGCTTGGGCGCAGGTGCATCGTCCAACTCAATGCACGGTGTTCCCTGCAGCTCGCGCACGGTCTTTTCGAGTACGACCGAGAAGCGCCTCCTGACAGCAACGGGGTCTAGGCGAGCAAGGTCTAGGACTGTTTTCACACCGGCATTGACCAACTGAAAACCAATGCGCGGTCCTACTCCCCATACCTCGCCGACCTCTGTCGCAGCCATCAGTGCCTCCAGCTCAGATGTTTGCATCGCTCCGAGGTGGCAGACCTGTGCCAACTCCTTGGGATAGCTCCCAGGCTTGCGTTCAGCAGTCTTGGCGATATGGTTAGCTAGCTTGGCCAGCGTTTTTGTCGGTCCAAGGCCGACACCACATGGAATGCCAGCCCAGTCCAGGATGCGCGTCCGCATCTCTCGACATTGAGCCACCAAGTCGCCCCGCACGCCGCTGAAGTCAAGGAAGGACTCGTCTATCGAGTAAATCTCCTGCCTGGGTGCATACGATGCCGCCACAGCCATCATTCGGTCTGACATGTCACCGTAGAGCGCGAAGTTAGCCGACAGGGCAACCAAGCCGTGCTGCTCCTCCAATTGTCGGCATTCGAACCATGGGTGTCCCATCCGGACACCCAAGGCCTTGGCCTCATTCGAACGCGCAATGGCGCACCCGTCGTTGTTTGAGAGTACGACTACGGGCCTCCCCACAAGGGAAGGGCGGAAGACCCTCTCGCAGCTCACATAGAAGTTGTTTCCATCGACCAAGGCATACATGGTCGCATCACTTCGGCATGGACTTAATGGTGTAAGTAACGACACCCCAGACCTCGATGGTCTGCCCGTCCTTGGGGACGATGTCAGGGAAGGTTGGGTTTGCGGCCTGCAGCTTGACGTTCGAGCCGCGCTTCCATAGGCGTTTGACCGTGAAGTCACCATCGACGACCGCGACGACGACGTGTCCGTGGGAAGCTTTGACAGCTCGGTCGACCAGAACCACGTCGCCATCGTCGATACCTGCATCACGCATGGAGGCGCCACGGACCATCATCTGGTAGGTGGCGAGCGGGTGTTTGATGAGTGTCTTGGACAGGTCCACGCGCTCACTGGCGTGGTCTTCGGCGGGGGAGGGGAAGCCGGCCTGAATGGTGCTTGGCAGGCGGTGAACCGACGCTGGGTTCGCTTGTGAGACAGGCACAGGGAGGCGCGACTGAAGGCGGGTTGCTAGAATGCTGTACATGCATACAGTTTAGCGAGGAAGAGCCCGTCAGCAAAGGGTTTCCGAGAGAAATCAGAAGTCGAATCCCAGTGTTTGCGGGGGAGGGGGAGTCCTGGGTGACCCGCGAGGTCGCTATCCACTTCGAGCACAGGTGCTGGACTTCGCGGGATGTGCCTTTGAGGCTATGGCATTGCAGGCGAGGCAGGGGGTGTCATCGCTTGTAGCACGCGTCTGGGTGTCTGTACGGGGGGCGCATGCGAATTCCGCGGTCCTTGAGCTGGGCGCTCCGCGGCTCGAGCATGTGAAAGACTTCTGCTGGAAAGTGCTGGTGGCGGAGGTTGAGCCTGGGTTGTTGCGAACTGAACCCGGGGAGGACACATTCTGGCGACGGCGGTCGACAAGCGCGTTTAAGAGCTACGAAGCCTCTGATGCGCGAGGGTGGGTGGGTCCCACGGGCAGAAGGCCAAGGGCTTGATGAGGCTAGCTCTTTAAACGGGCCGTACGGGAGTCACCGAAACTTCGTCGGCGTCAACTGCCGCAATCTCTCATCGAATGTCGGCCGCGCGGGGGCCTTGAGCGTTTGAGGGAACAGCATGAACAAGTACTGAGTCCGACCGACGGCTGCCAGCACTTGAATGAAGGTTTCCAAATTCGCTTTCCCGTGAGTTTCAAAGCGCTTGTAGGTCCGTAGCGGTATGCCCGACCTACGAGCGAACTCAACTTGAGACTCTTTCGACTCCCTACGGATGCGCCGAACCTTGGTCGCAAGGTACCCGCAGACCTCGGGTACCGACCAGGCCTGAAGCTTGTCAAGCTCCTGCTGCACATTCATGCGTCTAAATATAGGCCATTTTTGGCACCATGTCTGTGGATAACCTATTTAGGGTCTACCCTAAACAAAATGGTGTGCCTACACTGGCGATACCAATAGACGAAATCCACCTGCGGGCACGGTCCCCCGCTGCGTGAAGTGGCAGTTCCGCCAAGAAAGGATGAAGACCTATGACGAACGCTCCCTCCCGGGGCGGCTCGAGCGTATCCGCACGCTCGGTCACGCCCTCACTGCAGCTTGAAAAGCTCGCAGCCCTCCTCACGAAAGCACTTCCCGCTGACAGCACGTCGCCGCAAGCGGAGCTACCGCTGCTAAGCGTTGATGGCGCCAAGGTGCTCATCAATACCAGAGGCGTCTTGTTTCGGCTGTTCCAGTCCGAGGCTTTCAAGCCAGCTTTTGCGCCTGGCCAAGACAGCGGCTTCGTCCGTGACATGACCATGCCGCCGCGAGGCACCACTGCTCGCGTAGGGGGACGACTTCTCCAAGGCACCGAGAGCGCCACGGCCAAGGCAATCGAAGCCCTCCACAAATCGGTCGAAGGACTCTTAGACGAGGCCCTCAAAGGGGTTGACCTGACCACCTTCACCAAGTCATCCTTTGACGAGGCAATGGTGGTCCTGGCCGAAAGCATCAAGCAACCGCGCCCGTTTTTGCCTGACTTCGCGAGTCTCGTGCCCATTGGCTTTGCCTCAAACGACCGCCGTACTGACGAGCGCAGCAAGGACATAGGCCGCGTTCTGACCGCGCTGGAAACCGTCGACGGGCGTGACGGACTCGAGTTGCTGCTGCAGGGTATTGAAAACAAGCTTCGCAAAGACAACATGGACGACGACGAGATTGCCGAGACGCTCTCGGCAATCCGGGAGCAGCGCAATCGGCCAGGTAGCCAAATTCGGGAGTTTTTGGATTTCCTCGACGATGAAGCACTTGCACGCGTGCGCCTGCAGGTGACCATGCGCCTCATGGACGCCCTTGCGGCTCAAAGCTCTCAACCGGGGTTCCGTTCTTACGTCACCAAAGTCCGCGAGTGCTATGAACTGTTCGGTGGCGTAAAGGGAGCGGCCTTCCCCCTGGACGCCAGTACGGTCTACGGGCAGGCAAACGTCTCTGACCTGGCCGAGCATCTTCGCAAGGCCATGTTCTACACCTGCCTGCCAGTCTGGGCGCAGGGTTCGGCTCAACTCTTTGAAACCCGCACAGAGCCCACCCAAGGGTTCGCAACGGTTCGAGAAGTTTCGTACCGATTCAGGGTGAATGGGAACAACCCGCAGACTGGAAAGTCTGCCCTCGAGTCTCGCCTGCTGCGCTTGCAAGAGCGCCTGCTAGCCGAGCCGGGGCCGGACGGCTACGTGAAACGCGACATCGCCGAATTGGTGTTCCTCTACCTGGTTCTTCCGACCTCGATGGACGACCCGCAAGTGGTTGACATCAGGGCAGAAGCTGAAAAACTGGCAGCCCAAATCAAGGCTGCGCCGGTCAAGACGCTCCAGGCTCTTCATGCCGCCGTTATGACCCGCCTGAAGGTGGTAGACGGCATCGCTGACGAACTCATCGACCTCCTGAAAAGCAAGTCCAACAAGGTCGTCAACCTGGCCAACAACACGGCCGACCGCTTTACGGTCTCCCTGCACCGCAACATCGTGGACTGGGAAGCCGTGGACGCTGTTAGCCAAAAGACAGACATCTTGGGCAAGTCCGAGCGGGGTGACGACTCTATCGAGTGGTTCAGTCACTTGACCGTGACAGATGGCGCGATGGTCCCTGGAAGCATCGCCTCCTACACCGTCAAGACAGAGCTCAAAGAAAGGGCCCTTGCTGTCGTCGGTGAGCCGGTGCGCGTCAAGATGAAGCGCGATTTGAGCGAGCCGGTTATGCCAGTTCGGTACGTGCCTTATCGCTGGCTGAAGCAGGAGGGCCAATGGGTTGCCAACATCCCGAACACCGACTACCTGGACGCCGGAGTGGGCGTCGAAATCCAGTACGACCTAGGGATGCTTCAAATGCATCATCTCAAGGATGAAGCTGAAAAACTCAAGTCTGAGCAGCTGCGCACCGCAGCGCTGGCGGCTTTCGCTTTGGTCGTCTATGTGACCCTTTGGGAATTGCAGAAGCGAGTCCGGGCAGTTAAGCCTGGCCTGGCAATCCTCATGATTCGACTGCAGCATTCGGGGCGGAAGCTGACTCGAGAAGAGGATGCCAATGACGGCAATACCGCCGTCTACGCCATCAGCCAGGCAGTTGAGAAGGCGCTGGCGCGCGAAGGTGCGGTCAAATTGCAGGGGCTCACGACACGTGAAGGTGGCGAGAACATCCTGCACTGGAAGCGCCGGGGCGCGCTGCAAGCGCTGTTGGGTGGTCAATCCCTGCAGTTCGACCTCGAAGGCTCGCTCGACAAGGTTGCGCTGGTCACGTACGTAACGCGGCCCTGCGACTCCCACCCGTCCTATCCGGATGCCGACGGCTACCTTTTTGTCAGCCGTACCTACGTGGCCGAAAAGACCGAGAAGGGGTCTGTACTGAAAGCGCTTCGGATGCGTTCACGCCTCGTTGAGAACCGGAAAGACTTCAAGAGCCCTCAGCCCATTCTGGAAGAGGTAGCCCGGTTGCGTGCAGACGGCTTCAGCCATGTCATGTTGCTGTCACATCACTTTGGCAATCGCCACATTGGCCGCGCCGCCGAGCGCCACGCACCGCACGGAACCTTGGAATTTTTGGACGAAACGTTCAAGCGCTTCCCAGAGATGCACCTGTATCCACTGCGCCGGGACGTGTTTCCTGCCACGCGTCTTCGCAAGCGTGACACGCATGAAAGCGGCTTCGAGGTAATCAACTTCAAAGACCACCAGGAGATGTACGATTCCATGGCTCAGGACGTACTGCGCAGCATCATGCCCGTGTACACCTTTGCCACCTTGGCCGTTGTCGGCGAGGAGTCCGAGCGCCCCCAGTCTGGGTTCTGCACCTATTTCTTTGACGTTGAGCAGCGCATTTCAAACAACGAGATGCGTGAAACGGTTCGCCAGAATATTCTCGGCGTGGGCCAAACCTCGGATGTCCGCAAGTCCCTCATCAGCGTCTTGCGTGCAATTCACTTCATGGAGAGCGAGAAGTCGGCCGCGAAGTCTGTGCTGCTCCCAGTTCTGGACCCCTTCGATTGGGCCAACCCCACCAGGACGGCAGCCTCGGGCGAACTCGAAATCATGAGTCGACGAGGTGGCCGCGCTGTGTTGCTCTCGATGCCAGCCGTACTGGCGCATGTCAGCAAGGTACTCCATAAGGATGCCTCTGATGAGTGAAATCAGCTTTCATCAAGAAGCGGTTTTGTGGGGGCAGGCCTACGAAGTGCTGGTCAAACGCGGTGTTCTGGCTTGCCTGATTGAGCAAGGCCTCGTTGAACAGAGTCGCCCCGGCCTGCAGAGCTGGCGAGACGTCAAACTGCTTGAGATTTCCAAGCGGCTATCCCGTGAGCTCGGGATTCTTGACGACGCCATGCGCGATGTCGTCAAGGCAGCCGTGGGCCACCTGGCGCTGACGGCGTATGGAGTGGGCTACACCGCCACCCGTGCCTACCTGAAAGGGCTTCGGGCCAAGTCCAGAAACCCGAACCCGTTCAAGGTCCGTGCGCTTTGGTGCCCGCTGACCTTGCCGGGCGAGTCGACTGCTGAACAAGAGGCACGAGAAGAGAACCGGAACGCCTTTCATGCGGAGTTTGGCCTCCCCGGAATAGTGGACCCAGACTGGTCTCGCAAGGGACAGCCGGCCAACGCGGACTTCATGCTCTGGCTTGAGGGGGCAGCCAATGAGGACTACCTGCTGGTTCAGGAGTACTCCTTCGACATGCCCGCAGAGCTGGGCGATTTCCGGGAGCAGGATGCTCACCTGGATGAGCTTTTGCGTCATCGCCGGATTGTGGACTCGCGCAGCGTCTTTGCCCGTGTCGCTGCAGAAGTGGATGGGGAGTCCTTCGAGCTTTCCGAGGACATCAAAACGTACCTGAACGCCCTGACCTCGGACAACAAGCCCTTCTACAAGCTGTGCCAGGCCAGTTCTTACGCCGAGACAAGTGTTCACCTCCTGCAGAAACTCGGTCTGGCGAACAAGCCAGTTGTTGCCCGTGCCTTGGCAATCACCCCCAACGGGCTGGAGAGCCTTTCGGCTCGCTTCAACCCTGAAGAAAGCGCAGACCCGCGGTGCAAACTCATGGCCCAAATGGGCACGGCCTACCGGGAGACCAAGAAGGTTGCCGATGGTGATGAGTCTGCTCTTGAAGTCCAGATTGAACAAATGTTTTCTGGGCTTATCAAGAAACTGCCGACAGACCTGCGCAAGGGCATGAAGGCCCTCAAAGCCATGCCGCAGCCAGGTGAGGACTATGTCTTTGAGTTCAACGAAGTTCTTCCGCACTTTGCGAACCCTATGGACCTGTTCACCTTGGACGAGGCAGTTGCCTTGGTCGATGAGAACGACTCACTCCAAGCCTATTTCGACGTGTCTCCTAAGGCTGCCATCGGCGCGGCAATGCGAGAGTTTTCTCGCGGCAAGGAAAAGATATCGCTGCGGGACATGCATGCAGCCGCAATTGTCGCGGGGCTTCAGGTCGCCAAACGGAACAAATTGAACGTACTGGCTTTGGAGGGAAATCCGGGCATCGGAAAGACGACGGCCATTCGGACCCACCTGGGTAAAAAAGAAGACGGCTACCTCTTCTTGTACGTCAGCCCCCGTGTCGTGATTAACCGCGACGTTACCGACAGCTTGGCGCGCACTGAAAACAAGGAGCCAACGGGCATTCTGACTGTCACAACCAACGCCCAGCTCATTTCCTCGGCGGAGCGGTGGTACGACAAGCAGGTGGAGGCCGGCCTGGCTACAAAGCGCCACATCGAGGGGGCTGTTGTTGCCGATGGCGTGAAAGACCTCGTCAAACCGAATGGGCCGATGCTGGTTCTGGACCCGGCTCAGGAGGAGGAAATTGATGCGGAGCATGCCGCCTCGAGACTCCGAAAAGACACGCTGTCTGAGCACGAAGACCTGGTCAAGGAACGCCGGCTTACTGGCGTCCTGAAGGGTATGGCCTCAACCGCACGCGAACTTCTGGACCTGAATCACGGCGTCAACCGGATGGTGCTGACGGCTGCGCTCCAGGGATTCCGGGAGCGAGAGAATCAAAAGACCACCATCGATGCGCTCTCCAGCCTGTTTGTGAGTAAAGCCACGACCGCCGCTGGCAGGGACGAGCGCCGTCGGTTTGCCAAACGCATGCCGACCATCGTTGTGATGGTCGACGAGCTCGCCGGCGACGGTGCAGGGGCTCGGTTCGTCCATACGGTAGCCAGCTGGCTGCACCAGGAGTTCATCGACTGCTTTGAAGATGATGGAGAGTCAAGCCCGTTCACGGTTACCTTGGTCGTCTCTGATGCCTCCCTTGGCAACGAGATTGTTCTGGACCGATATCTGAACGCAGGAGAGAGAACGCCCGACAAGATATTGGTGTCGCGCTCCGCAGGCAAGCTTCCGTTTCGGGTCGCTGCCACCAGGGTCAAAATTGGTTTGGGGTCGGCCAGACGCGACACCTTGCACGTGATGACCAACAGCTTCCCTGCGAGCAAGCTGAACCTGAAGTATCGGGTCAAGCTGACTGCCGTCAAAATTGAGGAGAGCCAAAAGCGCCCTGGCGAGTTGGAGACTCCCAGAGAAGCCATTCGGCGCGCTGCTGAAGAGGCCGTCCTGGAAGGTGCCGCACACGAGGTCTTGAAGGCGCTGGACGCCGGCGCAAAACAAGTCATCTACTTTGCTCAGGACAAGCTCTTCCTTCGTCAGCTCAAGGCGCACCTGGTAGCAGTCGAGTCCGCCAACCTGACTGACAAGAAAGTCCAGGTGCTTGACTCGTCGGTTCCGGGCTGGATGCGCAAGAAGTTGGTCGAGCCTGAGACCCGGGACAAAGTGCGCGTGTTCTTGATGACTTCCTCAGGCGCCCGAGGTGTCTCTTTCCCCCTTACCGACTGGATTGTGGCCAGCGTGCCGCGCTTCAACATTGAGTCGGCCTTGATGGAGATTGCCCAGCTCATCTACCGTGGCCGCGGTAGGTATCGGGACGAAGAGGGCATGGACCGGTCTGGAGACTACGTGCCCCGACATCTTGTCATGCTGGTCGACGACTACGTTGTCTTAGAAGAAGCCATGGACAAGCGCCAGTGGCTGCGCCAGTCCATTGACCTGATGACGCTGCTTGTGATGCTGCGCTCGACCATCTTCACGCGAATTACCGGAGACGCTGGCTTGCGTCAACCTCTGGCGCTGGTGCCAGTTGGTGCCGTCGGTACGGAGGAGCTCGTCAGCTTGATGTCTCAGTACGTTTCTCAGTTCGTCAAAGAGGCCGACGTCTTCAAGCTTCAGAGCCGCGACAAGGACCTGGTTGCGACGGCCTTGCGAGCGCAGTCAAACGTGATTGAGATTTTTTCGCGAGCAAAGCTCAACGGAGTTGCCAAGCGTGGCGAAGACGGCCGGACCTTGGTCAAGCCGGAGTGTGTGCGTGAGTTGCTTGAAATCGCAGCCCATCCAATCTCTCCCCTGCTTTCCTGCGCGTCTGAGGGGTACAGCATTCCCGACCACGTGCACTTCTCGGGCCCTGTCGTTGTTGAGGCTTGGGCGGGCTTTGAAAAGCAGGAGGTCTTTGCGTTCGAAGGGCACGAGACCGAAGTGACCCGAGCCAGCCGCCAATTGATTGGCCAACTCTATGAAATCGACAAGAGCAAGCAGTTCCCGCCAGCGATGCGGATTCCAGCGGTGAGCCTTCTTCGCCTTCTGCAGCGAGACAAGCACGAAGCCGCAAACGAGTTCAAAACCCTCAAGGAATTGAAATCCCCGAACACCTGGGTGGCTGTTCCGGCCGGCCACTATCAGTTCATGTATTCGGAAATCCGTCCCGCCGACCGGCCATTCACCTTGCTGGACCATCCTCTCTGGCAAGAGGCCCTGGGGCGCTCGCTCAATGCAGGGTCTGCCGTCATGCCGCCCTTGCCAAAGTACGAGTCTTTTCCCTGGGCTGCGGCTGTAGGGGCGGTGAGCCCCTTGAAGCTAGACTTGGTGTTCGATGACCGCTATTTCATGGCATCCAACGAGTTGAACCTGTTGAATACGCTCTTGTTGGCAAATGAGGTCGAGGACTAGCGTCAGCCATATTCAGGGAGGACCAGTAGCATGGCTTTGGGATTGCGAAGCGTTGCAGCGCTAGTGTTCTGCACTTGCCTTGCCCTGACATCTCAAGATGTTTCTGCGGCCGAACAGCCACACGAGCCTTGGTCCGTCGTCTGCCTTGAAACCAGGGGGTTCCACGACGGCGACACCATGACCTGTGTCAGTGGCCCCGAAGCCAAAGGCACCTTTGTTGTCAGATTCGCGGGCATCGACGCGCCTGAGACGGGGCAGGCGAACTGGCGGGTTGCGCGCGACAAGCTCAGAGAAATCGCCGTGCCGGGGACATTGGCCGAGTGCTACAAACAAGACCAGTACGGCCGCCAAGTATGCCGGATGAAGTCAGCGAATGGCAATGACTTGGCGGATGCGATGCTGGCCGATGGACTGGTGTGGCACGCTGTTCGGTTTGCCGATGAGCAGACATCTGAAGAACGAGAGCGATATGCCGAGCTCGAACAGCGGGCGCGGGCGGCCAAGACAGGGCTCTGGGCGCAGCCTGAACCGATGCCTCCTGGGGAGTGCCGACAAGTACGGAAGAAGCATCAGAAGTGCCGATAGCCGATAGTGAGTCTCAAAAAAGTACGCTCCGCGCTTCAGGTGCCGCCACACGTTTTCGTGGTGCAGCACGCCATCGCAGTCCAAATACAAAAACAAAACGACCTCTCCAATTCCCTTCATTTGGCGCTCCTTTTCTTGTACTGTATGGACATGCAGCACCGGGTGCAATCAAAGACCACGAGCGGGACTTAGCTATCTTCAACGACAGCGACAGTTGATGCGGCGAGGTCCGCGCACCAGTTTCATCGGGTATGCACGAGCTTTGCAAGGCGAGAAATTTCCTAGAGAATTTGCTTAGCGGTGGGCACAAATCGCAAGCCATAGCGAGGCCTTCAGAACTACATACAGGGAGAGAACCATGGGACTAACTTTTGCCAAGAGCGTCAAATTTGGCGCTGTCAGATTCAACTTCTCGGGCTCAGGTATCGGAATGTCAGTCGGCATTCCCGGGCTGCGAATCGGAACCGGCCCACGTGGCGCTTACATCGGCGGGGGAATGGGCGGCTTCCGCTACCGCAAGAGCCTTGGCAGAACCAGCGCGACACCGTCCCCACAGGGACGGTTTGCTCTCCCCAGTGAAGGCGGAGCGGCCTCCAGCCCCAACATCATTGCCACCGTTGAGCATGACAGCAAGAACGTCCTTGAGTTGACCGACTCAAGCAGCGACGCCATTTTGCAGTCCATGAATGAACAGCGTGCGAAAAATAGCTTTTGGCCTCCGACAGCGATATTGCTTGCGCTCTTGTTCTTCCTGATTCGTGGAGTCGGGTCCGCATGGCCGGCATTTGTGCTCTGGCTCATCTTTTTTGCCTTCGCTGGCTTCGTGGCGTGGGTCGCGTGGCGCGACAAGCTGCGCAAGCTCACGGTTCTATTTTTCGAGCCTGACGAAGCCGCCAGTGCCACGTATGAAACCGTCGTAGACAGCTTCAGGACCGCGACCAATGTGGCCAAGCTGCAGGCAATCGGACAAACAGCGACCTATGGAGACACCAAGTACACCGCTGGTGCTTCGCGGGGCTACAAGCTCGTTAAAGGGAGCTTCGAACTCGGTCAAGCTCCGGGTGTAATTGCCAACATTGACGTCCCAATCCTGAAGACGGACAAGACTACTCTGGCGTTCTACCCCGACCGAGTACTGGCCTTCCAGGACAAGGCTGTGGGAGCGATTGACTACCGTGACTTCGATGTAGAGAGCTCACCCAGCAAGTTTGTCGAGGAAGGGCCTCAGCCGTCGGACGCTACCGTGGTTGACGAGACTTGGAAGTACGTCAACAAGAAGGGTGGTCCAGACAAGCGCTTTAAAGATAACAAGCGCTACCCCATCTGCCTCTACAACGAGCTCCACCTCACGACTCAAAATGGTCTCGACATCCGTTTTATTGGTTCCAAGGACAAGGCATTTGACTCGTTCGCTGGGAGCCTGGGAGGCCTGAAGAGGTCTCTCTAGCCAATTAGAATCGCAAAAACTGCCTCGACCATGTTTTGAGGCCGGAAAACGGGAGTACTAGTTTGGCAGAAGAAGAACTGAAGACAGGCGTTGAGATAGAGCCCGAATCCGATGCAACCCTTGGATACGCCTCAATCCAGAATTCAGTCCCCGTCATCCGCTCGCTTCGGCTGACCAATCATGGTCTCGAGCCCCTTGAAGGCATAGAAGTCCTCATATCTTGTAATCCCGCCTTTGCCCAGGGAACGCGACTGCGGTTTGACCGGCTGGGTCCTAGCGAGACCCGGCGTATTGCTCCGATTGACCTTCAAGCCGACCACGCCTACCTTGCAGACCTTCAGGAGTCGGTCAACGCCACAATAAAAGTTTCCGTCGTGGTCGGCGCGGAAGTGGTTGCCGCAAGAGCCCAGACCGTTCAGGTATTGGCCTACGACCAATGGGCAGGGACACGGGCTTTGCCAGAGCTCTTGGCTGCTTTCTGTATGCCAAACAACCCGGCGGTTGACGTCTTGATTGGAAAGGCGTCAAAGCTCCTGCGTTCCCAGAACAGCGAGCTCTCGATGGACGGCTATCAGTCCAAGAGTCGAGACGTCGTCTGGAAGCAGGTCTCTGCCATCTACAGCACGATTGCTTCAGAGGACCTGCAGTATTCCGAGCCACCGGCTTCGTTTGGAACTGATGGGCAGAAGATTCGCACCCCAGACCGAATTCTCGAAGGGCGCGTTGCAACTTGCCTGGACCTCACCATGCTGTTTGCATCTTGCTTGGAGCAAGCGGGATTGCGGCCTGTTATTTTGTTCAAGGAAGGGCACGCCTGGGTCGGCGTCTGGCTGCATTCAGCTTGTTTCCCTGACCCACTCACAGATGACGTCCAGGCCGTGCGCAAGCGGGTCGATAGCGGTGAATTTCTTGCGTTTGAGACAACCGGGATTGCTCAACACCACACCCGACGCATGTCACTCCGCATTGGACTTAAGCGGGGGCATGAGCACCTGCAGGAGAACGACTCGTTCCGGTACGCCATCGACATTCACCGGGCTCGAGAAGTCCAAATCAAGCCGCTTCCGTCCCGTTCAGCCTACGCCAAACCTTCATCGACCGAGGAGGTAACTGAACCCGTAGGAATCGAGCCGACACCAGAATTGCCGGCGATGGACCCCGAGGTGATGACGCCCATCGACCTTGGAGCCGAGAACACGCCGGAGGGGCGGCTCTCGAAGTGGAAATCCAAGCTCCTGGACCTGACACTGCGTAACCGCCTCTTGAACTTCAAGCAGACCAAGTCGACACTGCAGTTCATTGCCCCGGACCTGGTGAAGCTGGAGGACGCGATATCCGATGGGGCTGAGTTCAAGATTGTTCCTCTGCCCGGCATCATGGAGGGGAGCGACCCGAGGTCGGACGTGGTCCACGCGGCCAGAACGGGCCGAGCGGCTCTGGATGACATGGCCCTCGAGGCTCTGAATAACAAGGAGCTGCTTGGCAAAGTCAGTAAGGATGAACTGGACGGCGTACTTCTGACGATTTTCAACGCTGCCAGAACTGGGCTGGAGGAGGGCGGGGCCAACACCCTGTTCATGGCAATCGGCTTCCTCGAGTGGACTGAAGCAGAGAAGGCTGAGTCCAAGCACCTGGCGCCCATCTTGCTGATTCCAGTCACGCTTCAGCGTCAGTCTGTTCGGTCAGGTTTTCGCATTAGCCGTCACGATGACGAAGCCATCATCAATCCAACACTTTTGCAGCTGCTCAAGAACAGCTTTGATTTGAAGGTGGCTGGGCTGGAATCCGTTCATGCCGATGACAAAGGCATTGACGTGGCCAAGGTTCTGCAATCGTTCCGCTTGGCGGTCCGGGAGATTCCGAAATGGGAAGTGCTCGAGCAGTCTTACCTGGGTATCTTCTCGTTTAAGAAATACCTGATGTGGAAGGACCTGCAGGACAGGACCGAACAGCTCCGAGGCAGTCGTGTTGTCAAACACCTGATAGATAACCCGGGCGAAGCCTTTGCGCGCGAGAGCATTGATGGCGAGTTCGAGCGGCTTGATGAGTCTCACAAGCCTCAGGACATCTTGGCGCCCCTGTTGGCTGACTCGTCGCAGCTGAAGGCTATCTGCGCGGTCGACGCAGGCCGAGACTTGGTGATTGAGGGCCCTCCCGGTACCGGCAAGAGCCAGACCATTACGAACCTCATTGCGCACAACTTGGCCAAAGGTAAGACGGTCCTTTTCGTATCCGAAAAGATGGCCGCCCTTGAGGTGGTCCATCGCCGTCTCAATGACATTGGGCTGGGGCCATTTTGTCTGGAGCTGCACTCTTCGACTGCAAAGAAGGCTGAGGTGTTGCGCCAGCTTGGTCAGGCTCTCGACATCGCAGGGGAGCGTACTGCCGCAGACTGGGCTCGGGAGGCTGAGCGTCTGGGGCAACTGCGCCAGGAGCTCAACGGTCTCGTAGACGCTCTGCACAAGTCATACGCAAACGGGCTCACAGCCTTTAGCGCTATAGGGATTTGCATCCAGCATGCAGGCAAGGCACCTTCCGCTATGCCTTGGGCAACTCCGCATGTCCACAGCCACGAGCAATTGGATGGTCTGCGGGAAACCTGTCGGCGTATAACGGCAATGGCTAAGGAACTCGGTCCAATTAGTGGGCATCCTCTGGCGCTCATCGGGCAGACCGAATGGTCGCCCAGCTGGAGTGACGAACTCAGCGCAGCGGCTCAAGCCCTTGATGCCTCCATCAAAGTCCTGAACGACAAGGCTCAAGAGGTCGAGAACTTCATCAAGCACCCGACCAAGGGGCTCAGCCTCGAAGGTTACTCCGCTTGGGACATCCTGGCGGACATCCTGCTGGCGGCACCGAAAGTGCCGGAAGGGCTCGCTGTCCAGGCCCACGACTCCAGAGTCCGCGCCATGGTCCAGTCGCTGGCCAAACATGGAGCTACGCGAGCGGACCATTGGGAACGGGGCGGGGGAGGCTGGGAGCCTCAACTGGCCAAGCTCACGGGCATCGAATTGAAGTCCCAGTGGACTCAAGCCAAACTGGCCTGGTGGCCCAAGACTTGGTTTGCTAAACGGGGTGTCTCCGGTCATCTATTGGCTTATCGCAGTGACGGAAAGCGGCCGACCGAGGCCCAGATTGAATCCATGCTGGGCGCATTGCCGGACGTCAACGAGGAAGACCAGGTTCTGCTGACGATGCACGCAGAAGCTGAGGTAGTCCTCCATGGCGCCTACAACGGCCTCAATACTGACTGGGCGGCCCTGACGACGCATGAACAATGGGCTCAGAAGTTCACAGACGCAGTGACTCGGGTTGCCGGTACAGACCCGTACGTTATCAATGGGCTACGCCAAAGCCTGCAATCCCTGGTAGGAGAAAACCGAGCTCATCTGCTTCCCTCGGGCCCGGTAGGCCGTGCATTGCTGGTCTACCGGGATGCCTGGCGGGACATGCAGCAGAAAAAACAGGTTCTCGAGGCATTGGCAAAACCTGTAGAAGCGCTCGCCGGACCTCAAGACGCAGATGGAGCGCTGACACGCATCCAGGGAATCCTGACTGGCTGGAATCTCGCTCGCCATCAGCTGAAGCCGTGGTGTCTCTGGCGAGGTGTTCGTGAGAAAGCCATGTCGCAGGGACTCCAAGGTCTGATTCTCAGTCTGGAGACGGGTGTCATTGGACTCGATGAGGTCGAGTCCCACTTCGAGTACAGCTATTGCAACTGGTGGCTCAAGAGAATCGTCGACATGGACCCGGTGCTTCGTACTTTCTCAAGTGCGGACCATGAACGCAAGATTAGAGAGTTCCGGGAGGCAGACAAGAAATTCCAGGGCCTGACCGAGAAGTACATTGCTGCGACATTGGCCGGGAAGATTCCGAACGCCAATGGTGCCATCGTCGGCGCGGATAGTGAACTGGGTCGTCTGAGGCGGGAGCTGCAGAAGCAGCGTAAGCACATGCCCGTGCGTCAACTGGTCCAGGGTCTTCCCACCCTGTTGCCAAAGCTCAAGCCTTGCTTGCTGATGTCACCGCTGTCGGTGGCGCAGTACCTCGAAGCGGGGTACGCTCCCTTTGACTTGGTTGTTTTTGACGAAGCCTCTCAAATCCCCGTCTGGGATGCGGTTGGTGCCATTGCACGTGGCAAGCAGTTGGTCGTGGTGGGTGACCCCAAGCAGCTGCCGCCGACCAACTTCTTCAATAAGTCCTCGGATACCGAAGATATGACCGAGGAGGAAGTCCAGGACCTCGAAAGTATTCTTGATGAGTGCCTTGGGGCTGGGATGAACAAGCTCAGCTTGCAGTGGCATTACCGCAGCAAGCACGAAAGCCTCATCACTTTTAGCAACATCCACTACTACGAGTCGCGCTTGGTCACCTTCCCGTCACCTGTTACGGATGACGTAGCGGTGCGGCTGGAGAAGGTGAGTGGTGTGTATGACCGGGGAGGGAGCCGTACCAACAGGATTGAAGCCGAGGCAGTGGTCAAGGGCATCGAGAAGCACTACCTGACATCATCAAATTCGCACCTCTCGATTGGTGTGGTGACTTTTAACCAGCCCCAGCAGGCTCTTATCGAGACACTGTTGGACGCAAGGCGTCGAGCAAATCCTGCCCTTGACCGGGCCATCTCAAGCAGCCAAACCGAGCCTCTCTTCATCAAGAACCTGGAGAACGTTCAGGGCGATGAGCGAGACGTCATCATGTTCTCCATCACGTTTGGACCTGACGCGGCGGGCAAGATGTCCATGAACTTTGGGCCGCTCAATGGAGAGGGCGGCCATCGCCGACTCAACGTTGCCATCTCGCGGGCCCGTGAAGCCGTCGTTATTTACAGCACCCTGTTGCCAGAGCAAATCGAGCTCTCGCGCGTTCGCGCCGCCGGCGTCAGGGACCTGAAACATTACCTGGAATTTGCCATCAAAGGACCGCGGGCGCTGGTTGAGCAAAGCGTACCCACCGGGCTAGAGCCGGACAGCCCCTTCGAGACCGCCGTTATTCGGATACTGCGCAACCATAACTGGGTAGTGCATCCTCAAGTGGGCTGCTCCGGCTATCGGATTGACATTGGCGTGGTCGACCCCAGGGCGCCTGGGCGCTACTTGGTCGGCATTGAGTGCGACGGCCGTTCGTATCACTCAGGAGCGACAGCTCGGGACAGGGACCGCTTGCGCCAATTTATCCTCGAAGGTCTTGGCTGGAGCATTCACAGGATTTGGTCGACTGACTGGTGGCAGAACCAAGAGGGGGAAGTCACCAAACTTTTGGCTCGCCTTCAGGCTTTAATGGATGAGGATGAGCTCGCAGAAGAAGCGCCCGTTGAGGGGCAATCTGGTACAGAGGCGCTCAATATTGACACCCCTGAAACCGAGATTGCTGAGGAATCTCCTGAGCCTTCAGTGGTCGCACCTGCAGGCAATTCAATCCCGGTGTACACACCGGTCACTTTGCAGTCGGGAAGTCCGGATTCGTTCTACGAATACAGGCACGCCCTCCAGCAGACGGCTCAGTTGAAGCAGGTCATTGAAGGTGAGGGGCCGATTTCAGCTGCCACCTTGTTCCGAAAAGTTGCGCGCGCCTGGGGGCTAGAGCGCACCGGCACTCGGATTGTCGAGAGACTCAAGTCGCTGACGCCAACTGCTACGCCCAAGACCACCGAAGGGGCTACAACCTTTTATTGGCCGCAGGAGGTTGACCCCGCGAAGCTTGAGTTTTGCAGAGTAGCTGATGAGTCGGATGCCTCCAAGCGGAAGATTGACGAGGTATGCCCGGAAGAAATTTCGGCACTCGTCCTTCAAGTTCTGCACCAGTCCGGGAGTTCTCCGCAGCAGGAGGTGGCCCGCATTGTCTGCCGCCTGGTTGGCATGGCCCGGACGCCCGCCGATGCCGAAGCCCGAGTCCTCAAGGTCATTGACGAACTCAAGCGAAGTTCGAAGGTCGCCGAGGCAAATGGGAACATCAGGCTGGCAGGTTAGTTGAGCATATGGACCAGTTTCCATGCCCTTGTGGAGGTGAGACTCCGAACTGCTTTCGTTGTTTTGGCACGGGTCTGATTCCGAGTCCAGTTCCAATTGTGGGACGACCTCCGCGAGACCTCGCTCAAGCTGCACGGGAGATTGAAGCTAAGAATGGCAAGGTACGCCGAAAGATAAAGGTAAGACCGAAAAGCGGCAATAGAGTTGTCAAAGTAGTGTCTGAAGTACCTGTGCGGGCAGCGGCTAAGCCAGCCGCTTTGCCCGCTGCCCCGAGCTACAAGAAGTGCCCCCACTGTGGTCTGGTTCTCCGTTCAAAGCAGATGGGCAAGCATCTTCTAAATGTGCATGGGATAGACGCTACAGGCGCCTTGATATGTGTCAAGGTAGCGATTGCGAAGGAGCCAACGCAATGCTCGCTGTGCGGGGTAATGGTTAAAAATCAGAAGAAGCATTTGAAGAAGGCGCACCCCAAAGGGTCGACCCAGCGTACAGCGCCAGGACGCGAAAATATTGGTCGCGGCGGTGGAAAGAAATCGCGTCAAAGCACAAGTATGAAAGGCCCCATATCCAGCAAACAATCCCTGGATTCAGCATCTGGCACAAACGGTTCTGACCGTGATGCGGCAATGGATGCGAAGTACAGATGGGGTGGTTCATTTCGAGACCACGGACAGTTTGGTTCTTACCCATCGCACGACAATATGGATGATGAATCATCCCCCTGAAATCAAGAGGCTTAACAATGATTTATGACCCGATGTCTGGTGCCTTGTATGGCGACGATGGCGCCTTCCTCAAGACGGTGTATTGCCCTATGACTATCCGGTTGGAGGATTTACGCCAGCTCGTGCCAGATTCACCAGACCGAAAGTGCCTGAGTTGTGGTGATACCGTTCACTCTCTTGACAATATGTCGGAAGGTAAAGTCAAGCAACTCATCCAAGACAAGCCAGATGTCTGTGTCTTCGCAACCAGTGCCGCCAAGAATGTGGTTTTTCTTCATCGAGGCCCCTTGAATCCTTCTGCACCAGAAGGTCAAGTACGAATCAAGACAGCCAGAAATCTGGAGGCCATGAGCGATGCTCAGAAGAGAGGTTTCACGCTTGTCTTCAAAGACACCGGGGTCAAGAACGAGTTCGGTGAATTCAAGTTCATGCTTTGGCAGCACGTTGTCACAGGTGAACTGGAGTGGTCGGGTGATTTTCGACGTGGTTTAGACAAGCGCGATGATTGGAAAGTGATTAGAAAATTCACCAATGTCCGTTCCGATAGACCATTTCCACTCGCCGCCTATCTGATTCCGAAGGACTTGCCTATTGGTGTCCGTGTATTCATCGATGACCTTATTCAAGACGTTCCTGTCGTCTTCTGGAATCAGGGGGATGCCAATCGAATGGTTTCTTCGGCGGGATTCTGGAACGGTGAGGACATCGTTCTGGACCAGCTTCCCGATGAAGAGGATGACCCGTTCATGATGGTGGGGTAGTCAGGCTTCATTTTTATGCCTGCTCAGCAAGAGTTCCGTGTCTGGCCCGCGCGATACAAAGCCTGGCGTCTGGACATTCACGAGTCGAGCGACCACTACCACTGGTTTGCGACGGTTGAAGTCCGCAGTGTGCTCGCGACTTTGCGAGTGGACAAGACACTCCAGAATGCCTATGGGCATGGGGTGAAGAAGCTTGACAAAGGCCCGCGGCTGTTCATCAGTGGGAGCGCCCTTGTTCGTGAGCTGCAACGCATGGGGGGCAGGGAAGCTTTAATGTTCCTTGGTTGGCTCGAGACCAACATCATCTATCCGTCGCAGCGTAAACGGGGAGAGGTCCCGGGTATCCAAGCTATATTGACTAGGTCACCGAGCATAGATGAGGCGACCGCGGATTCAGAAGACCTGCATATCCGAGTCCCTAAGGCTCCCGAGGTCACAAAGGCGAGAGCGGCCCACCATAAGCCGCAACCTGCCGCGCCAGCCGTACGACCAGGTGGCGGAGTCCTGCAGCCGATTCTTTCTCACTGGCGAGGGCAGGAAACACTGGGGCGCTCGTTTTTCGTCTCTGGCCTGGGCGTTCTGTTCTGGACTTTCGTCCTGCTGTACGCCGCCTTTGCGGTCACTGAGCAAGCCACTTACACCGGCTCGTATGTCCTGCGTCAGTGGCTGGTTCTCATCCTGCTTTTGCTGCTTGGCGCCGGGTGGGCCTGGTGGGCGGTTGGTCTCATGCGCAGCTCGCTGCGCAGTTATCAGCAGGGCGGGCGGTTCCTCCCGAATTTGCTGGCCTACGTGGGAGCTCTGGCATTTCTACTCAACGTCTCAGCGTTCTCATTTAATGTTTCCCAGGAGTGGGTGAGGGGGTGGTGGAATACAGTCACTCGCCAACTGTCAGCTACCGAAGTGGTGCACGACCCTATGCTTGGGCGAATCTCGGTTAAGGGTGAAATCGGGTTTGGCAGTTATGAGGCGCTGGAGCAGGCACTTCAGAAAAAGCCCAGGCTTACTCTGGTTCAGCTTGAGAGCCCTGGAGGCTTCGTTTTTGAAGGCCTGGCCATGGCAGAGCTGATTCGCAAGCACGGCTTGGACACGGTTTCCTTTGAGCACTGCGAGAGCGCATGTACCCTGGCGCTTGCAGCCGGAGGCGAACGGTACCTGGGGCCCAATACCAAGGTTGGTTTTCACCGGAGCTGGTCTTTCAGGCGTCCACTCAGCAAAAGCTGGTCGAAAGTCGACCACATGATGGCGGACTACTACCGGGAGCGCGGTGCGTCGGACGAATTTGTCATTACGGCCCTGGACACGCCAAGCAACCGGATGTGGTACCCGAACCATGGACTGATGCTCCAGAGAAGTGGCCCCACAAATCTGAACAGCGTTATAAGTGGAAACTCCGGGCATGA
>ERZ1292640.773-Hain-H43-02um-R1-773-length-26566-cov-11_pt2 | contig 22784 bp, 22 predicted proteins | sample MGYA00564404_ERZ1292640 | MGnify/ENA primary metagenome ERZ1292640 (study PRJEB36523, sample SAMEA6512636) | groundwater metagenome | collected 2019-01-08 | study: AquaDiva: Metagenomics assemblies of 32 groundwater samples
CATTGCCATCTTGAATACATGGATTCTGACATGGTTGTACGGGAAGCCATGCAGAGAAAAATGACAGCTATTGTTACTTCTATCGCTGACATAAAAGACAAGGAAAAGGTTCTGCAGTTACACAAGAAATACCCCAGCTTTGTTTTTGCATGCATGGGATTTCATCCGGAGAACATGAAGGATTACCATGACAAGGACATAACTGAATATATAGAATTCATAAGAGAAAACAAGTCTTTGGTGTCAGCTATTGGCGAAAATGGTCTTGATTACAACTGGACAACTCAGGCAGATGACCAACAGAGGTCAAGAGATATTTTCCAAAAGTTTATTGACCTTTCAAAGGAACTTCATCTACCTTTAGTTATTCATTCGCGCAATGGCCGAGATAACAAGGAAGGTAGCAATGACGGTATAGGCGATGCGATAAATATGCTTATTGAAAATGACTGCAAGCATGTTATGATGCACTGCTTCTCTGGCAGTGAAAGTCAACTGAAAAAATGTCTGGAGCAGGGATGGATGATATCCTTTGCTACTCTTGTCTGCAAGAGCTTCAAGCACCAGAGACTCGCTTCGCTCGTATCTCTTGACAAGATGCTTCTTGAGACGGATTCGCCATGGCTTGACCCAGATGCGCCAAGAGGCGCATCGGAGTTGACAAACAGGCCGTGGAAGATCGAGAAGAGCGCGGAAGTGATAGCTACTATAAAAAATACTACAAAGGAAGAAATCCTTCAGAAAACAACAGAGAATGCGAAAAGGTTCTTTGGGATGAATATTTAATATTCATTATTTAATTCTATTATAATGAAGAAGATTATTTTCCTAGTGTTTGTTTTGCTTGCCAGTGTTACCTTTGCGCTTCCCCAGACGGTTGGCTATGTGAATGACTTTGCTAATATTCTTCCAAACGGTGCTGTACTGGACAGCCAACTCAGAACTTATGAGAAAAGCACGACCGTAGAGATAGCTCTGGTTACGTTGAATGAAGTGCCTGAGAATTATACTTTGTTTCAATATGGTGTTGAGCTTTTCCAGCAATGGGGCATAGGCAAGAAAGGCGAGGATAATGGCATACTTATTCTGATTGTCAGAAACGGAACTGTCGGCAACAGAATGCGTATAGAACTGGGTTATGGCATGCAGGGTTATATTACAGGAACTGAGGCTGGCGCGATTCTTGACATGGCAATGCCTTACTATACACAGGGCGATTACCAGGCAACTGCTGATATTATTGTATCAGGACTTCAGGACCAGCTGAAAGGCTATACACCTGGACAGGTAATTAAAAATCCAGATCAAAACGCTGAACCACCCCCTGAATTCTCTATTATGTTCAGTACCGTAACTGTTTTGGTTTTTTCGGGATTTTTATTTGCTTTCAAAAGTGCTGCTACAACCAAGAATCAGAAACGCGCAATAAAGCGTGGACTCGCATTGATGCCTTTTCTATGGGTTGCCTCTATTCTATCTTTTGTTGTAATGATAGTAGTTTTCATATCGATATTTATTTGCGTGTTTATTGTAGGGAATCGCATTTTACAGGTAAAATGCCCTCGCTGCAAATCAACTAAGATAAGATACACCTATAGGAGCGATTCCTCTATTGTTCAATGTGAGTGCAAGAAGTGCCATAAAAAATGGCGAAAACGACGATCGGGTTACTACAGAAACGGAGTTTTCATAGCAACTGGTGGTGGTGGCTTCGGCGGCGGCTCATCTGGCGGTGGTGGTGGCTTCGGCGGCGGAGGAAGCGGCGGCGGCGGGGCTGGTAGGTAATGAAGAAATACTTTGCTTTAGTGGCGTTCCTATTAATTGTTTCAACTGCCTATGCCTATGAGTTTCCTAAACCAGTTGGCTTTGTCAATGATTATGCCAATATACTTCCTGATAAGGCACAGTTCGAGGAAGGACTCGCAGCTTACGAAAAGAATACCACAATAGAAGTTGCTGTCGTTACCCTGGATAGCGTTCCCGAAGGCTATACGCTGTTTTCCTATGGTGTTGAGCTTTTCCAGCAGTGGGGCATAGGCAAGAAGGGTGAAGATAATGGCATACTTATCTTGATGGTAAAGAATGGTACCGTTGGCAACAGAATGCGTATAGAACTTGGCTGGGGAATCCAAGGCTATATTACAGGAGCTGAAGCCGGCGCAATCCTAGATGCGGCGATGCCTTACTATAGCCAGGGAGATTACCAGACAGCGTTGGATACTATATTGCTTGGATTGTCTGACCAGCTTGTGGATTATGTGCCGGGAAAATACGTTCCCAGGGATCAGACAGTGGACACAATTTTAAGCCTGGTACTCGGCAATTTTCCCCTCTTTTTCTTTCTTGTCATAATTATTATATCACTTGCCACGTCAAATCGCTGCCCTTACTGTGGAGGCAAGATTAAATGCGAGGGTGAATATTGCACATGCCTTAAGTGCAATAAGAAATTCAAGCGCAAAAAACGCTTTTTACCTATAATAGTTGGCGGCTTCGGCGGCGGCGGAGGCAGTTTTGGAGGCGGAGGCTTCGGCGGCGGAGGGAGCGGAGGCGGAGGGGCTGGACGGTAAGATAGTTTTTAATATTTTCATCATTACTGGATTTTGTGTCACACCCATTTAATGATAAGTCTCGGTTTACAACAGCCAAAAGCAATAGACTGGAACAATTCGATGCCGCTTATCTTAACGAAGCTGGACAGGAGAGAAAGGCGAGCGTTTCAATTTACCACCGGAAGCTTAGCAGCAATGAAGATGAATTTTTCGGAACTATAACGAATTACGGCATAGAACATTGGCTAGGTGTACATCTCTGGTATATCAAACCAGAGCATTATGATCCGGCTCTTGCAGAATTTCAAGATAGGGTGGAAATAAGACTTATAACATGCGGTTTTTTTCGCGGCTCTGAAGCTCTTATATAGATTATTTAGTCTGGTTGTTATCTAAAAGTGGCACTTATACAAAGTTTTATAAGCTTTTCGGGATTAGTGAGAATATGCCACAAGCAGTACCAGTGCCAGATAACAGTAGAATAATAATGCCTTATTTGGCTACGCCATCAGAAATGAAACGCAGATGGGTGCCGACAGCAGAAGGCGTTTACGCTTCTCCAGAACTTGCAAGAGACGAAAGCGGAGACAGGATTGTTAAAATTGATTGGCCAAGTTCTCTGGCTGCTGCAAGATTAGCAAGTGAAAGAACCGGCAGAGTATATTTTCTACCTTCTTATGGCGAAGCATTGGATGCGATAAGGGCGAAAAAAGCAGCTGAAAAAGAAGCCGCAGAGTTTGCAGAGTGGACAAGAAACAGATACGAGACTAAAGGCGATCATACTTTAATATTTTCGCACCGCTCACATGACGAATTTGAAGGCGTAGAATTAGACCATGCCCTACAGAATGGTTATATAGCAAGCTTAAGGTTAGGCGCGCCTGACGCTGTTTCTGAAGAGCCTAATCCCGATTTTCTTAATGCTCAATTGTATTATGGCAATAATCCTGTGATTCGCGGCTGGTACGGCAGGTTCTACGCCAATGCGAACTACGGGGCGTCTTACGCGCACGAGGACTTGGGCTTCCGCCTTTTGTGGTATGAAAAGAAAGAGGCTGAAAGAATTCTGAAAGAACATAACAAGGCGCTTAAGCAAGAAGCTTCGGACTTAAGGCGAAAAATAGCGGCAGCTAGAATATCTCTTGGATAAATTATAAATAGTTTTTTCTATAATTATTTTTACCTTCCAGCTTGCGCGCGGCTATGTAAAAATAGCTGTGCGCTGAACTCTACGCTTGTTTGTAGATGAAGTTGTGTCTTGTGCACAGCTAATGACATGAAATACAGCGGCGAGATACGTCAAGCCGCAGTGGTTTGAGATTTCTTTATTTTTTGGCAAGCAGGCTACCTAAGTTGCCTGTGATTCGCGACTGGAACGGCAGGTTAGGCACAAACAGACCGATACAATGTGTTTATTTTTGTGTCTATGCAATCAACGCCAATGCGAACTACGGGGCGTCTAACGCGAAATCGTTTCAAAAACGACGTGAACGAGGACTTGGGCTTCCGCAATAGTTCATCTGGAAGGCACTTTTGCTTTAAAAAATCTTTTTAAAGATGTGGTAAGAAGGAATAGATATGGCACAGAAAGTACCTCAGAAATTACCAATGAAATGGATTGGAATCGGTATAGTAGTTCTGATTATTTTGATACTTGTTGGAACAATCTGGGGCTCCTACAATACTCTAGTCAGATTGAACCAGGGCGTTGACAACTCATGGGCCAATGTCGAGACGCAGTATCAGCGTCGGGTTGATTTGATACCAAATCTTGTTAATACTCTAGAGGCTTCTGGAAAATTCGAAAAATCCACGCTAGTGGAATTATCTACCCTAAGAACACAGTGGCAGGCAGCGCCTGATGTGAATCAACAAGTTCAGACATCAAACCAGATAGAAAGCGCCATATCAAAATTACTTCTGGTGGCTGAAAACTATCCGGTCCTACAGACCAGCGCGCAGTTTCAAAGCTTGAGTGATAGTCTTACAGAGACGGAAAATATGGTTTCGGTTTCAAGAACAAGGTATAATGATGCTATTAGGGAATACAACACAGCTACAAAGGTGTTCCCTTCAAATATAATTGCTGGATGGTTTGGCTTTGGTGAGAGAGACTACTTCAAGGCTACTACACCGGGTGCAGAAAACGTGCCTGTTGTGAACATAACCATTTAATAGTGAATCTATTTTTCAAGATGTCTTAGTGCATCGCTATAACTTGCTGCGAAAAAGTTTCTTGGGCGGCCGCGGTGATGCTGAATTTCATAAGACGGCGTGTTTGAAGTTGCAATCTGTACCACACGAAATCCTAGAAATTCTGGCACGACCAGATCGAGCTCGTATATGTCGCCCATAACTGCTGTTTCCTTCGGATTAAATCCGTCTAGGATTTCCTTATAGTGTCTTCTTGCTAATACAACCGGTCTTGGAAATCCTTCTAAATGGACATATTTAGGCAAGAAAACTGATGCAGGGTCTGGAACATATTTTTTGGCGTTGCCTATTACAGGAATAGGATAGTTTCCCAGCTTCATGAGCTTTCCCTCAACTGGCTCTGTACTTGAGTTCGTTACTATGACAACTGAAAGTTTTTGGAGAAGAGCATCAAGAAAATTCGCTGCACCTTCACGAAATACAGTAGCTGAGAAAGGGTAGGAATCATGGAAAATCCCTGTAAGAATATTTTCATCTATTCTTCCTGCTGTTGAGGAAATTAGCGTCTGATATGCTGTTGTATGCAACACATACGGATCAGCTGTTGCCGGAGCCATGACATAACCGTTGACGGTCCATCCGGCTTTTGGGTCAGATACTATTTTAGATTTTATTCTTTCAATTTTCTTTTTGACTTCATTCAGAGGCATTCCTGTACGTTCAGAAAATAATTCATCCCATTTTTCCAGTGCTGGCGAAGCCTCTTTTTCAGTGTCCGTAAGAGTGCCGTCGAAGTCCAGCAATAGTATATCAGGCATCTTATCTGATTGGAAATCACCTATAAAAAAACGATACTTGTCTTGTGATGTTCTTGATATCTTTTTGATATCCTTTTGTAATTGCAAATATGGTCGGTTTCTAAAAACTTGCTTTCATAGTTTTCAAATGTCCGATGCTCGTATATACTTCTATGGTGGAGCTAACCAGCGTGGGGGTAACCAGTTTCTGCTCGAGGATAGGAGTGTGAGAGGATTTCTTGATTTTGGAATGAATTTTGATTTATTTGGGAAATATTATTCTTTTCCTGCATCTCCCCAGAAGTTCAGATCCCTTCAGGAACTCACTAAAATCGGTATTTATCCTGATTTCGATAAATACCCAGGATTCGACGGAGCATACAGATCAGACTATTTGCAATACATGGGACGGGTTCCTATTGAAGAAAAAACTGTTGATTTTGTTCTTCTAACTCATGCACATCTTGATCATGCTTCTGGCATACATTTTCTGGATCCAAGCATTCCTGTTTACATGGATCGCTACACAAAAATGCTTCTCCATTCAATTCAGGAAACAGGCAACGCGTCTTTCAGCGAATTTATTGATTTCAAGGACGCATTTGAACAAACACCTAGGCTCAGGGAAGCTGGTTACACTTGGCTGCAGGGAAAAATTGCAAGAACTAGTAGAAACATAAAACCATTGAAACCACCAGAACCAGTTAACATCGGGCACATCAAGGTTGAACCTCATTATGTTGACCATTCATTACCTGGCGCATGTGGCCTCATAATTCATACTTCTGCTGGTATTGTTGTTTATACGGGTGACATGCGTTTCCGAGGCAGGCGAAGACAAGATACAGAAGCATTTTTGGCAAGGGCTGCTGAACTACACCCTGACTATATGCTGTGTGAAGGTTCGCTCATAAACAAACTTAATCCTGGTACTGAGGATGATATTGTAAGAAATGTAAGCGATTTTATCAGAGACCGGAAAGGTCTTGTTGTTGCAAGCTATCCTCCTCGCGATCTTGATCGTTTGTTAACTTTTTACTGGATCGCAAGAAAAACAGGAAGAAAGCTGGTCATTGATGCCAGACAGGCTTATATTCTGGACATGTTCAGCGGCGTATTTGGCTATCCCACAACTAATTCAGATGTTATCAGAATATACATGCCAAAGAAAAACAAGGGAACCCTTGACACAGAATATCCAGATCCTGAAAGGGATTATCAAAAATGGGAAAGACCATACATTGAACATAGAAACAGGATAACTAAAGAAGAACTACAAAGAAATCAGGGACATTATATAAGAAGCATGTCCGGCGGGCAGATAAGGGAACTTTCCGACATGGATATGCTGGATGACAGTGTTTATACCCGGTCACATCCGGAGCCATATACGGAAGAAATGGAACTTGATGAAAAAATTCTGAAAATCTGGCTGGAGAAGTTAAATCTCATACATCTTGAAGATCCGAAAGATCTTTTCAATAGCGGCCAAATATTTGAAGTGCCACAGAGCCACATAAATGGACACATGACAGGAGAGGAAACTGCATATGCTATTAACAGAGTGAATCCAAAAGTGCTTATTCCAATACATACTGTAGAGGCGGATGATTTCAGAAAAATGTTCAGTGGCGAAATATGGATACCGCAGCTGGGCGATGTGTTAGAACTTTAGTTATTCTTCGCCTTCGCTCTCTTCTTCCACACCAACAGATTTTTCTGTCAAAGAATTCCTTAACATAAGAGTAGGAACTTTAGGATTTCTTTTTTTGCAGATGACTTCTCCTGCCGCATCTAGCACGTTGTACCTGCAGGCAGAGCAATTTTTGTGTGTCGGTTTTGCAACAGGCTTTGTTTTCATTCCTGTTTCGGCCTCTTCTATTGTTTTCAACATTTCTGGTATGGCGTCAATGGTTCGGGTGCTCTCCATTATCTCTCCTCGTGCAAGATTGTAGTATCTGTAAGTTATTTCCGGCACTATTTCTTGCCATTCTCTTTTTCTAACACCTAAATGTCTTCTATATGTTTGACTCTGACTGGCAAGGGTTGATAAAGCGAAAGTCTGCAACGTCGCAAGCCAGTCGGTGTCCAGTTCTCTTTGGTCCATTTTTCTGCCGCCATATTTGCATACAACCGGACCTTTCCTAACGGCGTCAAAGCGTACAACGAACTTGTCTGCATCATGATAGAACGCGACATCTTTGTTATTGAGTGCGAGAATAGGAGGACCTTCTTCCATTAGAAATTTGTAGAAATTGACACCGGCGGTATTTAGCTGGTGTGCAATTGTTTCCCACTGATCATGATATCTCCAGGCAACTTCCCTACCATGAACACGACCGTCACCGTCAATTACAAACATTCGCCATAGATTTTCTACGGCATTGCCAAAGGCTTCTGGCGAATGATTATTCAAATATTCAGCGAGTTCTTCGCCGCGCAAGTCTTCGATATCAGCAAGGTCAGGACCAACATGCTGCTCATCAGGGAAAAGCCTCCTCATGGCATCTTTAAGCCAATATTGTTTCGCAGTGAAAGCAGTCATTGGAATGTTGGCTTCACGTATTTGTGTATCGAGAAAATGCATGTAGGGGCAGGTAAGATAACTTCTCACCTTACTGGTGCTTATTGCCTGAACATAAGTATTTCTTGGCATAACATCCAGAATTAAGAAATAATGGCAATCCTTTTAAATTCCAAAATTACTTTTTCATGGCCTCTTTTTTCAGCTTTGGTGGCAACTTCTCTATGGCATATCTCAGTGCTGTGCGCGGCATGACGTGCTTGTTTTTCAAAACATAACTAAAAACTTCTTTCGGATAGTTTTTGCTCGCTTCTTTCAGCAGCCAGCCATAACCTTTCTGTACCATGTCATCGCCGTCACGGAGAAGTATGTTGGCTATATTTATTGTATGAGTGAAATTATTTTTCCTACGGACCGAATAGATAAGAGCTACAGCAGACGCACGTCTCATCCAGCGGTTGCTTGATTTTGCCCATTTGTTCAGTTCAGGAATATATTCGGGGAACGTAAGAATAAAGTGTCCTAGTGCGTGGGTGCAGAAGTCATCACATTTGCCCCAGTTGTCAACATATTTTTTCAGCCATTTTTCAAATGTATTGAAGTCTATCTTTTCGTGGTTATTTTTCAGCTTGAAGAGAAAGTAGAATGCTATTGACGCCTGTTCGTTGTAGCCGGACATGAGAAGCTCTTCACAGAGAAGGAAAATTTCCTGCTTTGACATCAACTTGGCGCGGGGAAAATATTTTTTTGCTATTGTCATTACGGTAGCGCTTTTTATTCCATGGGCCTTTATTTTCTCCTTGAAGAATCTCTGGGATTTCTTAATTTCAGCAGGATTAGACTTCTCTTTCAAATCTTTACGAATTTCTTGAATGAGGGACATAATTATCTAGATGTTGTATCTTAGCAATGCGCCAACACCGCCGAGCTCAAGGAACTGCTGGCCCTCGCGAGTGTCGTTGGAAACTACGATGACTTTGCTGCCGTAGTTGTCTGCCAGTTCTTCCAGGAAGTCTGGTAGGTCCTTTTCACCCATCAGATCCCAATCCGGCTCGTTTGGTTTCACAGAGGCAAAGATAATTTTCTTTTCCTGCGTCTGCGGGTTGATAAGATCATAGGCTTTCATCGTGGTTGCCTCGCTGACTATTATGCGGTCTACGGCTCCGGCTTCGACTGATTTTATTACTTCATGGATGCCATAGGAAACGCGGCCGTGCGGCTTCTGCAGTTCGTTGAAGAAATTCTGCAGTAGTTTCTTTTCCTTGGTGACTTCCTCTTCCTTGAGAAGCGTATCTGACTTTTCTATTGTTTCCTGCAGGCCGAAATCACCGGTGTAACTGGTATCAATTATGCCTATTACTTTTTTCTTGACATCAGCATGAAGATAGTCTTCCTTCATGAATATTTCCTTTATCGGACCGCTGCCGGACACAATTATTCCAATCACTTCTGTTTTGTGCTCCTCGAAAATCTTGTTCGCTGCTTCACCTACTTTCTTGAGCCAGTCGTTTAACATGCCTTCCCTAACACGGGAGAAACGTTGAGAACTGTTATGAACAACGAGACCATTTGCTATGAAATTAGAATTTTTGACTTCTATATCGACCATTTTGAACTCTTCTTCTACTTTTTTAATTGAAGCTATTTTTACAGGAATAAGATTATAATTCATAATAGTTTCAAGTTTTTTATATAAATTTTTATTATCTTTAATTTCATTTATAATGGAGTTTTTGAACACTTCCTTACTCATTAATCTTTCATTCCTAAAGAAATTGGTAACTTTTGGGAAGTCAGATACTTTGTAACCCTCTGATTCTATTATTTTTCTTACGTTTTCTCCAGTCAAAAATATCTGCCTAGTGCTGCTTTTTATTGACTTGTTTTTTATGATCCCTATTAGATTTTTACTTTTGTAAGCAGCATTAAATCCTATTGAGTTCAGAAATATTTCTAGTGATTTTCTTTCTGTTATTCCTATAGTAAACCTATGTTTTTTGCTGTACGGATTTCTTCTGTTATCATATTCTACAAGAGACGCTAATATGCCAAATCTTAAAAGAGCTATTTGCACCTGTCTGGCCATTTTTTTATTATTTATTCCAAGTCCTATTCCCCTTTCTTTATTTACATAACCTTCTGCGTCGAAAAATCCTCTTAAGAATGCTGCCAATACGCTGTCTGGTGACTTAAGGACTTTAGCCGGAATTTCTGTATCCACAGCATGTTTTAATTCAGGGAACTCATTTTTTATTAATTTTACCATCGGCTTTCCATATATTCTGCCAACATAGTGACCTTTATTTTCTCTATGTGTAATGCTTGAGTTGCAATTAAATGTATTTTTTGCCAGATTGACGTAATATTCAATAATTTGTCTATCAGCATCGAATAATGATATTCTCTCATTTTCAAAGGACCCGTCTCCGGCAAAGTAGCCTAAGAAATTTGCTAAATTTTCATTCAGAATTTCCGGAAGCCTTGTATCGCTAACAGGCATGCAAAATTGGCGTATAAAAGATTCTGTTTCTACATCAAGATTTTTGCATAAGTTTGTCAAAAATTCTATTTTTATATCCCTTTTACCCAGTTCTATTACTGATATTGCTGTTTGCGTGACTTTTGAGTTTTTAGCTAACTCTTTCTGCAGCAACTTTAGAGATTCTCTTCTATGCTTTATATGATTCCTGCCTTCTTTGCTTATCTTATAAGAATTGTACAGGTTGGAAACATTCAGACTTTGTATTTCACCTTCTACATCTATTTTTTCAGGCATTAACAAAAAATTGTCTTTTTTAAGCTCTGTTGCTGGGACTTCTTCTATCTTGTTACCCCATCTAAAGAATTTATGATCTTTTGAGCATTCTATTTGTGTTGTGGGAAATTTCGTATTTATTATATATTTCATATTCTTTTTTGTTTCCCACCTCTCTATAACAGGCTTATTTTTCAATGTTGTATCAGAAAAATCTACAGACTTGACGATATGTGGATTGCTCACTTTGTCTATTTCTATTATATTTCCATCACCCATTTGTACAAGCGTATCTGGTAAAAGGCATTGTCCGCCAGCACGTGTTTTTCCTGGTACTATGGAATCATAATGAACTATTGGTTCAAGTTTTTTGCCGCGAAGAAGTGCTACATCACCTTCACTCTTGTCGAGACATATTATTCCGTAAATCTGCTTTTCCTTTATCATATCTTCGAGAGGTTCCATTACAAAGTTCTGGTCGCACCAGTACATCTTTACCTTGACTTCGTCAGGAGGCTCGATGGTCCAGACCTCTATATCAGTTGCTCCTTCCTTCAGCGATATATTTCCGGCAAAGAGTGCCAAACCGTTAGGTGGCGTCTTCTTGAACATCTGAAGCTCGCGTATAATCTTATCTAAGGCTGAGACGACATTCTTGCGGACGGGTTTTGATTTTATGTTTTCTGCCGTGCTCTGCTCGTTGCGTAGCTGATTGATTATTTCATGAATGTTGGCGCCAACAGGCACGTAAACCGTTACCAATTCAGTATGGCGGCCTTTTATGGCACCGAGCTGTTTTATGAGTTTTTTCAAGGCGATTTTTGACATAATTATAACCTAGACTTTCATTGTTAAATTACCATAGCTTATACTCTTTATTGAGTGGGTTGCAATCAAATCCTTCTCTATGCAGCGGAACTTTTCCGGTACCACGACATCTGACAACTCTGCCTTGAGGGAAAGTCCATTGTCCTTTTTGAATTTCCAGATGTTACTGTTCAATTCCATGAGGTCTTCTTTGGAAAAGTCAGTAAAATGTTTTACGTGTAATGGTTTTGGAAACTCTTCGAGATGAATGTCTTTTTCGTAGAGGTCGTTGTAAATCTTTGATGTTATGAATGGCACCACGGGCGCAAGCAGTTTCAGCAGGGTTTGCATGCAATAATGCAACGCAAATAAAGCAGATGTCTGCTCGCTGCTGGTGAATTTTCCATGCTCGTTGTAAACACGGTTTTTAACCAGTTCGAGATAGTGCGAAGCAAATGTTTCCCACAGGAAGTTCTTAAGGCGAATTCCAGGATTATGAAAATCATAGAGGCTGTAGTATTTCTCACTGTAATCTACAAGAGTGTTCATTTCGTTTATTATCCATTCGTCCAGTGGCTGTAAGTTTGTATGCTTTCCCTGTGGAAACATGGAGACAAATTTTGCCACATTCCACATTTTTGTAAGTGTTTTTCCCGCACCCTCTATACGTTCAAAGGAACACTTAAGGTCGCCTTCTGTTAGATTGCCCTCGACAGCGCACCAGATGCGGAATGTTTCAGCGCCGAATCGCTCAAGTATTTTGTGCGGGTCTATTACATTTCCCACGCTTTTTGACATCTTTTTGCCTTTCTCGTCGACTATGTGGTAGTGTATCCAGACATCATCAAATATGGTCTTCCCTGTCATATGATAAGCTTTGAGCAGTGTGTAGAATAGCCAGGTGCGCACTATCTCTTTGCCCTGCGGTCGGAGTGTGCATGGTGCATGCTTGAAAAAATCCGTGCCATACTTCAGAATATATAGAGGCGAATTGGCAGAATCGAACCAAGTATCAAATACGCGCTCTTCGCCGCGGAACTGGCTTGATCCACATTTCTTGCATTTACTATGTGGCTGCTCATGCCAGGGCTGGACATACTTTCCTTTTTCTGCAAGCAAGATTTCACCGCATTTGCAATACCAGATTGGTATTTCTGTCGCATAAAATCTTCTTCGTGATATAGGCCAGTCAATTGTTATGGAATCTATCCAGTCCAGCAAAATCTGGCGACTGTGGGGGGCGTGAAAACTCATTTCCTCCGCGATTTCTTTCATTTCTTTTTTGAACTCCACCTGCTTCAAGTAGAATTCAGGCATGGAGATGAATTCAACAGGATGTTTTGAGCGTTCGCAGATGGGTGTTCTGTGCTCCAGCTGCTTCTGGCGCACAAGGAGCTCCTTGCCCTTGAGCTCATTTATTACGGCTTCGCGCGCATCCTTCACAGACAAACCTGAAATAAATCCAGCGTTCTTGTTCATATGCCCATTTTCATCTATAGCGATTACGGGATCCAATTTCATCTCCCTAAAGAAGCGTATGTCAGTCTGGTCGCCCATGGAACACATCATCATCAGGCCAGTTCCTTTGTCCATTTCTGCAAATGGGTGACTTCTTATGGGAACTTCCTTGTCAAAGAGCGGCGTTATAGCAGTCTTGCCGTCAAGGTATTTGTAGCGCTGGTCTTCTGGATTGAATATGACCATGCCGCAGGTGCAAATGAGCTCTGGACGTGTGGTGCCTATTATTATCTTCTCGCCGGTCTCTTTTACATTAAATATTATGTCGTTAAATGTTGACGACAGGTCAGCGTATTCTATCTCAGCATCAGCTATCGTCGTGCGACAGCCAGGGCAGTAATTGTTGATGTGCTCGTCCTCGTATATCAGACCCTTGTTCCACAAATCGATGAAAGTTGCTTGCGTCAAAACCCGATATTCAGGCGAGTCGGTGAAATACATGTCTCCGACATCATTCCCTTTTTCCCAGGAGTTGAAACTTATACCCAGCTTTAGAAAAGAATCGATTGACTCGCTACTCGACTCTTCAAGGAGCTTTTTGCAGTGCTCTATGAATTTTTCCCTTGGTGTGTGTGCCAGAGATATCTTAAATTTTTTCTCCGCAGCCATTTCTATTGGCAAACCGTTCCGATCAAGGCCCAGCGGGAATAATACGGATTCGCCTTTCATACGATGGAACCGGGCGAACATGTCCATGAGAGTATAGGTGAAAGCATGACCTATGTGGATGGGTGTGTTGACATAAGGTGGCGGAGTGTCTATGGAGAATAGCTTGCCTTTTTTCTTGAATTTATACACATCACTTTTTTTCCATGCATCATAGATAGGATTTTCAAATTCTTTTGACCAATTCTTCTCTTTTATCTTGGGTTCCATTTTCATCACGATAATGATTTATTACGTTAATATATTTTATAAGCGCCAAAAATAGCAATGATGGCTATACTTTACCAGGTCCACGATACTTGGTTACGGCGAGCGTCTTTGTATCGATGGCCATAAAGTCTTCAGCATGTATTGTTTTCACTTTTGTGGCATCCTGTATTATCTTTTCCTGTTTCCACAAATTTGAACGCATGAGCCAGAACGAGAAATGAGTTAAGATAACAAGCTGGGGCTTTTGCTTCATTGCATTTAGGAGACTTATTATGCCGTCGACACTCATGTACCCGGCACGCTTTGCAATTTGGCCTTTTGGTATGACTGTGTTTATTATCAATAGCTTGCACCCATCGTAGTATTTTTCCATACCTTTGTAATAGGCACTGTCTGATGTGTAGCCTACCTCTACACCATCGGCAGATATCCTGAATCCTATGGCAGGGTCGTAGTGGTTGCATTTTGTTCCAGTAAATTTTACTCCGTTCACATCAATTTTCGCCTCAGGCTTCATTATGTGAAGCTTGGCTTTTGCCTGGTGGTAGGGCGTAACACAGGGATAATAATCAAAGTCGGCTTTTGTTTGTCTTTTATTAAGTACACAATGCTCTTCTGCTACCAGGAACGGTTCCTTTATGCCGTCCAGATATACATTGGCGTCCGTTGCGTGGTCTGGGTGAAAGTGACTTAGCACAACACCGTTCCATTTTTCCGGTTGAAGACCAAGCTGCACGGCGTGAACGAGCGAGCCAGGACCCGGGTCTACTATGAATTTTGATTTTTCTGTCTCGAAAAACAGGCCGCCGGTCTTAAGCGTCTGGGCTATCATCATGTCACGGCCGCCTCCGGTGCCGAGAAATGTTATTTTCATTTTCATTCATTCTTCTTTAGTATTATTAAGCTTTCCCTCAAGACGCCTTTCTTTTCTGTCCTGTTCTCCAAAGCAAAACGTTTGTTGAGAACGAAGATTTTCTCTACAGAAAAGCCTATTTTCTCTGCGATATGAGTTGTAATAAAATCACTTTCTACTTCTTTGCCAAGCCAAGCATTGCCTATAATTATTGCCACGCTTGCTCCTGGCTTGCAAACCCGGTACATTTCAGATAGCGTTTCTTTCATATCTTCAAAATATGCTTCTTCCTGGTCCTTACCATCTCTTATACCAAGGAAAGATCTTAGTGACGGGACGTGTCGCATCTTCATGAAAAAATCTTCTATTGCGTAAAGTTTTGTATAATCAATGTTATTCAGATAGGGCGGACTTGTTATTACAGCATCTACGGAATTATCTGGAAGGCTTGTCTTTCTTGTGTCTTCTTGTTTCACTGTTACAGAAGCATTGGTTTTTTCCTGATTTTCCACGTCCTTTATCATACGATAAACAACCCTCCGGAACAAACTGCGCAACGGCGGCACCGGGTGTTTCTTTATCTTTATCACGCCGCCGTCCTTCCAGGCATAGCTGACTTTTATGGAAGCGTTGAGGAGAGCCAGAGTGAAGAAGTCCTTGTTTTTCAGCCTGTCTATCTGGCTGGAAAAGAATGCAATATCAGCGAGCGCGTACTTGTTTATCATAGCACGCATTATTTTTGGAAACTCCCAGTTAAGTTGGTGGAATTTTCTACGGAATAATATTTTTGCCTCTTCCCGCAGTGATTCTGAATCATACTCAACTATTTTTACCTGACTGGCAAATATGGCTGTTGGCAGCACGTCGAGTCCTATGGCGTTGATGCCAGCCTGCTTGCATGCCACAAGAGTAGTGCCCGAATTTCCGCACCATACAGGTTTGCCATTTCTTCTTATATAAAGAACGTGATTTGGTACTTCTAAGCACCATACATCTCCCTCATAATTAACCCATTCTTCTATAATTTTGTGTCCTTCCCACATAGATCTTTTTGAATAAATTCTTGGTTTATTGTGCTTTTTTATTATTGTCAACATCCATACATCATGCCTGGAAATTATTTTACGACCCCTTAAAATACTTTCTCTACCAACTTTTGTACTTCTTGAATAATTTGCACTATACCCGATTTTTAGTGCTATTTCCTGTATATTATCTCTTAACTTTTCTGAAACAGTCCAACAACGAATAGTTGGGTTAATCTGTTTTTTCACTAACATCGAATTACCATCTCCAAGCAAGTATGCTTCGAGAAGTATATTCAATTGTCTAGAAGAAAGTGATTTTATTTCTTGTGGAATAAATTTGTCAGGTGCCTTGCCGAACTGTTTCAGGTACTCATAAAGTTCTTTATTATATATCCTAATTTTAGAGCCCGGTGTTATTATGGGATTAAATCCAAGTTTTTTACATGCTTCTGCAGCCTTTTTCAATATTTCATTTTTTGTATTCCTGATTTGTACTACATAAAAGAACCCTTTCTTACCTTTTCTTTTATATTTTGTAGCCGATCCTTCTGCTAACCATAAACCAAAAAAGAAAAGCCAGGCATCCATCTCAAATTCTTTTTTTCCTAATCTGAATATTCTATTTTCTGAACCATTCCATTTACAATTCTTTTTGTAAATTACGCTCTTGCCAAACATATCTTCAGCCTTAATTAGCTTATAGTTCCACAATTCTTTTGGCTTTAAGGCTTTCCTTAGCGCTACAAACATGTTATGATTTGGCGTGACAAATAAATCTACTTGTTTTGATTTGATGCGGCACATTTTACCTTTATGCTTATAGTGGAAAAATCTCATGGGCTTTTGGTATTCCAATTCTTCTGTTGCAGGGTTGAGTGTTGCTATTTCGTTTTCCGGCTGAACGTCTTTAAAATGCTTCCAGCCGTTTGATGTAAGAACTTCAGTTTCATCATCATAACATCCGCAGAAAGGATCGAGCACTGTATCACCTTGCTTTAGTCCAAGCATGTTTATCAGGAGGTCTACAAGTTCTTTTGAAAAGCCTTCCTTGTAGTAAAACCAGTTGTATACGGGAAGGAGTTTGTTTGGAACAAATGTAGCTAATTCTTTCCAATCTAGCTTTTCTTCCACTTTATGGGTAAGTTGCTTTCTGGCTTCTTCGTATTCCATATTAGAAACTTGAATATTAGATTTTTAAACAGACTATTCAATTAATATTATGCCTGTAATCGTCATATCTGGAAAGCCTGGTTGTGGATCGTCAACAAATGCCAAACTACTGGCTAAAAAAATGAAACTAAAACATTTTTCTGTCGGCGACTATAACAAGCGCCACGCGAAAAAATCAAAGAAGGAGACGGACAAAAGCATAGAAATGTGGCATCTCGATAAAAAAACTCTTAATAAATTTCACCATGATTCTGACAAACTTGCCAATGATGTTGCTGAAAGGGGCAATGTTGTTATAGATGGAAAACTGGGCATACACCTAATAAAGAAACATGACTTGACAGTGTGGCTGACAGCAAGCAAAAAGGTTCGAGCAGAACGCTACGCTAAACGAGATAACATACCAGTCAAAGATGCCATGAAAAAAGTTGTAGAAAAAGAAAGGCTAGAACGTGCGAGCTGGAAGAAAATTTATGGTTTTGACTATTTTCACCAAGCAAAGGAAACTGATCTGGTTATAAACACTGGAGACAAGACACCAGAGGAAATCACAAATATTATAATTTCTAAGCTAAATGAAAAAGTATTCAGTACCATATGGGATTTGTCCCTACCCTATCAGGATAAACGGGATGACATAGGTCACGTCAATACTGTTACACAATTTGCTAAGCAACTTGTTTTACTTGAGAAGGCAGACCCGAGAGTTGTTATACCAGCTGCTATTTTGCATGATATTGGCTGGAGTCAAATACCAAGAAAGGAAAGAATGAAGCCTGTTAGCGAGAAAATAACAGAAGAAGAGAATAAAAAAATTAGAATAAAACATGAAAAAACTGGCGCCAAACTTGCGAGAAAAATACTCAAGAAGATTAATTACGAACCTGGCCTTACAAAGGAAATATCTAAAATAATAGATGGTCATGATACACGTAAAGGGTTTTTATCGAAAAATGATGGAATAATGCGAGATGCAGACAAGCTTTGGCGTGTTTCAAGAAAAGGTATTATGACTGGTATGAGAAGGAGAAAAATGAATTTTGAAAGATACTACGAACACGCCAAATATATTGATGGTCCGGATTATTTCTATTCAAAAAGTGCTAAAAAGATTGCAAAAGACGAACTTAAGAAAAGAAAGATCGAATTCAGATTATAATTGGGCTCGTGGTCTAATGGAAATCGAATGACCATATTGACACCACGTTCGCACAGCCCTTTCTAGAAGAAAGCGCTGGCGGAAAGAATACCAGCAGGAAAAGGCTTCGAGAAACGTGGAGGCTCCGGGTTCGACTCCCGGCGAGTCCATAAACTTTAAATATACATATGTATATGTATATGTATGTCAAAGAACGTTGCATTGTCAGACGAGGCAGTTAATGTTTTGGAACGACTCAAACGATCTGGTGAGTCTTATTCTGATGTTGTAAAAAGAGTTGCTGTGGAGAAGCCTGCCATATCTAATTGGAGAGATTCGATTGGTGTGTTCAAAGAAGACAAGGACGCTGAAAAGGCATTTGACATCGTGTTGAATGACAGGCATATAATTAAAAAAAGGAAAGACCTTACATGGTAGTGTTAGATTCTGATATTCTTGTAGGCATTCTTAGAGGCGATGAGAAGGCTATTGAATACATGGATAAGCTGGAGAAAAAAGAAGAGAGACTGAATACTACAGCGATAAATGCCTTTGAGTTGTTCGAAGGAGCCATGCTCATGCGCGACAAAAATAAGCAGGAAAAGGTTGAGAATCTGCTCAAAGCATTTGGATCTTATAGCTTTAATTCACCTGCTTCTTGGAAAGCTGCAGAAGTATCTTCAGGCCTCAAAAAAACTGGGAAGACAGTTGATTTTCAGGATATAGCCATAGCATCCATAGCGCTTCTTCATGGAGAGACTATCGTTACTAGAAATATAGAGCATTTTGGCAGGATCAAAAATCTTAAGATAGAGAAATGGTAATCTGAACCACTTGCCTGACTCCCGGCGGGTCCATTTTTAACTAAATATTTATAATTCTTCCTCAGAAATGACTTTTATTCCATTTCGCTTCAACAAAGCTGTCGTAACTCCGTCGCCATCAATCATTGTCTTTGAGAAGGTGCCATCGTAAATATGTCCAGAAGCACAAGAAGGGCTTCTTTGCTTGAGGATAGCTTCCTTGATGTCAAATGTTTGCGCTATTTTCAATACCTCATTTGCACCATTTACAAAAAAATCGGTAACATCGTTTCCATTAGATTCGATAACACGAGCCTTCTTGTCCAAAACATCGTAACCATCTCCTTCTCTGATTTCTGCGCCCAGCCTTGGTGTTGCTTGACCACCGAGCTGTTCTGGACAAACAGGAATAAGGACTTCGTTTTTAGCAAGGGTCAAAACTTTTTCATTTGGTTTGCTTTTGCCGTTGTATAGACATCTTATTCCAAGTAGGCAAGCACTGCAAAGTCTCATAGAACAATTTTTGGAGACAAAGGTTATAAATTAACCGAGCCGGGAAAATTACCTGAAACCTTATGTTACGGCGGGTCCATCTTATTTTTTACATACTTTTTCTGAAAAAATAGGCACATACAAATACCAGCGCCATGTCAATAGCCAATAATACTACAGCGCTTATCCATAATGGCATTACCGTCATTCCTATTAGCGAAGCCCGTATACCGTCAACACCATATGTTAGTGGGTCTAGAAATGATATGATTTGCATCCATCCCGGTGTATTTGCCAGCGGAAATATGGCACCGGAGAGGAAGAAGGTAGGCATTATCAGGAATGACATTATCATTTGGAAACCTTCCATGCTTCTCATTCTTGATGCTATTATCAGGCCTATCAGTACGAAGCACATGGAAGTCAATACTATGAATATTATTGACAGCAGAATTCCAGGACCTAAAGCTATTATGCCAAAGGCAGCCGCTATTAATATCATGAGAAACGCGTTTATCAGCGCTATGGTTGCACCGCCAAAAGTTTTTCCTAATACTATGCTAGTTCTTGACACTGGCGCTACCAACATTTCCTTCAGGAAACCGAACTGACGCTCCCAGATAACTGATACACCAGTGAATATGGACGTGAATAAAACAGTCATGCCAACTATTCCCGGCGCCAAAAAGCTGATGTAATTTACATCTGGCAACTTGAAAGACGAGCCTATGCCTACACCTATGAAGACCAGCCAGAAAAATGGCATTGCAATGCTGCTTATTATTCTGGACCTTGCTCTTACAAATCTAAGCATTTCCCTGAGCCAAAGTGTGTAGATATCGGATAACATATTATCTCCTAAATCCTGCTTTCATGCGCATCCGCATGTTATCGACATCGGAAGCTTCTTGTTCTCTTATTGCATGGCCTGTGTAGTGAATGAAAACATCTTCAAGGTTCGGCCTTTTTAGATTGACAGAATCCACGATTATTTTGTCCTTGCTGGCTGCTGCTAGAATTTCTGGTATGAGCTTTTCTGCGTTTTTTGTTTTTATGGTGAATGTATTTTCCTTTTCCTTGTAATCCAATTTCATGACTTCTAGAAGCTTTTTCACTTTTTCTGTCTCTTTTGTTTCAAGAATTACAAGATCTCCACCTATCACATTTTTTAGGTTTTCTGGTTTGTCCAAAGCAACCATTTTTCCGTGATCTATGATAGCTATCCTATTGCAGAGGTAGTCAGCCTCTTCCATGTAGTGGGTTGTAAGTATTATGGTTAATTTTTCTTTTTTGTTCAAGTTTTCTATGTATTCCCATATCTTTCTTCTGGTTTGTGGATCAAGTCCTAGCGTGGGCTCATCGAGAAATAATATTTTTGGATGATGCATAAGGCCGCGAGCTATTTCCAAACGCCTTTTCATGCCGCCGGAATAGGTTTTAACAATTACGTTAGCCTTATCAGATAAGTCGACGAGATTCAGGACTTCTTCTATTCTCTGTTTTCTCAGCTTGCTGGGCATATGATACATGCGACCATGAAACTCCAGATTTTCACGACCAGTAAGCTCATCATCAAGACTAGGATCCTGGAACACTATCCCAATGGAGCGACGGATTTTATCCTGCTCCTTTAAGTCAAAATTATTTACTTCTGCTGTTCCTGTTGTTGGCTTGACTATGGTGGCTAGCATGCTTATGGTTGTTGTTTTTCCAGCGCCGTTAGGTCCGAGCAAGCCGAAAAGTTCGCCTTCCTCAATCTCAAGGTTTATGGAGTCAACGGCGGTCAAGCCGTTGAACTTCTTTGTAAGGTCCTTTATTTTTATCATTGACATACTAAGGATACTACCTATTTTTGGATTCATAGTCAGCAAAGCTGACTTGAATCTCTAAGATAACCTTTGTTATCTTAAGAGATGGTTGAGAAAGAAATAAGATATTATTTGTGATACGGCATTAACGTTTGTTAATGCGTACAGGATTTCTTTGAAATCCTCATATCCTTGTATCCCAACCACCGTTAAATAATATTTTCTACATAACTTTATACCACAGTTTTTAAACGGTGGTTGTTGATAGAAATCAACTCTCTACTAATACGCAAGGCAAAAGGTTTTATATTAAATTAAACCGATTTCTCAACTTTTTTCTTCTTTTTCAGAACCACTTTTCCGTCTTTTATTTCTATCTGATAGTCTTCAGGATTAATTTTTGCCGGCAGTGTTATTGACTTGCTAGACGACGAGCTAAAGGCTTCGGCTTTGTAAATGTTTTTGCCTTTTTCCTCTTTTGTGCTTTTCTTGGAAGCACTTACTGTAAGCATATTTTTAGCGAGCTTTACTGTTATTTCGTCTTTTTTGAATCCTGGTATGTCTATAGATATATCTTTTTCATCTTCCTTTTCCCAATAGAATTTCTTTGTCACAGAAACACCTGCATAGATTTTATACACTTGAAGGATAAAAGCCTTTGGGTCTCAGCGGGAAAAAGCTATTATAGCTCTATTTGAACCCGAAGTCTTAAATAAGTGAGTGATCACATGTATTGAATGCGTCTAACTGATTCCCAATTAATTATAATACGAAAATTGATTAAGAACGGAAGTTCACTGAATTATATTTCTAAGGAGCTAGGAGTTGGCAAAACCACAATCTATTATTATTTTAGAAAAACAAAAGGCAGGACATTCGAACCTCCTGTAATTAAGTTTGTTTCTGATAGAGAACTTGGGGAAGTTGTGGGAATTTTTACTGGTGATGGCAGCCAGAGTTTTGATCCAAAGGGATATCATTATCAGAATAGAGTACATTTTGGTACGCATAATAAAAACTACCTAATTTACGTGAAAGATTTGTACGAAAGATGTTTCGGTAAGAAGTTCTTTATTACGAGAGACGGACCTACAAAATTAATACTTGTGACAAATTCTAAGGATATTTTTAATTTTTTTCATAGATATATAAATTTCGACAGTCATGACAAGTCAAATACGGCATATCTGAAAATTAACTATAGAAAAAATAAGGATTTTGTGTTGGGTTTCCTTAAAGGACTTTTAGATACGGATGGTACGCTTTGCATTAGTAAAAACGGTATGAGAATATCATATTACACTTCTTCTGATAAGTTAGCTAAACAAATATCTGCATTCTTGAACTTATTTAAAATAAAGAATAACGTGTCAAAGAGCAAAAAAGGAAATAATTGTGTTTATTTATTTGTTAATGAACATAGGAAATTTTTGAAGTTGGTTAAGCCTTTCAGGGCTCGTGGTCTAACGGAATGACGCTTGCATGGCATGCAAGAAACTCCGGGTTCGA
>ERZ1292640.1056-Hain-H43-02um-R1-1056-length-22775-cov-6_pt1 | contig 22775 bp, 30 predicted proteins | sample MGYA00564404_ERZ1292640 | MGnify/ENA primary metagenome ERZ1292640 (study PRJEB36523, sample SAMEA6512636) | groundwater metagenome | collected 2019-01-08 | study: AquaDiva: Metagenomics assemblies of 32 groundwater samples
TTCCGCTCCACTTTTAGAGATCGAATTTGATGTGACCCAGTCTGCCGAGGTTTCATTTCATTTTCATTTGGTAAAATGGTTTGACAGAAGCCGCTTAAAGTGTTAATATTTTGCAAAAGGAGATGATATAAATGTCTGAAATAGAAGTCAAAAAGGATGAATCTTTTGAATCAGCTTTAAGAAGATTTAAGAAAAAAATAGACAAAGAAGGCATCCTCAAAGAAATTCGTAATCGCAAGCATTACGAAAAACCAAGCGAAGTAAAACGCAAAAAAGCTAAATCCAGGCGATAAGGCAATAAGATTGCATTAAACTAATGGAAATAGCTTTATCAACAGCCTGGAATAGCGCCAAATATAAACAGGGCGCGATAATTATCAGGGAGATACGGGATTTAGGCTTTAAAAATATAGAATTAGGCTTTAATCTGACTGATAATATGGTCAGAGATATAGCTGGAATAGCCAGTAACAGCGGAATTAAAATACTTTCCCTGCATAATTATTGCCCTATACCTGAAAAGCTCGCAAGAAAAAAAGCCCTGCCGGATTGTTATTCTCTGGCATCTTTGAATGAAACTGAAAGAAATTTAGCTGTACGTTATACAAAACAGTCTATTAATACTGCGAGTTGCCTTAACGCAAAAGCAGTAATTTTACATTGTGGCAGAGTCGAAATGGTTGATCCGACTCGTCAGATGATATCTTATTATAATAGCGGAAAATGGGACGGCAGTTTTGCCGCTAAATTTAAACGAGATATATATCAGGCAAGAAAAGAGAAAATCAGATTGCATTTTTCTAAACTATTGAAAAGTTTAGATGAACTTGCCAAATACGCGCAAAAGCGAAAAGTAAAGCTAGGAATTGAAAATAGATTTTATTATCGTGAAATACCGTCTTTAGAAGAAATCGGGTTAATCCTTAACCGTTTTAAAGGCGGTATTGTTTTTTACTGGCATGATACCGGCCATGCCAAATTATGGGAAAATCTGGGGTTTTTAAAGCATCTGGATTATCTGAATAATTATTCGTCTCGTCTTGCAGGAATGCACCTTCACGATATAAAGCGCCAGCAAGACCACAAAGCGCCTTTAAAAGGAGAGTTAGATTTCAAAACATTCAAAAAGTATATAAAGCCTGGCACTCTCCTGACAATGGAAGTTCATTCTTCGGCAACAGGCCAAGAAATTGTACAGGCAAAAAAATATTTAGAAGTTATTTTTAAAACGTGATTGCTCCGTCGCCAACCGTTGTAGGGGCGGCACAGTGTGCCGCCAATACAGTTAGTAAAAAATGTTCCTATGAATCAAATTAGAAAACCGGCGGTAGCCGGCCAATTCTATCCCTCAAACCCGGCTAAATTAAAACAACTGATTGAATCATTCTCATCTAAAGCCAAAGAACAAACAGAGGCAAAGGGTTGTTTGCTTCCGCATGCCGGGTATGTTTATTCAGGCCGTGTTGCATCAAACGTCGTTTCTGGAATAAAGATTAAAGAAAACATAATAGTTTTAGGCCCTAATCACACAGGTTTAGGCAAACAATTCAGCCTGATGCGCCAGGGAGTTTGGGAAACGCCGTTAGGCAATTCCGCTATAAATACTAAATTAGCTGACGCCTTGATTAAAAAATGCCCTCTTTTAGAAGAAGATATCTCCGCGCACCTGACTGAACATTCTATTGAAGTAGAACTTCCAATCCTGCAATACTATAAAAATGATTTTAGTTTTGTCCCTATTGTTATTAGTCAGGCACAGCTTGTAGATTACCGAAGAATAGGATATGATATCGCGTCAGTCATTTCAGAAGAAAAACTGCAAGCTAACACGCTTATTATAGCCAGTTCAGATATGACGCATTACGAAGAAGCGCGAATAGCGCGTGATAAAGATACTTTAGCGATAGATGCCCTGCTTGAATTAGACGAAGAAAAATTGTGGGGCCTGATACATAAATTTGATATCTCCATGTGCGGCTATGCCCCGGCGATTATTATGCTGGCTGCGGCGAAAAAACTCGGCGCAAAAAAAGGCCGGCTGGTAAAATACCAAACATCCGGCGATGTTACCGGAGATTATTCGAGTGTTGTGGGGTACGCGGGGATAATTGTAACGTAACCGCGGAAAAGAAAAACAGTTTTATAAAAACGTATGTGTCAGGAAAACAGGTGTAGGGGACAGCGCATTGTGCTGTCCCTACAATAGAGGAGAAATATGGACGAACAAGAGAAAAAAAGCGTGGACGAAAGTTATAAAAACCAAGTTGAAAAAGATAAGCAAGATACGCCTGAAAAAGATGATTTTACTATGCCGGAGGCTAATTTTTCTTTTTTTATCTCGACCATTGGAATGCAAATAGCTATTGCTTTAGGCGATATGGCTAATCCCGCTGATAACACAACTCAAGAAAACCTGCAACAGGCGAAATTTTTGATTGATACACTTGAGGTAATCAAGGAAAAAACCAAAAATAACCTCGCCAAGGAAGAAGAAAGCTTATTAGAAGGCATGCTGTATGAATTGAGAATGAGATACGTTTCGAAAACGAATAAATAGCCGTCAGTCGTTAGTTAAAAAAGAAGCCAGTTTTTTTAGATTTTACTAACGACTAACGACCATCGACTAGAAAAGGAGTGCATATGATTGACAAAGAGCTTCTTGATATTCTGGCCTGTCCTGCTTGTAAAGCAGACGTAAAGCTGGAAAACATAAACGGCCAGGAAAAAATAACCTGCACTAAATGCAAAAAAAGATATCCCGTGCGTGATGGCATACCAATAATGCTTATTGACGAGGCAGAGCAAGGATAGCATTGTAGTGACAGCACAGTGTGCTGTCACTACAATGGCATAATAAATGGATAACCGATTAAGGCAACTGTTAGACAAATTAGATAACTGCAAATTAGACGGGATTCTTATCAGCGCCCAAGCAAATGTTACATACCTTAGCCGCTTTAAGGCGCAGGATTCCTATCTTTTAATTTCACCTCAGAAGAATTATTTTATAACTGATTTCCGCTATACTTACGAAGTTAAAACTAATATCAGTAATTTCAGGGTGTTACAATATAAAAACTTATTTCGGGACATAGCGGATTTAGCCAAAAAACATAAAATCAGGCGTTTAGGCTTTGAATCTAAAGATTTAAATTTCGCGGAATATTCCCGGCTTAAGGATTGCCTTCCCGCGAAGGTAAAGCTGATCGACACATTTGATATTGTAGAGGATATTCGTAAAATTAAAGATGCCCAAGAACTAAAATGTATTGCCCAAGGGATAGAAATAACAAATATGACATTCCGGCATTTAAAAAAGTATATTAAGCCGGGGCTTTCGGAACTTCAAATTGCCGCGGAAGTCGAGCATTTTATCCGCCATAATGGCGCCCAGATGAGCGCTTTCGATATTATTATTGCCAGCGGCCCCAATTCCAGTTATCCGCACGCGTCAGTAACAAATAGACTAGTAAAAAAAGGTGAGCCTTTATTGCTTGATATCGGTGTCGAGATAAATGGCTACAAATCAGACTTGACAAGGGTATTCTTTTTGGATAAAATAAATAGCTTTCAGAGAAGGATTTTTGAGATTGTCAAAGAGGCGCAAGCCAAAGCATTTGAAGTAATTAAGCCTGGTGTTTTGATACGCGAAGTAGACGCGGCAAGCCGTAATTTTATCGCCAAACGCGGTTATGGCCGTTTCTTTGGCCATAGTTTAGGCCACGGCGTAGGCCTTGATATTCACGAAGAGCCTTCTATTTCTTCAAGAAATAATTCTATAGCGCGGGAAGGCATGGTTTTTACGGTCGAACCGGGGATATATATCCCAAATAAATTCGGGATACGCTTAGAAGATATGGTTTATGTAACAAAGGAAGGGGTTGAGGTGTTAAGTGGCGCTGTCGATAAATCAATTTAAATCAGGGGTTACCATGATATTAGATGGCGAAGTTTATCAAATAGTCGAAGCTGAACATGTCAAACCGGCAAAAGGCTCGGCTTTTGTCCGAGTAAGAATAAAGAATCTTAAAAACGGCAGCCTGCTAGATAGGACTTTCCGCGGCCAGGACTCTGCTGAAGAAGCTTTCGTGGAACAGAGAAAGATGCAATTTCTCTATACTTCTGATGATATTTATCATTTCATGGACCAGGAAAACTATGACCAGCTTGCTGTATCAAAGGATAACCTTAGCGAAAACAGCAGGTTTTTAAAAGATAATTTGGAAGTGCTGGGGATATTTTATAAAGATTCTCTTTTAAACATCATTATCCCTAATTTTATTGAATTAGTGATTACTGAAACAGAACCCGGCATAAAGGGTGATACGGCAAAAGGCGGAAATAAAATAGCCAAAGTAGAGACAGGCGCGACTGTTTTAGTACCGTTATTTATTAATATCGGAGATAAAATTAAGGTCGATACGCGCACAGGCGCGTATGTCGAAAGGGCTTATTGACAAAGCTTGCCCATTCAACCCATTCAAAAGGGGGAGCTAAGGTGATACGATGAATGTAAAAGAAATCAAAGAGATGATCAATCTTATGAATGAAAACAACCTCACGGAGCTGGAGATTGAGAAGGATGGGACCCGCATTAAACTAAAAAAAGGCCAGCCGGAATCGACAGATACAGTTGGCGCGCCTATTTTTATAGAAAAAGAAAGAACGCAACAGACACAGCCTATCCACCAGGAAACTCAAACTAAACATCAGGCAGCAACAGATAAAAATGAAATTAAATCACCCATGGTCGGAACCTTTTACCGCGCAACCAGCCCAGAGGCCCCGCCTTTTGTCGAAGTAGGCCAGCACATAGAGCCAGGCCAGGTAGTTTGTATTATTGAAGCAATGAAATTGATGAATGAAATAAAATCTGAAATCAAAGGAAAAATCGCGGAGATCCTTGTAGACAACGCCGAACCCGTTGAATTTGGCCAGCCGCTATTTTTGATTGAACCTTAACTAATAAAAATATTTCCTATGTTCTCCAAAATACTAATCGCTAACCGCGGAGAAATCGCTGTCCGGATAATACGCGCGTGTAAAGAACTAGGCATTCAAACCGTTTCAGTATATTCACAAGCCGACAGAGAATCAATGCATGTGCGAATGGCAGATGAGGCAATCTGTATCGGCCCCGCAGCCAGTTCAAATAGCTACCTAAACATTCCGGCTATTATCTCCGCGGCAGAAATAACCGATGTTGAAGCAATCCATCCGGGCTATGGTTTTCTGGCAGAAAACCCCCATTTTGCCGAAATATGCGAAAGCTGTCAAATAACTTTCATCGGCCCGACCGCGGAGAACATCCGCCATATGGGAGACAAAATGCAGGCTCGCGAAACAATGCGTAAAGCCGGCATACCGATTGTTCCCGGCAGTTTAACAGCAATAAAAAATAAAGAAGAGGCGATAAAAACAGCAAAAAAAATAGGTTATCCGATTATTATAAAGGCTGCGGCCGGCGGCGGCGGAAAAGGCATGCGTGTTTGTCATAATGATATAAGCCTTGTTTCCAGCTTAATGACCGCCCAGGCAGAAGCAGAAGCAAGCTTTGGCAATGCAAATGTTTATATGGAAAGGTATATCGAGAAACCAAGGCATATCGAGATACAAATTTTAGCTGACCCGTTCGGCCATATTATTTATTTAGGCGAAAGAGACTGTTCTATACAGCGCAGGCACCAGAAGCTACTTGAAGAATCGCCTTCTCCGGCTGTTGACAGCAAACTCCGTAAACGCATTGGAGAGACAGCCATAAGAGGGGCAAAAGAAGTAAAATATGTAAGCGCGGGAACCATTGAGTTTTTGCTTGACCAGAATAGGAACTTTTATTTTATGGAAATGAATACCCGCATACAAGTCGAACACCCGGTAACTGAATTAGTCACCGGAATCGATATTGTAAAAGAACAAATAAAAATCGCTGCCGGAGAAAAACTAAAAATACGCCAGGAAGATGTGCGTATTAACGGCTCTGCCATTGAATGCAGGATTAATGCCGAAGACCATATGAATAATTTTATGCCTTCTCCGGGGAAAATCGAAATTCTTAATTTTCCTGGCGGGCCCGGAGTAAGGATTGACAGCCACATATACCAAGGGTATGTAATAAGCCCGCATTATGATTCTTTGGCCGCTAAACTCATAGTCTCCGGGAAGAACCGTAAAGAAGCCATCCTGACAATGCGCCGCGCTCTCGATGAGTTTGTAATCGAGCCTATAAAAACTACAATACCTTTTCACAAAGAAGTCCTACGCAACCCGGATTTTGTAAAAGGCGATTTCTCCACCAATTTCATTAACGAACAATTTAAAAATACCGCTAAAGGAGAAGAGTAATAATGGATGTTCATTCAAAAATCGACTTAGGTTATGTTAAAATTCATAAGGATGTGCTGTCATCGATAGCCGCAACGGCAGCCATGGAAGTAGAAGGCGTAAAACAGATATATAATAAAACAGGGCTGGATATAGGCGAACTTATAGGAATTAGAAGTATTAAACGGATACTGGTTGATTTCGGCAAAAATGACGAGATAAGCATAGAAATCCCCATAATAGTAAAATATGGTTATAATATTCCTGAAATCGCCGAACACGCGCAAGAAAACATCCGTAGCGCGATAGAAAAGATGTTGGACAAGACGCCCAAAGAAATTAACATAAATATCCGCGGAATTGAAAAATAGCTCTTAGGAGGCCGGCATGAAAATCGTTCCGACATTAGGTCTTATTTTTAATGTGATAATATTTGTTTTGCTGGTTATTTTTATTATAAACATATTAAACCCTTACTTAATCCCGAATATACAAAACAGATTACAGCCCAAGTTAGACCTTGGCTTGGTAAAAATAGATAGAAACGCTATCGCGTCCATCGCGGCGATTGCCGCGATGGAGATTGAGGGGGTAAAACAGATCAGTCAGCCACGTAAAATTTTTATTATATTTGAACTGGTGGAATTTAAAAGGACCGCCATAGATGTAGAGCTTAAAAAAGACGATGAATTAGTGCTGGATATTCCTTTGATAATAAAATATGGCTTTAGCGCTTATGACGTAGCGGAACAAGTAAGAGAAAATGTCAAGAAAACAGTTGAAAAAATGCTCAACAAGACTCCTAGAGAGGTTAATATTATTATCTGCGGCATAGAGTAACAAGTTTTTTATACAAAGGGAGGTAATCATGCGTTTCTTTACATTGTTAGGCCTTATATTTAACACTATCTTTTTTATGCTTTTAGCAATTATAATATTCTGTTTTGTAGTTAATATCATTACTCCTTTAATGATATTTGATGTGTTAACAACAATACAACAGAATCCGAACTCAAGGATAATATTAAGTTTGATAGGCGTGCTGATTATACTTATAAGCATTTCTTTTACGCAGGCAGTCCTTGGTAAAATTCAACGCGAAAAAAATATTGCTTTTACAACTCCTAGCGGAGAAGTAAGTATTTCCTTACAGGCGGTGGAAGACCTGATAAAACGGCTGATTTTGCAAGTGCCGGAAATAAAAAACCTGCGTCCGGACGTAATCGCTACCAAAAAAGGTATCTTAGTCAATGTCCGCCTTGATTTGCGCTCGGAGACAAATATACCAGACTTAACCGAACGCTTACAGGAGCTGGTAAAGAATAAAATCCGCGATATGTTAAGAGGGATAGATGAGCCTATCGTGGTCAAAATTCATGTCGCGAAGATAGTATTAGGCGAGGAAAAGAAAAAACAGGATTCAACAGGAGCAGAACCAACAATTCCGTTTTACGGATACAGGCATTAAAATCGTAGTTTCAGCCTAAAATAAAACAAGAGGAGGAATTATTAAGATGGCTAAGATTGGTATTTTAACAGGGGGTGGCGACTGCCCGGGATTAAATTCGGTTATCAGGGCGGTAGTGCGGAAATCAATTAACGAAAAATTTGAAATTGTAGGCATAAAAAATGGCTGGAAAGGCCTGATTGAAAATGATACTATTGCCTTAGACCTGCAGTCGGTTTCAGGAATATTGCCTAAAGGAGGAACAATACTTGGCACCAGCAGGACAAATCCATACAAACAAGCTGGAGATGTTCAAAAAGTAATAACTACTTACAAAAAACTCGGCCTTACCGCTTTGATCGTTGTAGGCGGCGAAGATACATTAGGAGTAGCTACCAAACTAGTTAATGAGGGCCTTAATATTGTCGGCGTACCTAAGACAATCGACAATGATTTATCCGCGACTGATTATACTTTCGGTTTTGATACCGCGATCAATATCGCCACAGAATGTATCGACCGCCTGCACACCACAGCTGAAAGCCACCACAGAATAATAGTGGTAGAGGTAATGGGCAGGCATGCAGGCTGGATTGCGATTGAATCAGGCATAGCCGGAGGAGCGGATGTCATACTTATTCCTGAAGTTCCCATTGATATGGATGAAGTGTGCGCTATGATCCAAAAAAGGCATGCCAGAGGTAAAACCTTCAGTATTGTTGTTGTCGCTGAAGGCGCGCAGTTTAAACAAGGCTCAATGGTGTTAAAAGAACAAAAGCTAGACTCATTCGGCCATGTTCGTTTAGGCGGTATAGGCGAGACGCTGGCGGAAGAAATTGAAAAACGCACAGGTTATGAAACGAGGGTTTCTGTGCTTGGCCATATACAAAGGGGCGGTTCGCCTACGGCGTTTGACCGTGTCCTCGGCACACGATTCGGCGTTAAGGCCGTAGAATTAGTCAAAGAAAAGAAATTCGGGCATATGGTTGCTTTGTCGGGAAATAAAATTATCAGTGTAACTTTAGAAAAGGCCACAGGAACATTGAAAACCGTAGATCCCGAATATTACGAATTAGCTAAAGTATTTTTTGGATAAACGCGTACATTAGAATATTTTTATTTCCAAGAGAGGCTGAAAATGCGAGACAGAATTGTTGACATCATCAATGATTCAATCCGTATTAAAGAACAAATCCTTCATCACAATATTGATAATATCCTTAAGGCGGTAAAGCTTATTACAGCCACATTTAAAAATGGCGGAAAAGTATTTTTATTTGGTAACGGCGGTTCGGCAGCTGATGCTCAGCATATAGCCGCTGAATTTATAGGAAGGTTTCAAATAGAAAGGGCGGCGCTTCCGGCGATAGCGTTAAACACAAACACATCGGTACTTACCGCCTTAAGCAATGATTACGGTTATGAAACAGTTTTTTCAAGGCAGCTGGAAGCATTAGCTTCGGATAAAGACGTGGCTATAGGAATATCCACCAGCGGCAAAGCTAAAAGTGTATTATCAGGATTAAAGAAAGCGAAAGAGATGAAACTAAAAACGATCTGCCTTTCCGGCGCTCTCGGCGGGGAATCGGTTAAAACAGCCGATATTTCCATACTGGTCCCCTCATCAATAACCGCAAGGATACAAGAAGCTCATATCACAATAGGGCATATCATCTGTGAGTTGGTAGAAAACGGGATGTTCAAACAATGACAACATAAAAAAATGCGTTCTATCGATAAAATTAAGACTCGTCGTCAACTTCTGGCAATAGTTGATAAATATAAAAAACAAGGTAAGAAAATAGCTTTTACTAACGGTTGTTTCGATATCCTGCATTCTGGGCATATTAAGTATCTTGAGGCGGCAAAGAATAAAGCCGATATTTTATTAGTAGCTGTTAACACGGACTCCTCCGTCAAGAAAATTAAAGGCTTAAAACGGCCTATAAATAAACAATCTGACCGTATCAAGGTTTTAAGCGCAATCAGTTGTATTGATTACCTGACATTTTTTGGCGAAGAAACACCTTTGAATTTGATTAAACTGCTTAAGCCGGATGTGCTGATTAAAGGCGGAGATTGGGATATAAAGAAGATTGTAGGAAGCGCTGTTGTTAGGAGTTATGGCGGCAAAGTTATCACCATACCTTACATTAAAGGCTACTCGACGACAAACCTGATCAAGAAAATCAACGCGTTATAATATGGCCAGCGTAAGAGCGAATAACAAAATTCTGCGGCTGCTTGATGCTAACTTAAACCGCCTATTAGAAGGGCTCAGGGTATGCGAGGAAATCACGCGTTTTTTGCTTTGCGAGCCTGCTTTAACAAGAAAATTTAAAACCGCGAGGCACAATGTAATTAAAATAATCAAAAAGTGGGAAATACAAAAACACCTTCTTCTGGCATCACGTGATAGCTGCCGTGATGTCGGAAAAACTTCCATAAAATCAGAGTTGACTCGCGAGGATAATAAAAGTATTTTTTTTGCTAATATTCAACGCGCGACAGAATCTTTAAGAGTATTGGAGGAATTTTCGAAACTTTCCAATCAAAGGATTTCTGGCGCGTTTAAAAAACTGCGTTATGCGTTATACCAGCTTGAAAAAGAAACTTCTACCAGATTATAGTATATACGCGGTCATAGATGTATCGGCTTGCGGCAAAAGGCGGATTGAAAGAATAGTAAAAGATTGCCTTGCGGCAAAAGTCGAGATCATTCAGCTTAGGGATAAAAGTAGCGATAGCGCCGGCTTTTTAAGAATTGCCTTGATATTGAAAAGGATAATCGGTAAAAAAGCGCTTTTTATCATCAATGACCGTGCTGATATCGCCGAGCTTTGCGCAAGCGACGGTTTACATTCAGGCCAGAGTGATATTCCTATAGATGCCGCTCGCAGATTACTCGGACAGGGCAAAATTATAGGTAAATCATGCCATAATCTAAAACAGGCCTTATCCGCATATAGGGAAGGCGCTGATTACATAGGATTTGGCCCTATTTTTAAAACACCAACTAAACCTGAATATAAAGCCGCGGGAATAAAACTGCTTACGCGGGTGTGTTCTCTGCTTACCATACCAGTTGTCGCGATTGGCGGAATAGACGAGAGCAACGCCAATCTCCTAAAAAAAACAAGAGTTAAAACAATAGCGGTAGTACGAGCGATTTGTAAAACACAGAATATAACTGACGCGGTTAATCGATTGAGAAAAGAGGCTTTCGCGCAATGACTCAGCTAGAATTAGCTTTAAACAATAAAACATCCCCGCAAATGTTATTGATCAGCAAAAAAGAAGGCATAGATTTAAATCTTCTTAAAAGTAATATAGCGTGCGGTAAAACCGTGATATTAAATAACAACTTACGCCCGATAAAAAAATCCTGCGGTGTTGGGCGAGGCCTGCGGACAAAAATAAATGCCAATATCGGCGTGTCCAGCGATAAAAATAGCATTAAAGAAGAATTGGAAAAATTAAAAGTTTCACAAAAATACGGCGCTGACACAGCAATGGATTTGAGTGTGGCCGGAGATATCGGAAAAATAAGAAAAACCATACTGCGGGAATCAGCAATCCCTATCGGAACAGTGCCTGTGTATGAAGCAGCGGTGTTCGCGGCAAAGATGAAAAAATCGTTTTTACATATGGATGCCGATGATATGCTGGCGGTTATAGAAAAGCAGGCTCAAGACGGCGTTGATTTCATGACGATCCACTGCGGCGTTACCCTCTCAACTATAAAAAAAATCAAAGACAGCAAACGCCTGCTAGGCATAGTAAGCAGGGGCGGAGCGATTCTTGCCAGCTGGATGAAACATAACAAAAAAGAAAATCCGTTTTTCACAAATTATGATAAAATCCTGCAGATTGCGTATAAATATGATGTTACTTTAAGTTTAGGCGACGGCTTAAGGCCCGGCTCAATATGCGACGCGACTGATAAAGCACAAATAGCGGAGTTAAAGCTTCTGGGAAATCTAGCCAGGCGGGGGAGAGAAAAGAAAGTACAGGTAATAATTGAAGGCCCGGGGCATGTGCCTTTAGATCAAATAAACAAAAACATAAAATTACAAAAGAAATATTGTGATAATTCTCCTTTTTATGTGCTCGGGCCGTTAGTGACAGACATAGCCTCAACCCAAGATCATATTGCGGGAGCAATAGGAGGGGCGTTGGCGGCAAGCCTGGGAGCAGACTTTTTATGCGTGGTCAGCCCGGCGGAACACTTAAGGCATCCTTCGGTAGAAGATATAAAACAAGGAGTGATTGCTTCGCGAATTGCCGCCCATAGCGCTGACATTGTAAAGGGAGTTAAAGGCGCCATCCAATGGGATTATGATATGTCTTGCGCCAGAAAGAAACGTGATTGGCAAAAACAGATTGCTTTATCAATAGACCCGCAAAAGGCTAGAGAATACCGCGGGAGTTCTAAGCCGCATTTATCCGACGTCTGCACAATGTGCAGTGAATTTTGTTCTATCAAATTAATGGAAGAATGTCTTAAATAATACCGTGCAATAAGTTTGATTTCAGATTTCAGATTTAAGATTGCAGATTGAAAAAGAAAAACAAATCTAAAGTGTTGTTTTTTTGTCCTTTTTTTCAATCTAAAATCTACAATCTGAAATCTGCGATTAGTTTGCGGGCGTAGTTCATCGGTAGAACACCAGCTTCCCAAGCTGGATAGGAGGGTTCAATTCCCTTCGCCCGCTTAAATTCACACAGATACACCAGAAACCTAAATTGCTGTGTGAATTTAATCCTGAGCGTTATTTTTCGTATACATGGCATAGCGAAAGATATTAAAAATTTTGTCAATATGAAAACGTTTAAAGACAGTAAAATTAATCTAATAACCAGCAACCATTCTTTTTCTTTTTTTAACCCTTTACCCTTAACCCTTAACCCAACTTTGTTTTTTGTTTTTTGTTTCTTGTTTCTAATTGGCTGCGCTACCACCCCAAAAAACTCAAGCATATCAATTAATCCTCCCAGCAGTCAAACTGTTCCGCATATTCAAAACGTCCCGGGGATAACCCACGTAATTGTAAAAAACGAAACCCTCTGGAGTATTTCTCGGACGTATGGCGTAGATATAGATGAACTTTTACGCGCTAATAATATCAGCGAAACAGAGACTTTAAATATCGGACAGCCAATATTTATTCCCAACGCCAAAAATAACGGTGTAATACAAAAAGCTGAAACTGACAATTTTATTTGGCCCGTAAAAGGCAAAGTAACCAGTACTTTCAGCGAAAAAATAGGCAATATTGTAAATAAAGGCTTAAATATCAGCTTGCACAATGATACGGAAATCATGGCCAGCCGTTCAGGTAAGGTTGTCTTTACCGATCCTGGTTTTAAAGGCTATGGCAGGACGCTTATTATAGAGCATAAAAACGAATTTTTTACCGTATATACTTTATTATCGGAAATACTGGTAAAACCCGGAGATTATGTAACGCAAGGGGCACCGGTCGCAAGGCTTAAAAACGGAATACTCCATTTTGAAATAAGAAAAGGCCATAAACCTAAAAATCCTTATTACTACTTACCAGCATAGATATATGACTATCGATCTTAGGCAAGAAATAACGGAACTTTTAAACAAACGCCTTAACGGCCTCGCGGAAGGATACAGGCAAAATATCGCGATTATAGGGAATGAAAGGATTGGTAAAACTCACCTAATACATTATTTTCTATCAAAATATATTAATAACAATATTGTCCCTGTTTATGTCGAAGTAAAACAAGAAGAAAATTTCGCGTTTTTACAAAGGTTTATCGGCACTTTACTATACGCTTTCCTTCAAAACAGCGGCATAGAACTTTCCGCAAAAAACAATTTTCTTATAAAAAAAACGGGGAATTACGCTCCGCGAACAGCTTCATTTTGCGAAGAAATTTTAAGCCAACCCAAAATAAAACAACGGAATTTCGCCAAGTTATTTCAGTTATCGGAAATTCTGTTCGAAGAAACAGGGAAACGATGCTGTATCATACTTGACGAATTCCAAAGATTGTCCGAGTTTAACATTAAAGATTTTTATCCTGACTGGCGCAAGTTTTTAATGCTAAACAAAAATACGCAATATATATTAATAAGCTCAAAAAAACAGCTGGCCAATAAAATCTTAAGCAATGACCTTAACTTATTATTCGGCAATTTCCATAAAATCGAACTTGGGCCCCTTGACACGCGCTCTGCCCTGAAGCTAATCAACGAAAAAACCCAGGGCATAACGATAAATGATTCGTTAAAAGATTTTATAATTGACCTTTGCGCGGGAAAACCTTTCTACCTTAATACCATAAGCGGGGCTTTAAGGGATTACTACGCGAATGAAAAGGACACGATTCCTTCTATAAATTCTATTACGCACGCCATAAAAGATATGTTTTTGGAAGAGTTTGGCGTGTTAAATAAAATTTTTAGCGACACGTTGAAACAGATTCATGAAAATATTAAAAACCCTCAAACCACGGAATTATTAACTTTTATTGGCGAGGGGACAAACAGGCTGTCCGAACTTTCCCATAAGCTTCGTCAAACCAAAAGAGAGATCACGCCTTTACTTGAAGAGCTGATTTTTCAAGACGTAATAATCAAAACCTCCGATATATATCTTTTAAACGACCGGCTTTTCGGGTTTTGGCTTAGATGCATACACAAGGAAAGGATTAATTCTTTTTCTATAGATCATAACAGGCTTAAAATTGCCTTTAAAAACGAAATAGCCAGGCTTTATGAAAATTTCAATACTGCCCGAAAAAAGGGCATATCTGAAAGAATACTTGAATTGTTCAATCAGTTTGGCGATGAATCAGTTCAAGTAGAAAAGAAGCCGATCAGGTTAAATCATTTTAAAGAAGTAAAATTACTTGCCATAAACGGCCGGAACATAAAAGAGGGTATATTGGGCAGAGGCTCAAATATCCTCTGGATAGCCGCTCTTAAAGAAGGCGCGATAGTAGAAGACGATATTTTCGAATTTGCCGATATCTGCAAAAAATTCAAATATAATAAAACTCAAAAAAAAGTTTTGATTACCTTAGGCGATATCGATGTTAACGCGCGGCTGGCAGCTAAAGAACAAAAAATACTTACCTGGGATATATCCTGCCTGAACTCTCTGTTTGAGATTTATGGAAAACAAAGGATCGTCAAATGAAAATCGTAGTTTTATCAGACACGCACATACCGGTTGCCGCGAAAGACCTGCCCACGCAGGTTTACGATGCCTTAAAAGACGCGGAACTTATCATTCACGCGGGAGACATGATTTCTTACGACTTCTATAAAAAACTTCAGGGTTTCGCGGAAGTAAAAGCCGTGCATGGGAATATGGATGAGCCACAGATGCAAAAAAAACTGCCTTCAAAACAAATAATAAACGTAGGAAAATTCAGCATAGGCTTAATACACGGATGGGGCTCTCCGTCAGGATTATTGAATATTGTGGAAAAGGAATTTGCTAATGAAAATCCGGACATTATAATCTTCGGCCATTCTCATCAGCCGATAAATATGCATAAAAAAAATACGATTTTCTTTAACCCCGGAAGCCCTACGGATAAAATTTTCGCGAATGTCCATACTTATGGTATAATCACCATAACTAACGGGTTGAAAGCGGAAATCGTTAAAATCAGTTAACCAGTTATCCTGTTAGCCAGTTTACCAGTTTGCCAGTTTGCCAGTTAAAAAACAGCTAACAAGTAAAACTGGCCAACTGGGTAACTGGCCAACTGGTAAACTGGTAAACAAGCACATATATTGACACATTATAAAAATGGATAAACTCTGGGCGCCTTGGAGAATGAATTATATAAAGAACTCTCATAAAGAGAAAGGATGTTTTTTTTGCGCTTTCCGCCGTCAAAAAGACGATAAGAAAAACTTAGTTCTATCGCGCTCTAAACATTCCATATGCCTGCTAAATAAATACCCCTATAATAACGGCCATTTATTGGTTTGCCCTAATAAGCACGTGAAAGCACTTGGAGCATTATCAGATGTTGAATTACTGGATATGATGCGATTATTAAATGGCATGCAATTACTTTTGCAAAAAACCTTAAAACCAGAAGGATTTAACATAGGGATAAATGTGGGGGCGGCTTCCGGAGCAGGAATTCCCAACCATGTTCATATACACATCGTGCCCCGCTGGAATGAAGACACAAATTTTATGCCTGTTTTATTCGATACAAAAATAATATCCCAGTCTTTAGAGGAACTATATGCGCAGTTACATCGAAACATTAGAAAATAGATATTTGGCAAGCTACGCGATGAAAAATTCCCTGTCTAAAGGCAGGGTGTATAAAGAAAAGGAACATCCTTACCGTAGTATATACCAACGCGACCGCGACCGCATCATACACTCCGCTGCTTTCCGCAGGCTAGAATATAAAACACAAGTTTTCGTTAACCATGAAGGAGATTATTACCGCACAAGGCTTACTCACACATTAGAAGTTTCTCAAATTGCCCGGACTATCGCTATAAGCCTCCGCCTGAACAGCGATCTTGTTGAGGCGATATCTTTAGCGCATGATTTGGGCCATACCCCGTTTGGCCATTCAGGGGAGGAGGCCCTGAACGAACTAATGAAACATCACGGCGGTTTTAATCACAACCTTCAAGGCTTAAGGACCGTGGATTTTCTGGAAGAGCGCTACCCTGATTTTCCGGGGCTAAACTTAAGCTGGGAAGTAAGGGAAGGGATCGTTAAACATTCCACGCAGTATGACAGAAGCGCGCAAGTCGAAGAATTCCATCCCGAAAAAATGCCGATATTAGAGACACAAGTTGTGGACATCGGTGATGAAATAGCATATAATAACCACGATTTGGACGATGGCATGACATCGGGCCTGCTTGAAGAAGAAGGCTTGAAAAAACTCGAAATCTGGAAAATCGCGATTTCTAAAATCGGGCCGGGCTATAACCGTTTAAGCGCGCAAATGAGAAAATATCAGATAATCCGCACGCTCATTAACATGCAGGTCACTGATTTAATAATAGAGACGGAGAAAAAAATCAAGAAAGCGCGCATAAAGAAATTTACTGATGCCTGCGAAACAAATGAAAAGCAAGTTTCTTTTAGCAATCAGATGGAGAGACTACGGTCGCCGCTTCAAGATTTCTTAACGCATAATCTTTACCACCACTACAGAGTAGTAAGAATGTCTAACAAAGCAAAACGTTTTATCACTGAACTTTTTCAAGTTTATTTATCTAAACCTGAACAATTGCCTTTTCAGGCAAGCCGTTATATAAAAACCAAAGAGGATATTAGGCGGGTGATCTGCGATTATATCGCGGGGATGACCGACAGGTACGCTCTAGATGAGTATAAAAAATTATTCGATCCTTACGAAAAGGTATAAATCAGCGGTTTCAACTATTCACATAGTTTATCGTCTGATTAATTCTACTTACGACCTTAAGACCTTGCTTATCCGCTTATCAAGGCTGATAATACAGACTATCGAAGCCCAAAGCTGCCAGATTTTATTATTAGGCCCCGGGAAGAAAAATGCCCTTTTGAGATGTTCTTTAAGAACAAACGCCAAATGCGTTATTGTAAAAGATTCAAGAGGATTCAGTAACATAGAAAAGCTGGTCATTAATAAATCTTCAGCGATAAGGGCTAACCACATATTAGCAATCCCGCTTATTGCCGAAGACCTAATCGGAATAATTGTTTTAAAACGCCAGCCCCATGCAAGCCCTTTTGATGTCCACGACCAGGAAATCCTGATGACTATGGGAGAACAGGCGGTCATTGGCATACGCAACCTTCAGTTATATGAAGAACAGCAAAAAATTATCATGGGTAGTATTAAATCATTGGTAACACTTTTTGATACGCGTGTCCCATCGGTATATGCCCATAGCCCATATTTCAGCCGTTTAGTCTGCGCGATAGGCGAACAGATGCACCTGGACGAAAGGCAGATCCAAAGCCTGAAATTCGCCAGCCTTTTGCATGACGCGGGAAAAGTCGACATACCAATGGAAATCCTTACTAAATCAACCAAATTAACAAATAGAGAACTTAATATTATCCAGACGCACCCTTTTAAAGGCGCGCAGATACTACGCCACCTGGAAGCCTTAAGGCCGGCTATCCCTATAATTTTACACCATCATGAAAAATACAACGGCACAGGTTATCCTTCAGGGCTTAAAAAACGTAAAATTCCTCTTGGCGCGCGCATTATGGCAGTAGCAGATGCTTTTGAAGCAATGGTTTATGGCAGGCCTTATAGAGAAAGAATGACTATTGCTGATGCGATTAAGGAGATCAAAAATAAATCCGGAAGCCAATTTGACCCTATTGTCGTAGACGCGTTTATGAAATCTTTAAAAAGGCTTAATCTAAAAAAATACTTGCAATATAACTGATATTTGTCATATAATATAAGCGTATAAGTCAATACTAGTGTAGGGGACGGCCGTGACCGTGCGCTACATTGGGGCGACTAAGCATAAATATACCATATAAAAAAAGCCATGGATAACGAAAAATCTCAACAAATAGAATTATTCGCGCAATATTCTGATGAGACAAATCCAGTTGATACGCGTTCTGGCGCGGATACTAACCACAAACACGGCATTGCTACCGTAAAAAAAGCTGTTTGTTTCGTAATTGCTTTTATCGTTTTTTCTGTGGTCTCGTATTCGCTAGGCGTAGAAAAGGGTAAAAAACTTATTACGCTTAATAATACTTCAACGGCTATCCCTATAAAAATAACACCGGCGCGAAAGTTTTTCCCGGCGCAAGCTAAAGAAACCCCTAAAGATACAGGCATAAAAGAAGCCATGTCTTCAAACTTTAACAATAAATCGAAAGCTATTAATACGAAGATTTTAAAAGACTTAAAGAAATCGGGTTATACAATTCAGGTTGCCAGTATCGAAAAAAACAATAACATTAAAATAATGCTAAGTAAATTAAGAAATAAAGGCTTTAGCGCGTATGCTGTGGCTCAAGGGAAATATTCGGTAATCTGCATCGGCAGGTTCAGCGCCAAAGAAGAGGCGTTGTCTTATTTACAAAAAGTGAAATCAGACTATCCTGATTCAATGGTTAAAAGGCTATAAAAAATGTCACTACACCCTTCATTAAATTCATCCACAAAAAACCGTAAACAGAGAGCGGTTTTAACCCGTGTTGAAAGAATAAAATACCTTCAGGAAAAAGGCCTCTTTAGCGCTCAAACTCCTTTATTCGGCCTGCCGAAAATAAAAGCAGTTAAGATAAAGATCAAAAAGGAAAAAGCTGCGGAAAAAGCATCTGCTACCGGAGCAGGCGCAACAGGCGCTCCCACTTCTGGCGTAGCCGCAAAACCCTCCAAAGCAGCTTCGTCCACAAAAGCAGCTTCACCTGCAAAACCCGCTAAATAATTATGCTTTTTCTGGCGATTCTGGCAATATTTTTCATTTGCATTGTAATACATGAGTACGCTCATGGTTTAGTCGCGTCTTGGCTGGGCGATAATACAGCAAAATACTCGGGAAGGCTTACGCTTAACCCTTTGGCGCATATAGATTTATTTGGGACAATCCTACTTCCGCTATTTCTTTTAATTACCGCGGTAATTACAAAAAGCAACCCGGTTATTTTCGGTTGGGCAAAACCGGTGCCGGTGAATTATCGGGGATTAAAAAACCCAAAACGCGATATAATCTGGGTTGGCCTGGCCGGGCCGGCAGTAAATATACTTGCGGCAGTAATTTTGTCGATTATTCTAAAAACTAATTTGCTTCTGCCGTTATGGGCAGGGTATTTAGTAAAACAGGCAATAATTACTAATTTAATTTTAGCGGTATTTAACCTTATGCCCATACCGCCGCTAGACGGCTCCCGTGTCCTGATCGGACTTTTACCCGAACCGCTTGCCAGCACTTACGCGAAGCTGGAAAGGTATGGGCTTATAATATTAATTGGCTTGATGTACCTTAGCCCCAGATTCTTTGATTTCGTATTATCGATTGTCAGCAGGCTGTTAAATCTGCTAAATATTCAAATTTAATTCTACAGAAAAAAACAATGAGGAAAATCAAAGTAAATTTGAATTCAAGAAGCTATGACATTGTTATCGGCAGGGATATTTTTAAACACATTGAGCTTTTTTTAAGGCCTCTTAAGATTCCTCGCGACATATTTATCATCACTAACCAAACAATCAAAAAACATTTTGAAGGCACACTTAAGAAACATCTTAAACTTTGCGGGTGTACTTTTAAATTCCACACAACCATAGACAGCGAAAAAGCAAAATCCACCGATAACGCCCTTAAACTTATTGAATCTGTCGCTGAATATGCCCAACAACGAAAAATCACCATAATGGCTTTAGGGGGCGGAGTAATCGGGGATTTATCAAGTTTCATCGCCAGCATATATAAACGCGGCGTGCCTATAATACACGTGCCGACAACATTACTGGCGCAGGTTGATTCAAGCATAGGAGGAAAAACAGCGATAGACCTTAGAATCGCGAAAAATTTAATCGGGACGTTTTATCAGCCTAGGCTAGTTTTATGCGACATCAATTTCTTGAAAACATTAGACAGGAAGCAACTACGCTGCGGATTAGCAGAAGTAATAAAATACGCCGCTATTAAAGACCCAAGGTTTTTTTCCTATTTAGAGGATAATTACCATGCTATTCTTTCTCAAAACCCGCAAGCGCTGCAACATGTTGTATTTACCTGCGCCCAGATAAAAGCAAAGATCGTTGAAATTGATGAATATGAAGAAAAAGGGATAAGGACCATCTTAAACTTTGGCCATACAATAGGGCATGCCATAGAAGCAGCCGGAGGATACACCAAATATAACCATGGCGAAGCAATCAGCATAGGAATGCTCTGCGCGGCAAAGATAAGCCTTAAATTAGGAATGCTTGCGGCAGAAGATTATAACAGAATTAACAGCCTGATTACTAAAATCGGCCTTCCGCAGGAAATAACCGGCCTGGAAGAAAAACAAATTATCAAAGCGTATAAATTAGATAAAAAATTTATCGGTAAGATTAACCGCATGGTCCTTATTAAAGAAATTGGCAAGCCTGTAGTCTGCAAAAATATCCCCGAAAGAACCATATTTAACGCGATAAAAGAGTTATTTATCGTAAGTTAATCTGATTTTTTTATTTATCCCGATTTATTCCGAGGAAGCTCAATTTTTTAAGGTAAACTTCTGGTTTTGGTAGGATATTTCAACTCTATCAGGCAGGATATCTACGATTGTCGCCCCATCCACAGTATCTCCGATTCTTAAGATCTTATCATCGATAAGCGCTAAATTTTCATCTTCCGAGACAAGAATACCGCTTAATACAAGGTTATCCGGCAGTGATGGTTTAGATTCGACTGCTTTTGCGGCAGGTAACTTATTGACGGCGGCTTCAGGCGCAAGAGACGCAACAGGCATAACAGGCGCAGGCAGGGCTTGAACTTTAACTAGTTGTTTAGCCGGCTTATTGCTTTTGATAACTGCAAATTTATCTAAATACCCCGCAATTACAATAGCCCCGGCAATCCCAATGGCAGCCATAACAAACGTTAAGGGTTGTTTAATGGATTTTGCAGATACTGCTTGCTCAGAAAACTTTGAGTTTTGGACATCTGTTTTTTTTAATGCTTCGTAAATTATGCTCATTTTATTCTCTATACATTAACGCCTGATTGGATGTCAGGGCATATATCCCGTATGCAATTGGTGACAATTTCATCGTTGATATGTTCTTTTTCCTGGATGAAAGCCGCAAGCAGGCAGCGGTCACATACGTGGTTGATAATCCGGGGAAGCCCGCCGGAGAATTTATAAATACGCTCCAATGCGCTGTCGGAGAATGAAATAACCTTTACGGACTCATTAGACTTCGCGACACAGATACGATGAGCTATATAATCCTTAAGTTCTTCATACTGTAAAGGATTAATATGATAATCCACCATAACCCGTTGCTTAAGCTGTTTTAACTCTGTAAGGCCGAGTTTTTGCCTTAATTCAGGCTGGCCAACCAGAATAATCTGCAATAATTTTTCCTTATCCGTCTCAAGATTAGACAAAAGCCTTATTTGTTCAAGCTGACGGGCCCTTAGATTCTGTGATTCATCAATTATTAATACCGCGTTGTTTCCCATCGAAGACTCTTCCAGCAAAAATTTATTAAGGTCAGTTATAAGCCCGAGGCGGGATTTTTTACTGGTGGTAATGCCAAAATCACGGACAATGAATTCTAAAAGCTGGACTTCGGAGAAATATGGGTTTAAAACTAAAGCAGTTTTAACGGATTTCTCTAAAGTGGAAAGTAAGACCCGGCAAATAGTCGTTTTCCCGATGCCGATATCGCCGGTAAGGACAATTATGCCTTTACGCTGGTCAATGCCGTAATTTAAACAGGCGACAGCCTCTCTGTGCTTGCGGCTCATGTAGAAAAAAGCCGGGTCGCTAGTTACATTAAAGGGCTTTTCTTTAAAACCATAGTATTTGCAATACATATGAAAGGCTATTCGTCATTGCGAGGAGCTGATATTGACATGTGGCGACGAAGCAATCACGTACTTAAAAACGAGATTGCTTCGTCACTGACATATCCAGCGAAAGTTCCTCGCAATGACGGAAAATAAATGCATAAAATAATCTACAAATCTTTGATATTAGTATAAATAAAAAATGGCTGTTTGTAAACATGTTATTATTTGACATTTCTATAGGGCAATGTTATATTTATATGTCATATATACTTAAATTTTAGATTTCAGATTGAAAAAAAGGACAAAAAAAAGAAAAAACACTTTAGATTTGTTTTATTCAATCTGCAATCTTAAATCTGAAATCTAAAATAAAACATTTTGTTTTACCACGAGTAAAATATGCCAATTTCTAAAAATGATGTTTTAAAAGTCGCGCACCTCGCGCGGATAAATTTATCCGAAGAAGAATTTAATATTTTTTCCGGCCAGTTG
>ERZ1292640.1057-Hain-H43-02um-R1-1057-length-22769-cov-7_pt1 | contig 22769 bp, 15 predicted proteins | sample MGYA00564404_ERZ1292640 | MGnify/ENA primary metagenome ERZ1292640 (study PRJEB36523, sample SAMEA6512636) | groundwater metagenome | collected 2019-01-08 | study: AquaDiva: Metagenomics assemblies of 32 groundwater samples
ATAAAAACTACAGGCATTCCAGTCAGGCCGATATTCAATCAACTGTTAGACCGCCAGAAAATTTTAGAAAGTTTAAATTTTAATTTTTCTCAGCCTGTTTTACTGATTATAGGGGGCCAGTTAAAATATAAAGAATTGTTAAGGGTTATTTTGGGAATAAAAGAAAAAAATAGCTTAGCGCAGTTTATTGTTATAGCCGGCCGTGATAAAAATTTACAGAAAAAATTAGAAAATTCAGAATTGAAAAAAAACGCCAATGTAAGGGTTTTCGGGCTAGTAAATGACATAGAAAAATTTATGACTGCTAGCGATTTAATTTTATCTAAAGCCGGAGGTTCGACGACAGCTGAATGTTTAGTTAAGGCATTGCCAATGATTGTCTATAAAACGATTCCCGGCCAAGAAGAAGACAATGTAAATTATCTGGTTAATAACAAGGCAGGAATTAAAGTTAAAAATACAAGAGAGACAATTGAGGCAGTTATTGATTTATTTTCACAACCAGATAAATTAGCAAAAATGAAAGAGAGTTGCATAAAAATTCAAAAGCCCAATGCGTCCGAAGATATAGCTGATTTTGTCATTTCGCAAATTAAATAATATTTTTAATTTTAAAATACAAAAACTATGAGTTTATATGATTTACCGGAGTTTGACACTCTTAAGATTAAAAAAATAATTTTTAAAAATAAACTCCTTTTAGGGGGAGTTTTATCCGTTATTATATTTTTAACAATCGGCTTTAACGCGGGTATATTTTCTTTAAGTTATTTTTCAGAGCAAATAAAATCTTTTTTGCAAGGGATGGAAATTAACATACCCGTAATCAATATACCCGTAATTAATAAAACTCAAACAATTGAGAGCGGCAATATATACACTCCTCAAATTTCTTACGAACAAGCGATAATAAATACAGTAAAAGAAGCCACGCCTTCGGTTGTAAGCATCATTATCACAAAAAATCTTCCAGTTTATGAACAAAAATGGGTTAATCCTTTTGGAGATTTGGGCATTCCTGGTTTTGAAATTCCGCAATATGTTCAAAAAGGAACAAAACAACAAGAGGTGGGTGGCGGGTCTGGATTTATAGTTTCTGAAGACGGCCTCATTTTAACAAATAAGCATGTTGTTTTGGATAAAAAAGCGGAATACACTGTTTTCACAAATGACGGCCAAAAATTTTCAGCCAAAGTTTTAGCCTTAAATCCAGTTCAAGATTTAGCGATAATTAAAGTTGAAAGCAATAAAAAATTTAAAGCAATAAAACTTGGCGACTCTTCAGAAATACAAATCGGCCAGAGCGCCATTGCTATCGGCAATGCCTTAGGAGAATTCCGCAACACAGTTTCGGTCGGAGTGATTTCAGGACTGGGAAGAACTATTTCAGCTTCTGGACAGAGGGGATTTTCCGAAACATTAGAAGATATTATCCAAACAGACGCCGCAATTAATGCAGGCAATTCCGGAGGGCCTTTATTAAATTTAAAAGGAGAAGTGATTGGAATTAATACGGCAATGGCGCAAGGAGCAGAAGCCATTGGTTTTGCCATTCCTATAAACAGAGCCAAGAGAGACATTGAACAGGTTTCGCAAGGCAATAAAATTGTCTATCCGTTTTTGGGAGTGCGTTATGTTTTGATAAACGAAGAAATAAAAGATAAAAATGATTTATCGGTAGATTATGGCGCTTGGGTAATAAGAGGCAGTCAGGGAGAATCAGCTATTACTAAAGGTTCAGCCGCCGAAATTGCCGGCATAAAAGAAAAAGATATAATTTTAGAATTTAATAATGAAAAAATTATAACCGAAAACTCAATGGCAAAAATAATTTCAAAATATAACGCCGGAGATAAAATTATTTTGAAAATTTTAAGAAACAAAGAAGAAATAATGGTTGAAGTTATTTTGGGCGAAAGGCCGGAGTAGCCTGAAATCAGAAACAAGAAAAAAGGCCTGCTTTTTGGGCGGGCCTTTTAGTTTGCGAAGCTATTCGTGTTTTCTTTAATAACCGCCATAGGGCTGAAAACCAACAGTTGATTTAACAGCCCCATATCGGTTATTGTAAGCTGTGTGAGACCCGACCTCACACGTTTTATGTGATGAGCTAAAAGAAAGGCAGAATTGTAAAAATAAAAAAGTATTTTCTAATCAAGAAAGGACCCTGAAATCTCGGACATGACTTTGTTGGAAAAGGTTGTCGGAAATTGGAGCTTTTGACCTTTAAAATTATTGAATAATTTCTCTTTTTCTTTTTGCATAAATTCGGCGAATTCGTTGTCGGATTTTTCAAGGGCGACCTTATCTAAATCTTCAAAAGTGATTCCTGGTTTTAAATATTGTTCTGCGTTTTTCATTGATTTTAATTTTTGGTATGGAGTTAAATATGTGTTGTAAATCTTTTTTTCTTTTCCGCGTTTATCAATTATGATTGTTGGATATCCGCACGGTCTGTGAAAGTTGAGATAATCGTTAAAACAGCTTTTGTAAAATTCATTGAAGCATTCGGCGTATCCTTTTGCGATGAATCTGTATCCGATGTGTTTTCTGATTACAAAGTTATTTTTTCCTTCAACCAGTCCGTTGTCATTGGAATGCCTCGGTCTGCACTTAGTCTGTGAAATCAGTAGTTTGTTTAAAAGCTGAGCTACAACCTTGTTTATGTATTCTGAACCGTTGTCGGAATGGAAATTAATGATTAAAAACGGAAACTGATCCAGTAAATCTTTGAGCAGTGGCAAAAGATGATCTTCTGAAATTCGCTCCACGCAACCGATGATTTCCCACTGGGTCACTTCGTCAACGATGTTGATGTGATAAATTCCTTTTTCCTTGTCCAAATCCCCTTGGTGGACGGTGTCAACGCGTAGGAATCCCGGCATTCCGTTGTTCTCGGGTTTTGTGCGTTTGCCGATTGGAATCTTTATCGGGTTCGTTTTTTTGACAGTTAGAGAATGTGAAACATATTGTCTTGTTCCTCGCAGATTGTAGATGTGAGAGGCGGAAATGTTACTGATGTTCCTGTAATCTTGTTTGTGGAAAATATTGTATTCTCGGGATAGTATTCCCTTGGTTGCCGGTCCAGAAAGCCGTCCGTGCAGGTTGTCTGTTTTTATCAGCAAGGCAATGTCTGAAGCATTGTATATTTTGGGAAACCGCCGGCAGTTTGAATAGGCAACGATTATCTTTCCCAACCTTCTTTTCTTTGCAATTAACTTCTTCGTTTGCGTTTTAGACAAGCCGGTCATCTTTACAATGTATTTTTTAACAATTGTTTTTTCTTTTTTAACACATGAAAAGTATTTAAACTTGTTTAAAACATTTTCAATCCACAAGTTTCTCTCGACCTTGTTTTCTGCGAGAAACCTTGTGGCGTCATTGTTTAATTTTAAAAACTCTTTTATCTGATCGATTGAAACTACATTTTTGTCTTGCATGTTGATTATCATGCTTCAACTCTGACATCTTTTTCCAACTTTTCAACATCCAATTTCAGGGTCCTTCTGTGTTAGAAACAGAACATCATTTGAGGGTCCTTCTGTATTGTACAATACTAAAACTTGACAGGCTATTTTGATTTGCTATAATTAAGATGCTGACAGACTCGTACACTACGAGTTAAAGTCGGATGTTAACAAAAGGGATTCTTTGTAAAAGGCGTCCTTTTTGTTTATAATTGAATCGTGGATTCGGGCTCGTGGTGTATGAAGTAGCATGTCGGCATTAACATCCGACGAAGCGAGTGCAAGTCTCGCCGAGTCCACGCTAAAGAGTCTATCGCAAATCGTGATGGATTTTTTAGTTACGCTAATTTTTTCTTTTTCTCCCTTCTTTCAGTCCGCCAGCCATGGAAGCCAGAAGAGCCTTATTGGCGGGCTAAAAGAAAGGAGGGAGGCCAGAGAACCAGCTCGGGCCTCCCATAACAATCCGCTTGATTTTTACAGCGGGCATAGTTCTTACGAACTAAGCGCGGTATTCCCGCCAACCTTTTTGTTTGCGGCACAAACAGGAAAGCACGTCTCGTTGTTTCAAATTTTTATAGAGATTTTAAACTCTACTTAGGCCGAGGACTCGTCTATAAATGGCGAGGTCTTCGGCCGTCGCCTCAGTCGGCAGACCGAGGCTGTCGGTTGTCGGCAGGATAATTAATCCCGCCTTCCTCGCGTCAATTTCCGCCAAATCCTCCGTAGGAGGATGGCGGATAAAGACAGTGACGTGACCCAATTTGTGTTGGGCCGCCGTCACAAATCCAACCTGTTGTTTGGTGGCGTTATCGGTAACGCCACCAACGGCAAGCGCCCTACGGGCCGCTTGCTCGGTTATACTAACTGGTCGCCATTCTTTTTTGTTCATCTCTTTTATTTCTCCCAAAAAGAGATTTCCACACTTTCAGCCCACAACACAATATTATGAGCTAAAAAATGGAGGGGAGTTTTTGAAAAAACCATTTTTCATAAATTCCCCATAAACCAATCCGCTTGAATTTTACAGCAGGCATGATTCTTACGAATCAAGCGCGGTATTCCCGCTAACCTGTTTGTTTAAGCCTAAACAGGAGGCTTTTGTTGTCGCACACTGACAGCAGAGCGACTTGCTGGGTAGATATTCGGTCTCTTATTTTCTACCTAATCTCCTTTACTCGCCAATCCATGGCCAGCGGTCTGACGGAGAACCCGCTGTTTAGCCGAGAGAGCTAATAAAGCTCTCTATTCACTACTTCGGCCTCGCACTCCTGCGAACAGCAGGAGTCCTTAGCCAAGTAGTGAATCGGTGCCCCGCATTCGGAGCACCGGTTCTCGGCCAGGCGGAGGAGCCGCTCCACCAAATCCTCCAGCCTTCCGAGCCGTTGCTCGGAGGTGCTGTTCGGATTGGCGAGTAAAGCCCTCATCTGCTTGTAAGCAGACTTGAGCTCGGCTCCAACCGCCGGAGACTCAAACCATTTTCTCATGGTTTAATCCTCCGCTGTTTCAGGCCAGCCGCCTTGCTTGGAAACTGCCAAGCTCAAAAAGGAAAACTTTATCCCTTCTTTCAAACCACTAAAGAAATTATCAATTTAGAAATCAACCATAAAAGTCGTTTCAGGTATTCAACTAATGATTTGAAAGAAGGGTAGGAAACTAAAACTCAGTTATGCCTATTGCTTTGTGTTTCCCGTAAATTTTTCAAATTGCTTCTTTATATCTAATATTTTTATTATAGCATACCCAAGAAACCTTGTCAATCCCGTGCGATAATGTACACAGACATATGGCGGTTTTTATAAAAAATAAGAGCGGGTTCTTTTTGGGAACCCGCTTTGGCCAGATGGCCCTGTTTTTTTGTTCAAACTTTTTGTTTGGTTTTGTGCCGGGCTTCTCGCCTGGCGCAGTGATGGATCATCGCAGCGACTATGGTGGTAGTCATTGGATTAAGAAAAAAATCGGCTCGCCACGCTGTTTTGCGGGCAACCATCGCCATCCGCCTCCGTTCTTCTATTAGGGGAACCGGAATTGCGCGGGAGAATACAGCCTCCTTCGTTTTTTTAAGTAATTCTTTGCTCGTCATCTTAGGGTCTCCTAAAGAATTGAAGAGTCCAAAAGGTTTAAACAATAATATTATCATAGCATTTATTATATTAATGTTCAATTTTTTTACTCTTGAATTAAAATTAAAGTTGACATATAATAAAAAACATGAATGGAGGAGCCAATTTTACAAATAAAGCCCAGGATGCCATAATGTCGGCCCAACAATTGGCGCAAGAAAAAGGACAGCAGCAAATAGACGCTCTGCACCTGCTTTTTGCCTTGCTTTTGCAAGACGGAAGCGTAATTTTGACCATACTTCAAAAATTAGGAGTTGATGTGGATTCTTTAAAAAAGAAAGTTGAAATCCAGATTGCAAAAATTCCGACAATTGCGGCGCCCGCCGCTTTTGGCCAATTTTATTTAACGCAGGATATGGCAAAAGTTTTAGACAGAGCCAGACAAGAGGCAATGAAAATGGGAGACGAATTTATTTCCGTTGAGCATTTCTTTTTAGCGCTGTTGGATACCAAATCAACAGCCAAAGACATTTTAGATAAAATTACTTTTTTCAGCCCCGGGGGAGATTTAAATAATTTAAAAACTTCAAAACTTGATTATGAGCAGGCACTGAAAATTTTATCGCAAATAAGGGGCGGACAAAAAATAACCGACCCGGAGCCAGAATCAAAATATCAGGTAATTGAAAAATACACCAGAAATTTAACTAATTTAGCGTCAGCGGGAAAAATTGACCCTATAATCGGCAGAGATAATGAAATTAGAAGGGTGATGCAGATTATATCCCGCAGAACTAAAAATAATCCAGTATTGATTGGCGAAGCCGGAGTGGGTAAAACAGCGATCGTGGAAGGGTTTGCCCAAAGGATTTCCAGAAGCAATGTGCCGGAATTTTTAAAAAACAAAGAAATAATTTCTTTAGATTTGGGGGCGATAATTGCCGGCACAAAATATAGGGGAGAGTTTGAAACCAGAATAAAGGCTTTATTAAAAGAGATTAATCGGGCTGACGGAAGATATATTCTATTTATTGACGAGCTTCACACTTTAGTGGGAGCCGGAGCCGCTGAAGGCGCGATTGACGCTTCAAATTTATTGAAGCCGGCTTTAGCTCGCGGAGAATTAAGAGCAATCGGGGCTACAACCTTAAAAGAATACCAAAAATATATTGAAAGAGATCCGGCTTTAGAAAGAAGATTCCAGCCGATTTATGTTCAGGAACCTTCAACCGAAGACGCAACAGCTATATTAAGGGGTATTAAAGAAAAATACGAGGTTCATCATGGGGTAAGAATTAAGGATTCAGCTATTAAGGCGGCGGTTGAGCTGAGTAATCGTTATATTTCAGACAGATTTTTACCGGACAAAGCGGTTGACTTGATGGACGAGGCGGCTTCGGCTTTGAGATTGGAAATTGAGTCAGAACCGCAGGAGTTGGAAAAATATGAAGAAGAAATCACAAAGCTTGAAATAGAAAAACAGGCCTTAAAAAAAGAAAAAGGCGCTGAAAGAAGATTAAAGGTAATTGCCAGAGAGTTAGCCGACTTAAAGGAAAAAACGAAAGCGCTAAGGGCGAAATGGGGAGCGGAAAAAGAATTGATTAATAAAATAAAAGACATTAGAAAAAAGATTGACGACTTTTCTTACCAAACAGAAACTGCTCAAAGAGAAGCTGATTTGGAAAAAGTGGCTGAAATAAAATATGGCAGAATACCTCAGCTTTTAAAAGAGCAAAAAATAATTGAGCAAAAATTAATTAAACTTCAAAAAACCCATCACTTTTTGAAAGAAGAGGTGACGGAAGAAGAAGTGGCTGGGGTTGTTTCCCGCTGGACCGGAATTCCAGTTACAAGATTAATTACAGAAGAGGCCCAAAAATTAGAGACAATGGAAAATGTTTTAAATAGAAGGGTGATAGGGCAAGAAGAGGCGATTTCAGCTATATCAAGGGCGATTAGAAGAGCCAGAGCCGGCATTTCTGAGGAAAATAAACCATTGGGCTCTTTTCTATTTTTAGGACCGACAGGAGTCGGCAAAACTGAAACCGCCAGGGCTTTGGCCGGATTTTTATTTGATGACGAAAAAGCTATGATACGATTAGATATGTCGGAATATATGGAACGCCATACAGTTTCTAAAATTATCGGCTCGCCGCCCGGATATGTCGGCTATGAAGAAGCCGGCCAGCTTACAGAAAAAGTAAGGCGCAGGCCCTATTCCGTAATTTTATTAGACGAAGTTGAAAAGGCGCACCCTGAGATATTTAATATTCTTCTTCAAATTTTTGAAGACGGAAGATTAACGGACTCTAAGGGCAGAACAGCATCTTTCAAAAACACGATTATAATAATGACTTCTAATGTCGGTTCGGATTATATCAATAAAATGTCTTCAATTGGTTTTAATACCAGAGAAGAGATCGCCGAAAGAGAATCAATGAAAGACAAAATAGCAGATTCCCTAAAAGACCAGTTTAGGCCGGAATTTTTAAATAGGATTGATGAGGTTGTAGTATTTAATTATTTAAGAAAAGAAGAAATAAAAAGAATTGTTGAACTGGAATTGTCAAAGGTTGAAGAAAGATTAAAGGCAAAAGAGATAAAAATTACAATTTCTGAAAAAGCAAAAGAATTATTAGTTAAAGACGGGTTTGACCCTAATTTGGGGGCAAGGCCGTTAAAGAGAGTTATTCAAAGATTAATTCTTGACCCTTTATCTATTAAAATAGTTATTAATGAACTCAGAGAGGGTAGCAGGGTTTTGATTGACGCAGAAGAGGGAAAAATTATATTTGATATGCCAAAAGATTTTCCTAAAATGAGAGAACCTCAAAAATTAGCGAAAACATCAGTTAGATAGTCAATGACAAAAATAAAAACTATATCAATAATTGCCGCTATTTTATTATTAGGAGCATTGGGCGCCTTATTTTTTAATGTTTTTGCTTTGCCCTTTTTGCTGACAAATTCTTACTTTGAAAGATTTCAGTTTGTTAAAGATTTTAAGCAGGGTAAAATAATCATAAATCCGAAAGAACAGGTTTATATACAAGAAAACACAGCATTAGAAAAAGCAATAAATAACGCCCAAAAAGTAGTTGTAGGAACCCAAAAGAATGGAGTTGTCACGGGTTCTGGTTTAATCGCAACATCTGATGGGTCTATTATAACCTTAGCTTCGCTTGTTTCTAGTGGAACTAAAGTAAATTTTAATGGTGAAGATATAAATTATAAAATTATAAAAAAAGATTTAAAAAATAATCTTGCTTTAATAAAAGTTGAAAAAAACGACTTGTACACAGTCGGTTTTGCAGATTTTGATAACTTAATTATTGGTCAAAGAGTTTTTTTAATAGGAGTTATATCAGTTAACACGGGTAATCGATTTGCAAACGAGGGGATTATAAGAAGTTTTGAAGAAAATTTAATAAAAACCAATATTTCAGAAAAAGCTATTGTCAATGGAAGTCCTTTATTTAATATCTCTGGCGAATTAGTCGGTTTAAGTTTTATTAGTCAGGACGGAAAAGTTTCAGCAATTTCCATTGATACAATAAAATCATTTTTAGGATTGTAATTCAAGGTAAATATATATGAAAAAAGGGTTTACGTTAATTGAATTATTAATAGTTATTATCGTTGTCGCAATTTTAGCTATTCTTATTATAACTTATCTCAATTTTGGCAGAAATAAAGCCAAGGACGCTTTAATGATAGAAATCATGGGTACCTCATTAACAAAATTTTCGGTGGAATATTATCTTAATTCTCCTACAAAAAATTACGCCGCTTTTTGCAGCGATGATGCAACGCGGGATCTTCTCGGTAAAATTAATCCTACGCAACAGTGTTTCTCCGACAATAATAAGTGGGTTGTATGCGCGCAGTTTTATTCTTCCAGCGCAAAAGCTTGGTGTGCCGATAACACCGGCGTTAAAAAAGAGATTACGGCGGGCCCGCGTGGCGCGTGTAGGGCAGGCATAAGGTCTTGCCCATAAAGTGTTTTTCTTGAATTACGAATATGAACGTTGTTTTTAAAAAGATTTTTAAATTTGCCGGTTTTTTCATACCGGCTTTATTTATTTTGTATTTGTGTTTTGCTTTATTAAGAGGGATTTCTCCTAATTCGTTTCTAGCTTCTACGTCCCCGGTTTTTTCCATAGAAGAAATAATTTTTCCAGGGAAAATAGAGCTATTGCCAGATTTAATCACAGAAGAAGATTCAATCGACAACGCAGATGAAATATTAATAAAAATAGTTGATTCTATAACCGGCGTTGGCGGGCCAGATAATATGCAAGAAACCCTAGACGATATCGCGGAAAAATTTGATATTCTAAAACAACAGGCGTTAAAGCTTATAGAAGAATATAATTTAAATAATAATTTAGAGCAAAATTCTGGAAATAATGAGCCGCAAGACCAACAAGATGAGCCAGATGACAGCCAAATATTACAGCAAAGCGCGCCACAGCAAAACAATCCGCCTACGATAACCGGTGGCGGCGGAGGCGGGGGAGGGGGCGGAGGCGGGGGCGGAAACAGCGGCTCCAATCCTGTTTATTCTAAAATTTTAATATCAGAAGTTCAGGTTGCCGGCTTAACCGATGAAAAAGAGGAATTTGTGGAGTTATATAATCCAAATATAGCGGAAATTGACCTAACTGATTGGTATTTGCAGAAAAAAACAAAAACAGGCTCTGATTATTCATCATTTATTTCAAATACCCTGTTTTTAGGAAAAAAAATCGGAGCAAACAGTTATTTTCTTATAGCCAGAGAAAACTCTTCTTTTATCGGCTTGTCAGACATTATTACAAATAATTCTCTTTCAGAAGATAGTTCTTTAGTTTTAAAAAATCCTAACAGAGAAATAGCGGATAAATTAGGTTTTGGCGACGCCCAAGAATACGAAACCAGTTCCGCTAAAAATCCAGAAAACGGCCAAAGCATAGGAAGAAAGTGGGACGCGACAAACAACACAGAGCAGGACACAGATAATAATTCTAACGATTTTGAGGCGCAAAATCCGACTCCAAAAGAAAAAAACAGCGTCTATGTAGCGCCGCCAGGTTTTAAAATTTTAATATCAGAAGTCCAAATATCGCCGTCTGAACAAAGATTTGTTGAACTTTATAATCCAAATAATTTTGAAGTTAGTTTGACAGGTTGGTATTTACAGAGAAAAACAGAAACAGGAACTTCATGGAATTCTCTTGTTTCCTCGCCTAAATTTGAAGGAAAGACGATTTTGGCAAATGATTATTTTTTAATTTCAGAATCAGCCAGCGCGCTCGATATTGTATTGGATTTAACTCTTACTGAAAATAATTCTTTGGTTTTAAAAAATCCTAAAGGAGATATTTCCGACAAATTAGGTTTCGGCAGTCCGCAGGATTTTGAAACTTCGCCTGCGCAAAATCCAGACAACAGCCAAAGTTTGGGCAGGGTATTTGATGAGGCCAGTCAAACTTACTTAGATACAGATAACAATTCAGTTGATTTTGAGCTGGCCGCGCCTACTCCAAAAGCAAAAAATATTAAATATATTGAGCCGCCGGTTGAAGAAAAGGATGCGACTCCGCCCGAAGTTAGCTTTAATTTAAATCCGGTTCAAAACAATATTATTTTTACAGTTAATTTTGAAATTACAGATACTATTGGGACAGTTACTCCGTCTGGCATAGCCATCTATATTTTTCATTGGAAAGAAGAAAGTGGCGATTGGCAGGAAGACGCTCCAGTAATAGTTAGCGGAAGCCCGACGTCCGCCAGTTTTACAAGAGAATTTATAGAAAGCCAAGACGAAAAGGCTTATTATTTTCAAATAAAAGCAAAGGATTTTGCCGGAAACGAATCTGTTTGGTTGCCAGAAACACCAGCAGAAACAAAAATAAGCATTCCAAAAGAAGTTTTGATAAAGATTGAAGAATAAGCGGGCTCTTTGCCTCAGTTTAAGCCATAGAGTTATTCACATGGTATATCTTTTTTTTATGATATAATAAATAAACGGTTTTCAGGGCACGGGATTCAAACTAGGATCAAATTTAGAAGCCAAAAAGTGAGATAATTTCAAGGAGCGACGAGGAAACATATCCTATGTGATACGTTGACGAAGTCGCAACGCAGAAATTAGCCATTTTTTTGGCTTCCCTTCGGGCGGGCGAATTCAGGCAATCTTCTTCGTTACTCGTCGAGAACGATGCGTAAAGCATCGTATCTCTTCCTCGCGCCTTGAAGCTTGCCTGAATTCACTCCGCTAAATTGATTCTAGTTTGAACCCCGTGCCCCATCGTTTTTTTGACTTTTGATTTTTTTCTGGTATATTAAAGGCCAGATGGAAGATAAATTTATACAATTAACCGGTGCGGTTTATAAATTGCTGGATTTTTTTCCCGAAGGGGAGCCGTTAAAAAATCGAGCTAAAGAAAAAGCATTATCAATAATGGATAATAGGAATAATGCCTCTGGCCAGTTTTTGGAGGACATAGAGGTTCTTTTGAACTACCTAAAACTTGCCAAGTCCTTTGGATGGATAGATAGCATTAATTTTTTAATAATTTCTAAAGAATACGAAAAAATCATGGGGCAAGCAAGCCAGCCGGTGAAAAAAGCAGAAAACACAAAAATTGTTGCCCAAACCCAAAAAATTACTTTTCAAAAGACCATAGAAAACCAAGTGTCATTTACCGAAGAAAAAATTAGCCAGCCGAAAGTCGCTGAATTTTCTATTTCAGACCGCCAGAAAAAAATACTCCAGATTTTAAGCGAAAAAGGGCATGCCCAGGTTTCAGATTTTAAAACAGTTTTAAATGATGTTACAAAAAGAACAATAAGAAGGGATTTAGACGAATTATTAAAAAATGGAGAGATAATTAGGGCAGGGGAATGGAATCAAGTGTTTTATCAGTTAGGACATTAACTATATCTTAATTAAATTAAATTTTGTCCTATTTTGTCCTATCAATAAAAAGATTATCAACATCCCGCCCAAACGGGATTAATTTTATTAGTCTTGACTTTGTTTTGTTTTTATTATATTATATAGTTATATAATAATGGATAATTATAAAGAGAAATTTAGCCAGATTTACGACCATTATATTGATAAAATATATAGGTTTGTTTACTTAAAAGTAGATTCACAGGAAACAGCCGAGGACATTACCTCAAAGGTCTTTTTAAGGGGCTGGGAGGCCTTCCAGAGCCAAAAAGTCCTAAATCCAAGCGCCTTTTTATACCAGATTGCCAGGAATACAGTGATTGACCATTATAGAGAAAAGGGTAGGACAAGAATAATTTCGGCTGACATTTTGCCTCAAATAGTTGACCGAGGAATGGGATTAGAAGAAAGAGCCATATTAAGCTCTGAATTTGAAGAAGTTAGGCTGGCTATCCAAAACTTAAAACAAGACTATCAGGACATAATCATTTGTCACTATATTGATGATATGAAGGTGCCGGAAATAGCCGAGATTATGGGAAAGCCAGAAGGCACAATAAGGGTAATGCTTCATCGGGGGCTAAAAGTTTTAAAAAAGGAAATGGAAGCAAGGAAAGTACAAGAACTGTAGATTGTAACAAAATCACGGTTTTTACGTCATAATAATAACATGCAGGAGACAAAATTAATCAACAAATTAAAGGAACTCCAGCAGATAAAGCCCAGAAAAGAATGGGTGATTTTGGCTAAAAATCAGATATTAGCAGAACCAAAGCCTGCTTTCGCTGAAAGTTTTAGCGCGAGAAAGAAAGAAAGCATATTTGGAATTTTAAGCTTTTTGCCCGCTCTTATTTATCAAAGAAAATTAGCTTACGCTTTTGCAACTCTTCTTTTTATAATGGTTGGGATGTTTGGCTTTGCCCAGTACACAATGCCCGGCGATATATTATTTTCAGTAAAAAGAATGACAGAGCAATCCCAAACAGCTTTTGGAGCGCCGGAGAATCAGTTAAAGAATAACCTTGAAATTGCCAGCAGAAGATTGGATGATTTAACGCAAGTTGTAAAAAATAACAGAATGCAAAATATTGCTCCAGCCATAAAAGAGTTTCAGGCAAGCATTTCACAAGCGACAAAAAATTTGATTGACAGCATAGAACAGAAAGATTCACAAGCAATAAGGGCGCTTGTTTTGCAGATTAAAAAAATAGAAGATAATAAAAAGCAATTGCAAACCTACGGAGTGGACCTGATAGATACCCAAGAATCAAAAGATTTAAACGACGCGTTGGCTCCTTTGGCGCAAAGAGAGATTGATGATTTAGAAAAAACAACATTAACAGAAGACCAGCAAAAAACAATGCAAACAATAAAGGATTTATACGCAGACGGGAAATATTCAGACGCTTTAGAAGGAATATTAACGCTTAATAAATAAACAATTGACGAGTCGTTAATTCGTGATTAATACGTAAAATCGCGAGTTTACAATGGTCGACCGGCGAGAAAAATAAAAATATAAATTAATTCATCCCTCACTAACTTTGCTCTTATGCATGTTTTATATGTAATTCAGAGCAAAAAAGATTTCACATTTTATATCGGCATTACTCTGAATATGCAAAACAGATTAGACGCGCATAATCGAGGTAAAGTTTTTTCAACTAAACGCAAAATTCCTTGGGAACTGATATATTGTGAGATATATAAATCAAAAACAGATGCAGCAGATAGGGAGCAGAAGTTGAAAAATCATGGAGCAGCTTGGTATAGAATAAAAGAAAGAATAAAAAATAGTATTTTGAAACCCAACTAATGGGTAAAGAGAGCAAAGTTAGTGAGGGATAAAAAACACACAAAAAATGAGTATACGAAAAACAATTATCACAACCGTAGTCGCTTTGACTTTGGTTGCAATGATTGCTCCTGGTGTGGCTCAAGGTGTTACGATTGACGAGTTGTTAGCTCAAATTACCGCATTACAGGCCCAATTAGTGGCATTGCAAGGCGGAACAACTACAACCGGAACAGCACCTACCGCCTGCGCTGGAATTACTCTTACTAGAACACTGGTAAAAGGTTCCACGGGCAGTGATGTAAAATGCGTTCAAGCGCTTTTAAACACCGATACAGCGACACAAGTAGCAGTTAGCGGAGTCGGCTCAGCCGGCAACGAAACAACCACTTACGGAAATTTAACCGTAGCGGCTGTTAAAAAATTTCAAGCAAAATACGGAACAGGTTCATTAGGCACAGTTGGTCCAAACACCAGAGCCAAAATGAATTTAATATTAACCGGCGGAACAACCGGTGGAACAACCGGCGGCGGAACAACCGGCGGAACAACTCCTCCAGTTGTAGTTCCAACAGGCGCGGGATTGACAGTGGGATTAGCCTACAATAATCCAGCCTCTGGAACAGTTATATTGGCGCAGGGTTTGGCCCCATTGGCTAAATTCACTTTTACTAACGGCGATAACGCAGAAGTAAAAGTTACCAATTTAAAAGTAAATAGAATTGGTGTTTCTCTTGATGCTACCTTGGCAAATGTATATTTGTTCAATGGAGCAAAAAGATTAACTGATGCAGCCAGCGTTTCATCTGGTGTAATTACTTTCAATGACGCATCCGGACTATTTACAGTTCCATCTGGCGGTTCAACAACAATCACAGTAGCCGCTGATTTAGCCGCTTCTGCTGGTCAAACAGTAGGGGCCGCTATCAACGCTTCTACTAGTGTAACCACCAACGCCAGTTCTGTTAAGGGAACATATCCAATTAACGGAAATCTAATGACAGCGGCAACTGCCACTGGAGCTGGAGTTGAGTTTGCGGCCACCACGACACCATCAACAAATACCAGCTTAACTCCCCAGAACGATTACACGGTTTGGCAAAACAGCGTTGTTATTTCTACCAGAGCCGTTGACTTCACCCGTATTGCTTTCAGGGAGATTGGCTCTGTTAAGAAAACCGACCTTCAAAACTTTCGTCTTTATGTTGACGGAGTCCAGGTTGGTTCTGCTGTAGCTAATTTAGATGGCGAGAATGGTTATGTGACTTTTGATTTATCTGCTAGCCCAAAGAGAATGGAGGCAGGCACAAGAGTTATTAAGTTAGTGGCTGATATTATTGGCGGATCAAGCTTAAACTTTAAGTTTAGAGTATCAGTATCCGCTGACGCTAACTTTGTTGATACACAATATAATGTCAACACAGCGCCAACAACAGCAACCACTACTGGAAGCTTTACAGTAGCCGATGTAACATCCGGTGTTCAGACAGTAGCTTCGGGAACTTTGACTTTTACCAAGCAATCCACTTCTCCATCTGGCGATATAGTTAACACTGCCCCAAATGCAACATTAGCTAAATACACCCTTACTGCCGCCGGAGAACCTGTAAAAGTTGAAAGCTTGTACGTTAGAATCATATTTACTAACGTAACTGGAACAGATAATTGTACCGCCGCCAGTACTGTATGTACTGATGCGGCAAGCATGTTATTAAGAAGTGGTATGGTATTGGCTAATGGCGTCCAAATCGGCAGCACAACAGCAATTTCGCCTGTTGCCGCCGGAACACTATTTAGCCCAGGTTCATCTTTAATCGTTACGCCGGGTTCGCCTGTTACTTTAGAAGTAAAAGGCGATATCTACGACGCAACTGGCACTTATAACGATATTGATGCTACCGATACCCTGCAAGTTAGTATTATTGCAGGTTCAAGCAATGCCCAGGGCACGGTATCTTTGGCAAGCTTAAGCGCGCCTTCAGCTGCCACCAATGGCAACACTTTGACTGTGGCAACAGGGGCTTTGACGTTGTCAAAATACCCTGCTTACACAGACCAGACAGTTGTTGCTCCATTGACAGCTCACAAATTAGCTCACTTTACATTAACAGCTAACACAACAGAATCGGTTAATGTAACAGCTATTAATGTTGCTTTGAACTCAGTGGCTTCTTCATACGGAAGCAATTTGTATGTTGTATATGGAGACAAAACAACAACTATAAAGCCAACAGTTTCAACCAGCGACTCATGGTCAATCAACCACACATTGCCAGCCGGCAACACCATTGACATAATGGTTTATGCAGACTTTAGTTCATCAGCGGCCGGCACAGCGTATGCTACAGTTGACATTGACGGAACAACTGTCAGCTCAGCTACATCGGCTGACACTTCTGGAACGGTTGACGGGCAAAACATTGCCTTTAGTACGGGGAGCTTCACAACAACATCTTCTAGCTCTCCTTTGAATCAGGTGGCTGCCGGTAATCAAACAGTTGATGTTGCAAATTACGTGATGACCTCTTCTTATCAGCAATACACTGTGACAGAAATGAGGTTCTCTATGGGTTCAGACACAATTGCCCAAGCTGTTGTTTCAGCTTCGCTTAAAGATGCTTCAGGCACTGTGTTAAAAACAATTCCTTATGATACAGCAAATGACAGGTTCTACTTTACCGGTTTAAACATTGTGATTCCCGCTTCTACTTCAAAGACCGTAACAATTGCCTATACATTGTCACCCGGCATATCAGCTACAGCCAGTTCTTCAAATGTTGACGTAAAGCCAACCTTAACTCATGTTAAGAGGCAGGACCCGAACGGGACAGTAACCACTGACACCACCTTTACAACAGCTGCTGGAAACACCACGCTTGTTTACAAAGCCGTTCCAGTGCTTACGTTGAACGACTTAAATAACAGCACCTATATGTCTAACGGCGCAGAACAGAGCGTATATTCGTTCAAAGCCAAAGCTGACAAAGGCGATATTACAATGAAGCAGTTTAAGTTAGCTGTTTCATGGTCTGATGGAGGAACTGTGGCCCAATTAGGACTTGGCAACTTGAAGCTTGAGAAGAATGGATTAGATATCACAAGTTCTGTGTCAATTCTGAACGAAGACGGTCTTTCAGTCGAAGGATCATCTTCAGGAGTTTCCGAGAACGACAGCACAATTGTTGTTGCTTGGGATGGTAATACCGCTGATACAATTCTATCTGGCGGTGAAGTTACCTACACAATAAAAGGAACTCCGGAACAATTCAGAACCGGTACAGGCTCAGGCGATACGGCTGGAGTTGACTCGGTTTCTGTGGTATTCAGCAGAGACACAGCGGCCCAGACAGCTTCCCATACATATCTGAACGCTAATGCTTCACTTGGTATAATCGGCTTGCACGATTCAGCCGCAGCAGCAACTGGTGATGCCGAAGAGGCAACTATGATTTGGTCTGATATGTCAGCTGTTGGCCATGCTCCTGCGAACGGTACAGTTGGCACAAGTTCAGATAAAGACTGGACAAACAGCTATCTGTTAGAATCTATCTTAAATTCAGAGACTTGGTTGAGATAATTTCTTGAATAAAACCCTTGCTCTTCTTGTGAAAGAGCTGAAGGGATGAAAACAAAAAACCCCGAAAGGGGTTTTTTGTTTGCTGATTTCCACTGATGAGTTACGGCGATGTCCGACCTCGCAAAGCTTTGCGAGGTCGGACATCGATTTAAGCTTAATTCGTATTTTAATATTTTATCAGTGTTAATCAGCCAGCAATCAGCGGTAATCAATTACATAACGGCTCTTTCCGCTTTTTTTTGGCAGTCGCAGGAGGTTTTGTCTGGAATGTTTTTTATGATTTTCAATATCAAATTTTTTAATTTTTCGTTGTTGTTTTTAAAATTTGCCAGAACTTGTTCAATTGAGACCGGTTCAATTTTTGTTTTAGCGTATATTCCGGCGTCGTAATCAGTAACCAAAGAAATGTTTAAATAACACATGCCCATTTCCAGCGCCAAAATCACCTCGGGATATTGAGTCATATTTATAACATCGGCTCCTATTTTAGAAAAATAAGCGCTTTCCGCCGCAGTTGAAAACTTCGGACCTTCAACAACAACAGCGGTTCCTTTTGAATGCGTTTTTAGCCCCAATTTTTTTGCCTGCAAGACAGCGATTTTTCTTAAATCCTGGCAGTAGGGAAAAGCGCTTTCAATGTGGGCTACTTTGGGTCCGTCAAAAAAAGTGTCCTCTCTTTTTTTAGTTCTGTCAATGAATTGGTCGCAAATTACAAAGTCGCCCGGCTTAATGTTTTGTTTTAACGAGCCCACAGCCGAAGGGGCGATAATTTTTTCAACGCCGATTTGTTTCAAGGCAGAGATATTTGCCCTGTAATTTATTTTATGAGGCGGAATTTGATGATTTTTTCCATGCCTTGGCAAAAAAGCCACTGTTTTTCCAGATATCTTTCCTATGGTAATTTTATCTGAAGGTTTTCCGAACTCTGTTTCAATATCAATTTCCCTTGCCCCGCCCTTAAAAAATTCATAAAACCCGGAGCCGCCGATTATTCCGATTTCCGCTAATTTTTTTTGCGGTTTTCCGTTGGCTGGCGGATTGCTTACAGAATTATATTTTATTAAAGACTTTATTTTTTGTCCTTTGAGGATTTTTTTTCCATTTAGGTAGGAAAGCTCAATTAAAAAATCAATGCCGATTATTTTTCCACCAAGCTCTTTTACCAAGTCAACGGCGGCTTTCATTGTGCCGCCAGTGGCTAAAACATCGTCAATCAGCAAGACTTTTTCTCCGGGCAAAATAGAGTCTTGATGCATTTCAATGGTATTACTGCCGTATTCTAAAGCATATTTTTTAGAAACTGTTTTTGACGGAAGTTTTCCCTGTTTTCTTATAATGGCAATTCCTGTTTTTAATTTATAAGCCATAGCGGAAGCCAATAAAAAACCCCTTGCGTCTATGCCGACAATTTTGTCAATTCTTTGGTTTAAATAGGGTTTTGCCAGTTCGTCAATCGTTTTGGAAAAAAGTTTTTTATTTTCAAGCAGGGGGGTTATGTCTTTAAAGCTAATGCCTGATTTTGGCCAATCCTGTATTTCTCTTATTTGTTTTTTTATTAAATTTTTTATTTCCATTTTCATATATTTTTATTTTCCAATTTGTCTGTATCTTTCTATGTAATTTTCTGGCAAAGTGTATAAAAGACCTAATACGGCAGGCTCAAGTCCCGGGTCTATTTTTTTGGCAAGCACAGCTTCGTAGTACGATTTTTCGTATTCGCCCAATTCTTTGTAGACACCCGCCAAATTAAAGCGATAGGTGCCCTCTTTTGGATATTTTGCCGCGGCCTGCAAATAAAGCGATTTAACTATTAAATACTCTTGTCTGGCTTTTTCGTCTTCTCCCATTTGTTTGTAAACATAAGCCAAAGAAGAATGAAGGCTTGGGTCATTGGGGCTTAAACCCAGCAGTTGTTTTAAAAAATCCATTGCCTCTTTATTTTCCGGTTCTAATTCAAAAACTTTAATAGCTTCTTTTCCCGCTTTATCATATTCCTTGATTTTTTTGTATAAAAAAGCCAAAACAGCGTGCCAGCCGGCGTTTTTATCATTATTGTAAACAGTAGCCATGCGGTAGGCTTCAGCCGCGTCTTTATAGTTTTTTTGGCTTATATAGGCGACTCCAAGCTGAATATATGGCGGGGTAACAGCGCCTCCTTCTTGCGCCCTCTGAATATGTTTTTTGCCGTTTTCCTGGTCTCCTAAAAATATTTCCGCAATGCCCAAATACCAATAACATTGTCCATAACCGGAATCTATTTCAAGGCAATCTTCGGCTGTTTTTTTCATTTTTTGGTAATCTTTGGCCATAATATAATTTTTTTCCATTTCTATAAAAATTTCCTGGCGTTTCGGACTTAATTCCAAAGCTTTCTCAAGATAGCCCCTTGCTTCCAATAATAATTTTTTTTGCTTTTCAACATCTTCTTCTTTAGCCGCTAAAACATTTATAAACCCAGCTAAAACAAGCCATGTTCTGGTGTAATTGGGCTGGACAAGGGAGGCTGATTTTAGGGCTTCAGTTCCAGATAAAACATATTCAACTTCTTTTTCAGCTGTAGCGCACTGTTTAATAAAATCAGTATACTTTAATCCCGCGTAAGATGTTAGAATTCCGCCGCCTTGCCAGATATTTTTTGTCATATTTATCGCTTTATCGCATTTTTTGGCGGCAATTAAAATTTCAGCATAATTGATTTTTTCATTGAGATATAATGGTTTTATATTCCAAAACCAAATAAAACAGATTAAAATCAGCAGAAGGGGGATATAAGCAAACTTTTTTTTAAAAAAATTCGTTTTCGGCGTTTGAATAATTTTTTGTTCGCCCTGATTTGATATTAAATGAAAAGCATATCCGATAAAAAAGAAAGATATAAGATAGGTTGAAAAATCGTCAAAATTGAAGAAAAGCGCCGTAAGATACGCTATAAACATCGTTTGAAGCCCGTGAGCCAAGTAGGCGCGCTCGTCATCGCCCTGCCGCCTTTTAAATTTTTGCAGCTGCCAGAAAAGAGCGAGCCAGAATAAAAAATAAAGAATTAGCGATATTATGCCGGAGCTTACGGCAATGTCTAAAAATGCATTGTGCGGCCTATCCCACCATGTATCTTTAATGCCCGGAGTATTGGTATCATAGTATTTTTCAAAGCCGATATAGAAATTTTCAGGCCCCCAGCCCCAAATCGGTTTATCTTTTATTGCCTGAAAGGCGATTTTCCAGGCCGAGAAACGGGTTCCTGCCAGGTCTGTCATCACCCCCTTTATGGATAATCTGCCGGCCGTCATTTTAAATAAGTTGTTTTTTTCCGCGATTTGAGGAAAAATATTGAAAAGAACCGCGGCAATTATGACAAATAACACAAAAGAAGAGGCGACTATTTTGAGAAGTTTAAATTTTTTAGGGTAGAAAAAGATAAAGAAAAAAAATCCAATCAGTAATCCCAAATAAGTGGCCCTGGCTCCTGTTATTAAAATAGTACAACCAAATAGCAAAAATAGCGCGCCATATGCCCATTTTTTCTTTTTATCTTTTTCTTGTGTTAATAGAGTGAAAGATAGAAAAGTTAAAAAAAGCATATAGATTGCTAAAAAAGTGGCATTGCCTAAAAAAGACGGAGTGCCTCCCGACTCAAAAGAAATAAAAACATTTTTTAAGAGATTAAAATATTGAACAACAGCTAATAAAGAGATTAAAACTCCAAAGCCGAATAATATGTGAAATAATTTTTTCCAGTCATTTTTATCTATGAAAAGAGCTAAAAAAACAGCAAAAAGAAAGAAAAATAACAAATTTAAAATGCCGCCGGCCCTCTTCGGCGAGCCAAAAATACTAAACATCAAATCTTGCGAGAATAGAGTTGCTATAATTAAAGCAATTAAAAAAGCTAAAAGTATCAAGAAGGGCAAATAAACCCCGTTAGAAACGAAGTTTCTAACGGGGTAAACAGGATTTTTCCACTTTGGGATAGAAATAGTTATATCTTTTTTATAGAAAAATTTAAAAAATAAAAAAGAAATTAAGAGGGTTAGAGCAGTTCTAAATAAAATTGCCCGGCTCCAAACAGAGGGTTCAAAGGCCGGCGGCAGAATAATTATTGGTAAAAATAAGATAAAACAAATTCCCCAGAAAAATAAGCGATGAGATTTTTTTTGCGAAATAAAATTATTGTTTTCCATTGTAATTTATGATATAAAGATTTATTAAGAAATACAATAGTTCCTTGAATTACGAAATGATTTTTAGCTATTTATTAGGGAATTTTGCCTCTGGCGAAGGAAAAACTTTAAAATGTAGCTACGCTTACATTTTAAAGTTTTTACGCAGTCAGGGGTAAAATTAGCAATAAATAGCAAAAACTTATATTTTAAAATGGTCATTTCATAATTCAAGGAAGAGTTATAATAAATGGACATAATTATAGTTTGCCATACAGAATTCGGTTTTATAAGAAATAAAAGAATGATTTTTGATAAAAAAGCTTTTCAGGGAGTAAAAGACGGAGCGCCGAATTTAGTTAGATTAGCAAAAAAATACGGGGCAAAAATAACCTTTGTCGTTTGTCCGGAAGTTGTTGATTATTTTCCTAAAAACACAGGACAAGAAGTCGGTCTTCATATTCATCCGGGATGGGAAGAATTTGAGAGAGTTGGATTAAAATGGCATGTGGGCGACCAATATCTTAAGGAACATTGCAAACAGGCATCGGTTTCCAGCGCCTTGCAGGATTATTCTTATCCGGAACAACTTGATATGATAAAGACGGGGAAGGAACGGCTAAAAAGATCATTAGGAATTGAGCCCAAGGTTTTTGTTGCCGGCAGATGGTCTCTGAATAATGATACGGTAAAGATTCTCACAGAATTGGGTTTTACTCACGATTGTTCCGCCTATCCCGGTTTTAAATTATCTTATTTGGATTGGTCAAAGC
>ERZ1292640.1059-Hain-H43-02um-R1-1059-length-22766-cov-11_pt1 | contig 22766 bp, 25 predicted proteins | sample MGYA00564404_ERZ1292640 | MGnify/ENA primary metagenome ERZ1292640 (study PRJEB36523, sample SAMEA6512636) | groundwater metagenome | collected 2019-01-08 | study: AquaDiva: Metagenomics assemblies of 32 groundwater samples
GGTATGCGATGCCAAATTTTCGACCCGGACTAGTGCACACGCCGGTCACGCCGTTCAAGCGCGATCAGAGCATCGATTTTGATGCTTACGGCAAGTTGATCGAGTTTCACCTGCGCCACGGCGCGGACGCGCTGGCGCTGCCCATGCCGCCGGGCGAAGACATCAGCCTTACCGATGGCGAGTTGCGCACGCTGCTGGAGTTCGCACTCAAGCAGGTCAGGGGCCGCGTGCCGGTCATGGCGCACGTCAACGATGCGGGCACCGACATCGCGGTGGCACGGGTGCGGCATGCCGGGCAGGCGGGGGCGGCGGCGATCGTGTCGCACCCGCCGTACTTCTGGCATCCGAAGGCGAGCATGGTGGTCGAGCACATCGTGCGGGTGGGTGCGGCAACGCGCCTGCCGTTCTTTATATGCAGCCCGCCGGTGGAGGACGTGGGCACGCCGCTGACCACCGAGATCGTATTGCAGGCGCTGGAGCGGCTCGACAATCTCGCCGGGGTGGTCGATGCGAGCATGGACTGGGTGTTCATGGTGGAGGCGTTGTCGCTGGGGCGCAAGACGCGGCCGGAGTTTCAACTGCTGCCGGGGACGGATTACATGGTTTCGGCGGGCGTGATCGGCGGGTCAGGGGCGTTTTCTCCGCTCTCCGGCGTCGCGCCCAAGCTCGTGCGCGAGGTGTATGACTTGTGCGCCAGACAGCAGTTCACTCAGGCGCGCAAGGCGCAGGAAGACCTTGCGGCGCTGCATCACCTCGTGAAGACCGCGGGATACGCGGGACTGAAGGGCGCAATGCGCGCGATGGGGCGCGATTGCGGCCAACCCCGTCCTCCGGCGCGCGCGCTGGGCGAGATCGAATACGGCAAGCTCGCGCAGGAAATCGGCGCCATGGACTTTCTGCGCGCGGAACCTCGCGGCTGGTAAGCTGCATTACGATGCCAGGGTCGCGTTGCTCTTTTCGCAACGGATTCCTAAACAGCGTTTTCTTGGACCGCCGTGGCAACCAAACTCGGCGCCGTGTATACTTATCGGCAGTTTTTTGGTGTCCGGGCTGCCTCGGCGGCCCGGGTTAAACGGGAAACAGGAACCGAGTTATTCGGCAACCTGTGCTGCCCCCGCAACGGTAAGCAAGTGCGGGTGCGCTCCACGAGACCCTCCCCGGGTCTCGAACCACTGCGGCGTCATGCCGTGGGAAGGTGAGCGCATCAAGACTTGTCAGCCCGGAGACCGGCCAGAAAACAGGCGACGCGGTTGCGGGAGGCTGCTGTCGGCACGTGAGCGATGCGCCAGACGGCGCTGCCCTTGCTTTCCGACCTTCTTCTCCCCCGACGCGTCACGTTACGTATCGGCCAGCGGGGACGTTGGCCAGTCAAGGGAGAACACACATGGGCAATCAACGCCTAATTCAATTGCATTGGGTTGGCTCGCTGCTCTTTTCGCTTTCCATGCCGGCTTGGGCGCAACAACAGGCCATTGTGCTTGACCCTGTGGTGGTCACCGCTTCGCGGCTTGACCAACCGCTGACCGACACCATTGCCCACACCACGGTGATCACGCGAGAAGACATCCGCGAGTCGCAGGCCGCCGATCTGCTAAGTCTGCTGCGCCGCGAAGCCGGTTTCGAATTCGTGCAGAACGGCGGTATCGGAACTTCGAGCAGCATTTTCATGCGCGGCGGAGATGCCCGCCAGACGCTGATCCTGATCGACGGCGTGCGCGTCGGCTCGGCCACGCTGGGCACGACTTCGATCGAGCACGTGATGCTGGACCAGGTCGAGCGGATCGAGATCGTGCGCGGCAACGTTTCGGCGTTATACGGCGCCAACGCCATCGGCGGCGTGATCCAGATATTTACCAAACAAGGGGCCGGCGCGCCGCACGCCGAAGCGCAGGCGATGGCGGGTTCGCGCGGCACCAACCGCGCATCAGGCGGCTACAGCGGCAGCGTCGATGACACGCGCTTCAGCTTGAATGTTTCGCGGTTTCAGACCAACGGTTTTTCGGCGATCGATACGCGCCAGGCACCCAAAGCCAATCCTGACAACGACGGCTACCGGAACATGAGTTTCTCTGGACAGCTCTCGCAACGCCTCGCCGCTGGACACGAGATCGGTCTGCGCGCCTACCAAAGCGCCGGCAACGTCGAATTCGACAGCGCTTTCGGCAAGCCCACCGATCTCCACAACCTGGATGATACGCTGTCGAGCTACGCGCTTTACTCGGAGAATCAATTCACCTTGCTCTGGAAATCGCGCGTTACCATCGCGCAGGGTGCTGACAAGTCGACAAGCTTTACGAACGGCGCGACGACGGGGCGCTTCAACACCGAGAATATGCAATACCTATGGCAGAACGATTTCAGCCTGGCCAGGGGACATGTCGTCACCGCTGGATTGGAGCGCCAGCAGCAGCGAGTGGACAGTACCACCGTCTACCAGGTGACCGGACGCAACGTGAACAGTGCGGCGCTTGCCTACAGCGGTCGTCTCAACGCGCATCAATTACAGGCGAGCATTCGGCGCGATTTATATTCGGATTTCGGCGGCGCCGATACCTGGCTCATGGGCTACGGGTACGAAATCAACCCGCATTGGAAACTGACGGCGATGCGCTCGACAGCGTTCACGGCGCCGACTTTCAATCAGTTATTCTTCCCGGGATTCGGCAATCCCGGCCTGCAGCCCGAGAAGGCCCTGAGCAACGAACTCGGATTGCAGTACGCTGCTGACACGCATCTGTTGCGGCTGGCGCTGTTCCGCACCGAGTACCGGAACCTGATCCAATCCGTAGCGGTGGCGCCCGGCGTTTTCCAATCACTGAACATCGGGCAGGCGTGCGTCGAAGGCGCCGAGCTTAGTTACACCGGCCAGTTCGACGGTTGGGATATGCGCGTGAGCTTGACGGCGCAGGACCCGATCAACACCGCGACCGGCGCCCAGTTACGCCGCCGCGGCAAGACCTTCGGTAACCTGTCAGTGAATACCGCGCTTTCCGGCTGGCGGCTGGGCGCGGAAACGATCATCGGCAGTTCGCGTCCGGACAACGACATCGTCAGCAGCGCGCCGGTGACGCTAGGCGGTTACACCGTCGTCAACCTGACCGCGCGCTACCCTCTCGCAAAAAACACTTATATTGCGGCGCGGCTGGAAAACGCCTTCGATGAGCACTACCAAGTTGCGCATGGCTTCAACACGCCGAGGCGGGGGTTGTTCGTCTCGCTTGCCTGGCAGCAATAGGAGAACCCTTGCGACGCGCGCTGCTCATCTGGCTGTTTCTCGTGTTGTGCGCACTCGCCACGTTCGCGCTCGCGCTGGCTATTGGCAGCAGCCGGGTGGCGATGCTTGATCTGGTACAGTTACTGTTTTCTTCCAACGACAGTCTGGCGGGCGAGATCGTCATAAAGTTGCGTCTGCCCCGCGCGCTGGCTGCATTCGCCACCGGGGGGTTGCTCGCGCTGGCCGGCGCGCTGATGCAAATATTGCTGCGCAATCCGCTTGCCGATCCCTATGTGCTGGGCCTGTCGGGCGGTGCGGCGGTCGGTGCGCTCGGCGCAATGCTGGCCGGGCTAGGCGCGCTCGCCATCAATCTCGGCGCGGCAGGCGGGGCGCTCGCTGCGATCCTGCTGGTGTTCGCGCTCGCCCGGCGCGACTTCGCGCGCCAGCAAATGTTCGGCGCGCTCGACGCTTCGCCGCGCTTGCTGCTCACCGGCGTGGTACTCGCCGCTGGCTGGGGGGCCATTATCACCGTGCTGCTTACCATGGCGCCCGAGGCCAAACTGCGCGGCATGCTGTTCTGGCTGATGGGGGATCTCAACGGCGCGGAATCGTGGCTACCCGCTCTGCTGGTGCTGGCGGCTACGCTCGCTGTCATCTACCCAGCGGCGCGCGACCTCAACGTGTTGCTGCGTGGCGAAGCGCTTGCCCATTCGCTCGGGGTGCGCGTGACCCGCCTGCGCCGCACGGTCTACCTGGTCGCGTCGGTGGCAACGGCACTGGCGGTGACGACCGCCGGCACCATCGGGTTCGTTGGACTGGTGGTACCGCATGCGCTGCGCCTTGCGCTCGGCAACGATCAGCGAGTCCTGCTGCCGGCGTGCGCGCTCGCGGGTGGGACGCTGCTTTTGCTTGCCGACACCGCGGCACGCACTGTCATCGCGCCGCAGCAGCTGCCAGTAGGCGTGATCACCGCGCTCATCGGCGTGCCGGCCTTCATGTTTCTGCTCATGCGCAACCCGAGGAAAGGATGAGCGCGCCACTGCTCGAGGTGCAGGACTTGACGCTGCACGTGGGTGAACGCACGCTGGCTCGCGAGCTGAGTTTTCGGCTCAATCCCGGCGAGATATGGTGCCTGCTCGGTCCGAACGGCTCAGGCAAGACCACTTTCCTGCACACCTTGGTGGGCTTGCGCAAGACGCAAGCCGGTTTGGTACGGCTGGCCGGCAAGGCGCTTGGCGCTTGGCCTCTTGCCGAAGCGGCGCGGCTGCGCGGCTTCCTGCCGCAAACGCTGCACGATGCCTTCAGCGCCAGCGTGCTGGACGGCGTAATGATGGGGCGCCATCCGCATCTCGCACGCTGGCAATGGGAAGGCGAGGGCGAGCGCGAAATTGCGCTGGCCGCGCTCGACGCGGTGGATCTCGCCGGATTCGAGGAGCGCGACGTCTTGACGCTGTCCGGCGGCGAGCGCCAACGCGTGGCGCTGGCGGCGTTGTTCGCGCAGGACCCGCCACTACTATTACTCGATGAGCCGGTGTCGCACCTCGATCTGCATCATCAGGTGCTGGTGCTGCGGCATCTTGGCAACCTGGCCCGCGAGCGTGGCAAGGGCGTGCTGTTTTCGGTGCATGATCTCAATCTGGCAGCGCGTTTCGCCAGCCACGCCCTGATCCTCACGCCTCAGGGAGCGGTGCGGCAAGGACCGATCAGCGAGGTAATGACCGAGCCCGATCTGTGGCATGCATTCGGCCATCGTGTCGCGCGCATCGAGGCGGCGGGCCGGATTTTATTCATAGCGGAGTGAATATGACCGAAAATAACCACGCCGAGAACATCAACGCGCGCCACCAGGCGCGCATGCGGCGCAAGAAGGTCGTCGTCGATCAAGAAATGCAGGACGCGCAACGCGACACCGGCCTGCTCATCGTCACGACCGGCAACGGCAAGGGCAAATCGAGCTCGGGATTTGGCATGGTGGCGCGCGCGCTCGGTCATGGCATGAAGGTCGGAGTGGTGCAGTTCATCAAGGGTGCGATCCCGACTGGCGAGGAGCAGTTCTTCCGCCGCTTTCCAAACGAGGTTGAATTTCACAGTGCCGGCGATGGTTACACCTGGGAGACGCAGGATCGGGAACGCGATATGCGCAAAGCCGAGGCCGGTTGGGGCCATGCGCGGCGCATGCTCGCCGATCCCGGCCTGGGCTTGGTGTTGCTCGACGAGCTCAACATTGTGCTCAAGTACCGCTATCTTGACGTGCAGCAGGTGTTGGCCAATTTGCGCGCGCGACCCCCCATGCAACACGTGGTGATCACCGGTCGCGCCGCGCCTCCCGAAATCATCGCGGCAGGCGACACCGTCACCGAAATGACGTTGGTGAAGCACGCTTTCCACCAAGGCATACGCGCGCAAAAAGGAGTCGAATGGTGAAAACGCCCGCCGCTTTGGAAGCCGCCATGAACTTCGCCATTGCCCGGCCTTCGCGCGCGCTCGAGGCCGCTTTGCGCAGGAAAATCGACACCAAGACCAAGCCGCTCGGCGCGCTGGGCCGCCTGGAATCGCTTGCGTTGCAAATCGGTCTCATCCAGCAGACCGAGTCGCCGAAGCTCGTGCGGCCGCAGATACTGCTCTTCGCCGCCGACCACGGCGCGGTCGCCGAGGGCATCAGCGCTTACCCGCAGGAAGTCACCTGGCAGATGGTGCACAATTTTCTTTCCGGCGGCGCGGCGATCAATGTGTTTGCGCGCCAAGCAGGTATCGTCGTGCAAGTGATCGATGCCGGCGTGAACCACGATTTTCCGGCGCAGGCCGCGCTGCGCAATTGCAAAATCGCGCACGGTACCGCCAATTATGTGCACGAACCGGCCATGAGCGCCGCGCAGTGCGTGCGCGCCATGGAGACGGGAGTGCAGCTCGTGGGCGAGTGCGTCGTCCATGGCACTAACGTCATCGGCTTTGGCGAGATGGGAATCGGCAACACCGCATCGGCCTCGCTGCTGCTGCAGCGCGTCGGCGGCGTGCCGCTTGTCGATTGCGTTGGGCGTGGCGCGGGCCTGGACGATGCGGGCCTGGCGCGCAAGTGCGCGATCCTCGAGCGCGCTGCGGCGCGCCGCCCGGGAGAGCTCGCGCCGCTTGCAGCGCTCGCCGAGTACGGCGGTTTCGAGATCGCGATGATGGTGGGTGCGTTTCTCGCCGCGGCTGAAGCGCGGATGGTCATCCTGGTGGACGGTTTCATCGCCACCAGCGCGCTGCTCGTGGCGAGCCGGCTCTATCCCGCCGTGCTCGAATACTGCGTATTCGCGCATGCGTCCGCCGAAGCGGGGCATCGCCGCATGCTCGATCTGCTCGGCGGCGAGCCGCTGCTCGCGCTCGGCATGCGCCTGGGCGAAGGCACCGGTGCGGCAATGTGCTACCCGCTCTTGCAGTCGGCAGTGGGGTTCCTGAACGAAATGGCGAGCTTCGCCGCTGCCGGCGTGAGTGACAAATCGGAGCCTTGACGGTGAACGCCGTGAGCTATCAGCTACGCCTTGTTTTGACGGCGATACAGTATTTCACGCGCCTGCCGGTGCCGCGCTGGGTAGGTTATTCCGAGCGCCAATTGAACGACGCCTCGCGCTACTTCCCGCTGGTAGGTATTCTCGTTGGGCTGTTCACCGGCGCAGTCTTTGTGCTTGCCCTGCGCGTGTTTCCGCAGCCGGTCGCGGTGCTGCTTGCCATGCTCTCGGGCATTGTGCTTACCGGGGGCTTTCACGAAGATGGTCTCGCCGATACCTGTGACGGTTTTGGTGGTGGGCAGGACCGGCCGCAGATTCTCGCCATCATGAAAGACTCGCGTGTCGGCAGCTATGGCGTACTGGGCTTGGTGTTTGCCCTGCTCCTCAAATTTTCCGCGCTTGCCATGCTGCCCGCAGCGCAGTTTGTCGCCATCTCTGTGGCCGCGCATGCGTTCAGCCGCTTCATGGCGGTGTCGCTGATCCATACGCAGCGCTACGTGCGCGACGACGCCAGCGCACGCGCCAGACCCGCCGCCCAAAGCTTGTCCCACCCCGCGTTCGCTTGCGCCGCCTCGTTCGCACTCGTTCCGCTCGTTTGGTTAGGTACTAGCGGTGGAGTGGCTGCTGCAGGCGTTGCCCTGGCGTTGCGCATCGTCGTGGCGCAATATTTTTATCGGCGTATCGGCGGCTACACCGGGGACTGCCTTGGCGCGGCGCAACAAATCACCGAGGTCGGTTTTTATCTCGGATTGCTGGCATGGATCTCTACCTGATACGTCATACCTGTCCGCAGATCGAGGCTGGCCTGTGCTATGGACAGCTCGACGTGCCGCTGGCGCCGACGCATATGAGCGAGTGCGCGGCAGTGGCCGCGCGCCTGCCGGCAGTTGCGGCACTTTGGACCAGTCCGCTGACGCGCTGCCGCGTTCTGGCGCAAGTCATCGGTGAGCGCCTCGGTGTTGCGCCGAGCGTCGACGAGCGTCTGTCCGAAATGAAATTCGGCGAATGGGAAGGACGGCCCTGGGACGCGATCGACCGCAGCCAGAGCGAGCGCTGGGCGGAGGACTACTGGAACGTTGCCCCGCCGGGTGGCGAGACGTATCGCGAGCTGTATGAGCGTGTCGGCGCGGCGCTTACGGAGATTATCAAGCGCAACGCCTCGTGCGTCGCGGTGGTGACACATGCCGGACCGATCCGCGCCACTATGGGGCATTGCCTGCAAATCGGGCCGGAGCGCTATCCCGAGCTCAGACTGGACTACGGCGGGATCAGTTTGTTGCACACTGACGCTGGCGTCTGGCGTCTGGAGTATCTCAATGGCTAGCCCGCATTCCAGTGGCGCACCGTCCGCTTTGACTTGCCCGGCGCTATTGGTGGCGGGATGCGCTTCGGGTCAGGGCAAGACTACGGTGACCGCGGCGCTCGCACGCTACCATGCGCGCGCCGGGCGGCGCGTTCGCGTTTTCAAGATCGGGCCGGATTTTCTGGACCCCATGATTCTCGAGCGCGCCTCGGGTAACCCGGTGTATCAGCTCGATCTATGGATGGGCGGCGCGGCGCATTGCCGGCAGTTACTCTACGAAGCGGCCGGCGATGCGGATGTCATTCTGGTCGAGGGCGTGATGGGCCTTTTCGATGGCGATCCTTCAAGTGCCGATCTCGCTCGGCAGTTCGGTATCCCGATTCTCGCCGTGGTTGATGCCGCTGCCATGGCCCAGACCTTCGGCGCCGTGGCGCACGGCCTTGCGAGTTATCGTAACGGTCTGTCCTTTGCCGGTGTCATCGCGAACCGCGTGGGCGGCACCGCTCACACCGGCATGCTGGCCGAGAGCATGCCGGCCGGACTGCGTTTTCTCGGGGGTCTTCCGCGCGATGCCGGACTGGCGCTTCCAGGTCGCCATCTCGGACTCGTGCAGGCGGAGGAAATTGCGGATATCGACTCGCGCCTCGAACGCGCCGCGGCGGCGCTCGAACAAACAGCCATCGCCGACCTGTCGCAAACCGTGACCTTCGAGCCGGAAGAAGCGGTGACGCTCCCCAAACTTCTCAACGGTTGCCGCATTGCCGTGGCCCGCGATCCGGCGTTCTCTTTTATATATAGAGCCAACCTCGATCTCCTGCGCGCGATGGGCGCGGAGTTGGTTTTCTTCTCGCCGCTCACCGATGGCGTCTTGCCTGATGCCGACAGCCTGTACCTGCCGGGCGGCTATCCTGAACTGCATCTCGAATCGCTGTCGGCCAACACTGGCATGAAAGCAGCCATTCACGCCCATCACGCCAAGGATAAACCGATTGTCGCCGAGTGCGGTGGCATGCTCTACTTATTGGAATCGCTAACCGACGCGCAGGGCCGGCGTGCCACGATGGCGGGCCTGTTGCCTGGAGATGCCATAATGCAAACCAAGCTCGCCAACCTGGGTCTGCAAAGCGCTGACCTGCCGGAAGGCACGCTGCGTGGTCACAGCTTCCATCATTCGCGCATGGAGACGACCTTGACACCGCTCGCCATGACCGAAGACAAATGCCAGCGCGAGCGCACCGAGCCGGTGTATCGTGTGGGCCGGCTGCATGCGGCCTATCTGCATCTGTACTTCCCGTCGAACCCCGGGGCGGCGGCGCGCCTGTTCATGGCCGAAGCAACACAACCGGGAAATTCCCTTAACTGAAACCACCCAAAGGAGATCATCATGCACATCGAACCCGCAGCCATTGTCCCAGCCGAAGTCACGCCCTCCAACATTTCGCTGTCCAATGCCTTGCCCGTGCTGCTTGCCGCGGTTCTCGGTTTGGCGCTTATTTTTGCGGCGGGTTTTGCCGAAACACACGTGCTGTACAATGCCACCCACGATGCCCGCCACTCGGCCGGGTTTCCGTGTCATTAACCGCCAAACCAGTCATGACGATGGTGGCATTCAAGAAAACGGTTTCCGTGGCGGCGCTGACGGGCCTTTTGGCCGGTCTGCTGCTCACGGCGATTCAGCAGATCCAGGTGGTTCCGCTGATTCACAAGGCCGAGGCATACGGGCAAGCCGCTGAGAACGCAAACCATGCCGGCGGGGAAAGTGCCTCCATTGAACACGAACATGGCACGTGGCAACCGGAGAATGGTTGGGAGCGGAATCTGTTCACCGCCACGGCGAGTATTGTCATCGCAGTTGGTTTTGCGTTGCTTCTGGGAACGGTGGTCGCGCTGCGCGGTGCAAATCCCGATTGGCGCTCCGGCCTGCTGTGGGGTCTCGCAGGTTATGCCGTCTTCTTCGTTGCACCTTCTCTGGGTCTGCCGTCGGAAGTTCCGGGCGCGCAGGCAGCGGCGTTGACGCTGCGACAGGCGTGGTGGGTGGCCACGTCGGCCTGCACGGCAACCGGCCTTGCATTCATCGTATTTTTCCGGCAACCCGCGGTGAAAATTCTCGGTGTGGTATTGCTGGTCGCTCCGCATCTGATCGGCGCGCCGCAGCCGGAAATTCATGACGGTGCCGCGCCCGCCGAATTGGCGCAAGCGTTCGTCATCGCGACGTTTAGCGCGAACGCCGTGTTTTGGCTGGCTCTGGGCACTCTGTTCGGATTCTTTCATCGGAAGCTGGCGGACTGAACATGGGCAAGGTCTGGTTTGTCGGCGCAGGGCCGGGTGATCCGGAACTCCTGACGCTGAAAGGGCACGACCTGATCGCACGCGCCGGCGCGATCCTCTACGCCGGATCACTGGTATCAGAGGCTGCGATGCGTTGGGCGCCTGCAGGCTGTGAGATCGCCGACTCCAAGCATATGACGCTCGAAGCGATCGCCGCGTGGCTGATCGCGCAAGCCGGGCGACATGACACCGTGGTGCGTCTGCAAACCGGCGACCCCACGCTCTACGGCGCGCTGATCGAGATGGTCCAGCCGCTGGATGCCGCTGGGGTCGAGATCGGCGTGGTGCCGGGTGTGTCTTCGGCCATGGCCGCCGCCGCGGCGGCGGTGGAAAGTCTCACGCTGCCGGAAGTAACGCAGACTGTGATCCTCACGCGGATCGAGGGCCGCACGCCCATGCCCCCGGGCGAGTCGCTGGAGGAACCGGCACGGCATCACTGCACTTTGTGCCTGTTCCTTTCCATCACCTTGCTGAGCAAGGTACAGAGCGAACTGCTGGCGGTGGGCTGGCGTGAAGATGCGCCGGCGCTGGTGGTGCACAAGGCAAGCTGGCCGGGCGAGGAAAGGATCGTCCGCGGAACGCTTGCCGACATTCGCGAACGGTGCCGAGCGGAAAAGATCGCGAGCCAGGCGATGATTATCGTCAGCCCCACATTAGGTGCGCGCCAGTGGCCGGAATTGAAGAGATCGAAATTGTATGACTCCAGCTTCACCCATCGCTTCCGCAAGGGCGTGAAGGCAGCGCAATAACCTTACGGCAGCCCTTTCAACTTTCTACACACAAGGAGACGACCATGCAAAAAAGGAAACCCAGACAACACCGGCAAACCGCCGCCGCCCCCAAGACACCGGCGCCGACCATCGCGTTGCGCAAGAGCTGCAACCCCGACGGGGTCGGCCTCTCGCACTACGTGCTGATGGACCGGAAAAAGGCGAAATGACGGTCGCAGCCCTAACGCCGGTGGACATCGGCCACGCCCGCTATGCGGCGCTGGCCGACCCCGGGACCGCCTTCTGGGCGCTGGTGGACAGGGAGCAGGTCGCCGCTACGCTGGCCGGTGGGCCGCTGCTCGACGCCTACCGCGAGAAAGCCGCCGACTTCGCCCGCGAGCTGCGCGCGCTGCGTTTCGATCTGAAGCCGTCGGCGGTCTACGTGAACCCCACCGAGCGCTGCAATCTCGACTGCAGCTATTGTTACCTGCCCGGCACGATGCGCCGCGACGGCGGGCACATGCCGGAAGGCAGGTTGCTCGCGGCGCTCGATAAGCTGCGCGGTTATTTCGCGACGGTGATGCCCGCGGGGCGCCGGCCGCGCATCATCTTTCACGGCGCCGAGCCGTTGATGAACCGCGATGCGGTATTCGCCTCCATCGACGCCTTCGGCGACGATTTCGTCTTCGGCCTCCAGACCAACGGCACGCTGCTCGACCGCTCGGCGATCGAATTTCTCACCGCTCGCGGAGTGAGCATCGGCCTGTCCCTCGACGGCCCTGAGGCCGCAATCACCGATTTGACTCGCCACACCTGGTCCGGCCGCAGTGTGCACGCGCGGGTGCTGGCGGCGATGGACGCTCTGCGTGGCTACGACGCCTGGAGCGTCATCGCAACGTGCACCACGGAGAACCTTGCCCACCTGCCGCGGATGGTCGAGCTGTTCCATGCTCACGAGGTGCCCACCTGCATGCTCAACACCGTCCGCTGCACTTTGCCCGGGGCGCGCGGCGTGAAACCGGCCGACCCCGATATGGCGCGCGCTTTCCTCGCTGCCCTCGACCGCAGCCACGCGCTGTACCAGGAAACCGGGCGCAAGCTGGTGGTGGCCAACTTCGCCAACATCCTCATCGCCATCCTCGCTCCGACGGCGCGGCGGCTGATGTGCGACATCTCGCCTTGCGGCGGCGGCCGCGCCTTTTTCGCGCTGGCCGCCGACGGCGGTCTCTACCCGTGCAGCGAGTTCATCGGCCTGCCGCGCTTCCGCGCCGGCAGTCTGTTCGAATCGGACGTGGAGGCGGCGCTCGATTCCGAGGGTTTCCGCCTCGTCACGGGACGCGATGTGGACACCTTCGCCCCCTGCCGCGACTGCGCCATCCGCCACTTCTGCGGCGCTCCCTGTCCGGCGGAAGCGCACGAGATGAACGGCGGCATGAACCACACCGGCGCCTTCTGCGGCTTCTACAAGGAACAGGTGCGCTACGCGTTCCGCCTCATCGCCGATGGCATTGCCGGCGATTACCTGTGGGTCGGCTGGGACAAGGGCACGGAAACGGTTTTCGACCATGCGCTCCGCTGACAGACACAGCTGGACGGCTGGAAGATGAATGTGCGCGAGCGCCTGTCGCGCGGCGAGTCGCCGGAGGAGATCGCCCGCTATTTCGATCTGCCGGTGGTCGAAATCGAATCGGTCATGAACAAGGAGCGCGCGCATGTCTGATGCCAAGTTTGTGGCCGCGATCCCCGCGAAGATCGTGAAGCCCAAAATGCAGGATTACAAACGCCACCTCCTGGTCTGCGTCGGTCCGCGCTGCACGGAAAACGGCGAGTCGCAGGCCTTGTTCGACAGCCTCGGCGAAAAATTCAAGGCCGCAGACATTGATCAGGGCGACGCGCGCGTCAAACGCACCCGTACCCATTGCTTCGCCACCTGCAAGTCCGGGCCCATCGTCTGCGTGCAGCCGGACGGCGTCTGGTATTGCAATGTAAAAGAGGAAAATCTCGACCGCATCATCCGCGAGCATCTGATCGGCGGGAAACCGGCGGAAGACCTGATCTATCACCAGGGACCAAGCTGTGCATCCGCCTGAATCCGGATTTTCCGAAAGCGAGCGCGACACTCTGTACGCAATTCTGCGCGCGCGCCGCGACATGCGCCACTTCCTGCCCGACCCGGTGGACTCGCAAGTGCTCGCGCGCCTATTGGCGGCTGCGCATCTCGCGCCGAGCGTGGGACTCATGCGGCCGTGGCGCTTCGTACGCATCACAGATCGCGCGCTGCGCCGCGCCATCCATGCGCTGGTTGAGGAGGAGCGCGTGCGCACGGCGGAGGCACTCGGTGAACGCAGCGACGAATTCATGCGTCTCAAAGTCGAAGGCATCCTCGAATGCGGTGAAGTGCTGGTGGCAGCGCTCGCCGACGGACGCGAAAAACACGTGTTCGGCCGCCGCACCATGCCGGAGATGGATCTCGCTTCGGTGGCCTGCGCCATCCAGAATATGTGGCTGGCAGCGCGTGCCGAAGGAATTGGCATGGGCTGGGTGTCGCTGTTCGACCCCGCGGCCCTGCGTACGTTGCTGCGCATGCCGGAAGGCAGTCGACCGGTCGCGGTGCTGTGCCTGGGCCATGTTCGCGAGTTCTACGCACGGCCGATGCTGGAGAGGGAGAACTGGGCGCAGCGCGCCGATCTGGACAAGCTCGTTTTCACCGATTATTGGGACGACTGCACCACGCAGGAGAAGCCGGCGTGATCACGCTGATCACCGGCGGTGCGCGCTCGGGTAAAAGCAGCTACGCGGAGACGCTCGCCGCGCAAAGCGGCCTGCAAGTCGTGTATATTGCAACAGCGCATGCTGGCGATGTCGAGATGGACGAGCGCATCCGGCGCCACCGCGCGCGCCGGCCCGCCGGCTGGATCACGATAGAGGAGCCGCTCGCGCTCGGCGCGGCGCTGCGTATGCATGCGCGCGCGGAGCGGTGCATCGTCATCGATTGCCTCACCCTCTGGCTGACCAATCTGATTCTGGCCGATCATCCGGGCGACGGCGATGTCGCGCCGATCGAACCCGGTCCGCGGTTTGCCGCCGAGCGCGCCGACTTCCTTAACGCTTTGCAGGCATTGCCCGGAGAGATGATCGCGATCAGCAACGAGGTCGGCATGGGCGTGGTGCCGCTTGGCGCGCTCAACCGCTTTTTCGTCGACGCGAGCGGCCGCCTCAACCAGGCGATCGCCGTGTCTGCCGGGAAAGTCGTGTGGATGGTCGCGGGTTGTCCCATCGTGGCAAAAGGGAGTGGTTAGCGTGCTGGGCGGATTAACCGTGACCGAGCTATTCGCGTTGATCGGTGCTGGCGTTGCGCTCGATGCAGTGCTCGGCGAGCCGCGTCGCGTGCATCCGCTGGTGGGGTTCGGTCAGTTCGCTGACCGGATCGAGACCTGGCTCAGCGGGGTGCCGCCGGGCGGAGCGCTCAAAATTCGCCTGCTCGGCGTGCTCGCGCTTGCTTTGACGGTCAGTCCGCCGGTGCTCGCCGTGGCTGCGGCGGTTGCGTATGGTCCCGCCTGGGCGAGCGCGTTGATCCACGTCGCGGCGCTGTATTTCGCGCTCGGCGCGAAGAGTCTTTGGGAACACGTTCATCCCGTGGCGGGTGCGCTTGCCGCCGCCGACCTGGGGTACGCTCGTACGCTCGGCGCGCGCATCGTGACCCGCGATTTGCGCGATGCATCGGCGTCCGACGTGGCGCGCGCAGCGGTCGAATCGGTCCTGGAGAACGGTAATGACGCGGTGTTTGCCGCGTTGTTCTGGTTCGTGCTCGGCGGTGCGCCAGGCGTGATCGCTTATCGTTTGGTCAACACCCTTGATGCGATGTGGGGCTATAAGACTCAACGCTATCTCCATTTCGGCTGGGCTGCGGCACGACTCGATGACACCATGAATTACGGACCAGCGCGGCTAACCGCACTCACCTACGCGTTGCTCGGCGATACCCGCGTTGGACTGGCCTGCTGGCAAGCGCAGGCGCGTGCTTGGGAAAGCCCCAACGCGGGACCGGTCATGGCGGCAGGCGCGGGCGCTCTCGGACTGGAGTTGGGCGGCCCGGCGCGCTACCACGGCCGTATGGAAGAGCGCCCGCCACTCGGCGCTGGTCAGGCGCCGGGCGCCGTGGATATCGATCGCGCCCTGTACCTGGTAGCGACTGGAGTCGTAGCCTGGCTTGCGGTGCTGGCGTTGTTCGCGCTGGCTGCGCAGTGGAGCGGCCATGCCTGAGCACGGCGGCGACCTCGCCCGCGCATCCAGGAAGTATGGCGTCCCCGTGGAGCGTTGGCTCGACCTCTCCACCGGGATCAACCCGCTCGGCTATCCGGTGCCGCACGTGCCGGCGAAAGACTGGCTGCGTCTGCCCGGAAATTCCGAGTCGTTGCGGCGAGCGGCGAGGGACTATTACCAGGCGGATTACATGCTGCCGGTAGCCGGTACCCAAGCGGCGATCCAAGCGCTACCGCGGCTACGCTCGTGTTCACGGGTGATGCTGGGTGCGCTGACTTATAACGAATATGCGCATACCTGGAAGCGCCACGGTCACGCGGTGCAGGCAGTACCCATATGCGAATTCGACAAACATCTGGCGCAAACCGACGTGCTGATCGTGTGCAATCCGAACAATCCAACTGGCGAGCGCATCGACTCTGTACAGCTACTCGAATGGCACGCCAGGCTCTCTGCCCATGGCGGTTGGCTGATCGTGGATGAAGCCTATATCGATATCACGCCCGAGGCGAGCCTGACCTCGTGCGCTGCCCGGCCGGGTCTTGTCGTATTGCGTTCGCTGGGCAAGTTTTTCGGACTCGCTGGCGCCCGCATCGGCTTTGCGTTCGCCAGCGCGGACTTGCTGCGTGACTTGCAAGACGAACTCGGACCATGGACCGTGTCCGGGCCGGCGCAATTTGTTGCCAGCACGGCGCTTGCCGACCGTGTCTGGCAAGCGCGCACGCGCGCTGCTCTGACCAAGGCCGGCCAGCAGCTCAATGCGCTGCTGGCGCGTGCCGGCGTTGCCGCGCAAGGCACTGCGCTGTTCCAGTGGTGGCAGGATGAGCAAGCCGGCGGGCTGCACCGTGAGCTCGCGCAACAGGCGGTCCTTACCCGCTGGTTTGGGCATGGCGAACCAGGGGGCATCCGTTTCGGCCTGCCCGGCATTGAGGAAGAATGGCGACGGTTGGAGCAGTCGCTCGAGCGCCGCAAAAACTGCCGCGAGAAAACGCGATACGAATGAAAATCTATCTACAATGGTTCGCACTCGCTGCGACGCTTGTGCTGTACGCCGCCGCTAACGCGGAGATTCGTCTGGTCGATGACAAAGGCGAAACCGTGGTGCTCAGGAAGCCGGCCCGGCGCATCATCAGCCTCGCGCCACACGTCACCGAGCTGCTCTATGCCGCTGGCGCAGGTGAACGTATCGTCGGCGCCGTTGAGTACAGCAACTATCCGGAGGCAGCCAAGCAGATTCCGCGCGTCGGCAATAACCAGTTGCTCGACCTGGAACGCATCGTGACCCTCAAGCCCGACTTGATCGTGGTCTGGCTGCACGGCAACGTGCAGCGGCAGCTCGACAAGCTGACGAAGCTCGGCATTCCGGTGTTCTACAACGAGCCGCGCCGGCTTGGCGATATCGCGCGATCCATCGAACAATTGGGTCAACTTGCGGGCACCGGGATGGTTGCGGCGCAGGCGGCGCGCGCATTTGCGGCGCGCGAAGCTGAACTGCGCGCGCGCTACGCCGGCCGCGCGCCAGTGCGGGTGTTCTACCAGATCTGGCAAAAGCCGCTGATGACCATCAATGGCAGCCACCTCATCAGCGATGTAATCCGCCTATGCGGGGGACAAAACGTTTTCGCTGACCTGAAGCCATTGGTACCGGTAATTTCGACCGAAGCTGTGTTGGAGGCCGACCCCGAGGCAATTGGTACCGCGATCATCGATACCAAAGCGCAGAACGGGCTGGAGGGCTGGAAAAAATGGGCGCATCTGGCTGCCGTTGCGCACAATAATTTTTTTACCATTCATACTGATCTCATCAGTCGTCACACGCCACGCATCCTGGAAGGCGCACAGCAGATGTGCGCGCACCTTGATGCCGCGCGCACCAAGGGTCCGAAGGAGCAGCCATGAACTACCGGCGCATCGCCTGCCTGTCGACCGAAGCGGTGGAAACACTTTACCTCCTCGGGGCCGAGGATTGCGTCGCGGGCATTTCCGGCTTCACCACGCGGCCCGCGCGGGCGCGCAAGGAAAAACCCAAAGTGAGCGGATTTTCCAGCGCCAAGATTGAGCGAATTCTGGCGGTCGAGCCGGATCTGGTGATCGCTTTTTCCGATATGCAGGCCGAGATCGTACGCGAGCTGATTCGCGCCGGGGTCGAGGTGCACGTGTTCAATCAGCGCGATGTGGCCGGCATTCTGCGCATGATCCTTGCGCTGGCCGCGCTGGTCGCCAAGGAGCCGGCTGGAGAGCGGCTGGTGGCGGAGCTACAGGCGCGGCTGGATGCGGCACGTCGCCGCGCAAGTAGTTTGCCGCGCCATCCGCGCGTTTATTTCGAGGAATGGAACGAGCCACTGATTTCGAACATCCGCTGGGTTTCGGAATTGATCGAGGCGGCCGGCGGCGAGGACTGCTTCGCCGAGGAGTCGTGCCGTCGCTCTGCGCGCGAGCGCATCATCGCGGATCCGGCCGAGGTGGTCAGGCGAGCGCCTGACATTATCGTCGGTTCCTGGTGCGGCAAGAAGTTTCGTCCCGAGCAAGTGCGCGCCCGAGCCGGCTGGGAAGCGGTGCCGGCGGTGCTCGGCGATCAGCTTCACGAAATAAAGTCGGCCGACATTCTTTCGCCCGGGCCGGGTGCGATCACCGAAGGGCTGGCACAACTGGAGCGCATCGTGTTGCAGTGGGCGCACGGCGACGCAATCCGGACCTGACGCAATGAAGGATGGCGTCATGAACGGACTGCATGGGACATTAATGGTGCAGGGCACGACCTCGGACGCGGGCAAGAGCACGTTGGTGGCGGGACTGTGCCGGGTGCTGTGCCGCCGCGGCGTGCGCGTGGCACCGTTCAAGCCACAGAATATGGCCTTGAATAGCGCGGTGACGGTGGATGGCGGCGAAATTGGCCGCGCCCAGGCGCTGCAGGCGCAGGCCGCGGGCGTGCCGCCGCACACCGACATGAATCCGGTGCTGCTCAAGCCGAACTCCAATACCGGCGCGCAAATTGTCATCCACGGCAAGGCGTGCCTCGACATGGACGCGCGTGCCTACCACGAGTACAAGCCGCGTGCGATGACGGCGGTGCTGGAGTCGTATCGCCGGCTGCAAGCACAGTACGACTGCGTGCTGGTGGAAGGCGCTGGCAGCCCAGCCGAGGTCAACCTGCGCGAGCGTGACATCGCCAACATGGGTTTTGCCGAGGCGGTCGATTGCCCGGTGGTGCTGGTGGCCGACATCGATCGCGGTGGCGTGTTCGCGCATTTTCTCGGCACCCTGGAATGCTTGTCGAGTTCCGAGCGCGCGCGCATCCAGGGCTTTGTCATTAACCGCTTTCGCGGCGATATCGAATTGCTCATGCCCGGCCTCGCGTGGCTGGAACAAAAAACGGGCAAGCCGGTGTTCGGCGTGCTGCCTTATTTGCACGGGCTGCATCTTGATGCCGAAGATGCGATCCAGTCCGAGCAAAGCGAGAAAACGGATGGCGAACGGCTCCGTGTGATTGCCCCGGTATTTCCCCGCGTCAGCAATCACACCGATTTCGATGTGCTGCGCGCACATCCGCAAGTCGAGTTTAGCTTCATCGGGCCGGGGATGCGCATACCGCGCGCCGATCTGATTGTGCTGCCGGGCAGCAAGAGCGTGCAGGCCGATCTGGACTGGCTTGTACTTGCGGGCTGGGCACCGGAGATCAGGCGGCATCTGCGCTATGGCGGCAAGCTGATCGGCATTTGCGGCGGCATGCAAATGCTCGGCACAAGGCTGCACGATCCCAGCGGCCTGGAGGGTGCACCGGTCAGCCGGCCCGGCCTTGGTCTGCTCGATTACGAGACCACACTCGAGTCGGCCAAGCAGTTGCGCCAAGTGCGCGGCCGGCTCATCGCATCCGGAGCGCGCGTATCAGGCTACGAAATTCACATGGGCGTCAGCACCGGACCGGCGCTCGCGCGTCCGGCGATTCAACTTGACGATGGCCGGCCCGACGGCGCGGTATCCGACGACGGACAGGTGCTCGCCACCTACCTGCACGGACTGTTCGAAGAGCCGCAAGCGTGCGCGGCGCTGCTTGTATGGGCGGGGCTATCGCGTCCAACGCCCGTGGATTACGCCGCGTTGCGCGAGGCTAGCATAGATCGGTTGGCCGACGCGCTGAGCGAGCATTTGCGGATCGACCGGCTACTTGCCACAATGCGCTAGCAGGTTGTCGCCGATTCGCCTTGGGAGTTTGCGGCCTTCATCAAATCCGATATGGCCAGAATGGGCAAGGTGATCAGGGATGCCGGTAGCCATCCGGAGTGACGCTGCCCTCAAAACATCATTTGCCCGCCGTTTACCTGGATGGTCTGCCCGGTGAGATAGCTCGCGCCGGGTCCGGCGAGGAAGCGCACCACGCTGGCGATTTCCTCCGCCTCGCCGTAGCGTCCGAGCGATATGCCTTTGGGCTCGGGGCGCGGCGCGCGTCCCGGCCCGCGCGTCGTGTTCATCGTTCCCGGCGCGATACAGTTGGCGCGGATGCCGCGGTCGCCGAACTCGCGCGCGAGCGCCCGCGTCATGCCGACCAGCCCGTGTTTGGCGACCGATCCGTGCACGCGGTGTTTCGAGCCGGCCAGCGACTGCATGCCGCCGAGCGTGATGATCGCGCCGCCGCCATGTTCGAGCATCGAGGGCAGACACGCCTGGGCGCAGAAAAACGCGCCGTCGTGCGTGATCGCCAGCGGTTGGCGCCATTCTTCATAACTCAATTCGAGAAACGGCCTCTCGGTGCGCACCGAGGCGTTGAGCACGAGTATGTCGATGCGGCCGAAGCGCTTGAGGATGCCTTCCGCCATGGCTTTCACCGCGCCCCCGTCAGCAATGTCGGCGATGAAAAGCTCCGCCTGCCCGCCGGCAGCGCGGATTTCTTCCACCACTTTCGCGGCATCCTCCTTGGACGCGCGTGTATTGACCGCAACCGCGGCGCCGCCGGCCGCGAGCGCGAGCGCCGTGGCGCGCCCGATGTTGCGCGATGCGCCGGTGACCAGCGCAACCTTTCCCGCAAGTTCGGTCCCCGCCCCGGACACGCCGGCAGTCGTCGTTGTCATGTGCTGTCTCCTCCTGAAAAAAATGGCAAGGATAACCGAATATGGATTAACATTCCCGCGATAATAATTCCACGGGAGGAAGCCCATGAAGCATTCCGGCGCGAAGGTTGACTGGGCGTAAACCAAAATCATGGAGAGTCTATGAAACTCAAGTTGAACGGTATCGAGGTCAACTATGTCATCGAAGGCAACGGCCCGTGGCTGACGATGTCGCATTCGCTGGCGAGCAACCTCACGATGTGGGACGAGCAGGCGCGACTGCTGAGCAGGAAGTTCAAGGTGCTGCGCTACGATACCCGCGGTCACGGCCAGACGAGCGCGCCGCCGGGTCCCTATACGCTCGATCAGCTCGCAGAGGACGCGCACGCGCTGTTCGCCGCGCTCGGGATCAATGAGACGCATTGGGTGGGGCTCTCGATGGGCGGGATGATTGGGGAGACCTGCGCGCTCAAGTATCCGGGCGTGTTCCTGAGCATGGTGCTTGCCGATACCACCAGCCGCCGCCCGCCCGGTGCGGCGCAAATGTGGGGCGAGCGCATCCGCCTGGCGCAGGAAAAAGGCATGGCAGCGCTGGTGGACAGCACGCTTGAGCGCTGGTTTACCGCGCCCTACCGTAACGCGCGCAAAGACGTGATGGCGCGCATCGGCGAGCATATCCGCACCACGCCGGTTGCGGGCTACGCCGGCTGCAGCCAGGCGATCGCCGAAATCGACCTCATGGACCGGCTGAAGGAAATCAAGTGCCCGGTGCTGATCATGGTCGGCGAAGAAGACCACGGCACCCCGCCGGAGATGGCGCGGCAGATCCAGGAGAATCTGCCCGGCTCGGAACTGCTCATCATTGCCTCGGCCGCGCATTTCTCCAACGTGGAGCAACCCGAGGTGTTCAACCAGGCGATGCTCGGTTTCCTCGACAAGCACGCCGGGCGGGGCAGAGCAGCGTAATCCGCCTTCCTGCGCGTCGTCGATGTTTTCGACATCGAAGCAGATGTAAGGTCCGCATAAGGGGAGCTAGATCACGCCTTCGGCCTTGAGCTTTTCCATCTCGGCGTCGGTCAGCCCCAGCCGCTCCTGATAGATTTCCTTGTTATGGACACCCATCGGCAGTCCGGCGTATCTGATCTTGCCGGGCGTCTCCGACAATTTTGGCAGCACGTCCGGCATGCGCAGGGTTCCGAGTTCCGGGTCATCGATCGCCACCAGTGTTTTGCGCGCAATCAGGTGCGGATCCTCGGCGAGGTCCTTGAAGTCGGCTACCGGCGCAACTGCCACTTCCGCCTTGACGAGCTGCGCGATGCATTCCGCCTGCGTGCGCTCCTGCACCCATGCGCCGACGATCTCGTCCAGCGCTTCGACGTTTGCCAGCCGATCGCGGTTGGTCTTGAAGCGCGGATCGGTGATGAGGTCCGGCCGGCCCATTTCCTTGAAGAGCCGCTCGGTGAGCGCCTGCGTCGAGCCGGCGATGGCGATCCAGCGGTCGTCCCTGGTGCGATAGGTGTTGCGAGGTGCCGAGCCGGAAGTGCGACTGCCGGTGCGCCTGCCGGGCAGACCGAGCTGATCGTACGCGACGGCGTGGCCGCTGAGCATCGTATACAGCGACTCGAGCAGGCTCACGTCTATGCTCTGGCCGCGCCCACTCTTCTTCGCGTCGCGTTGGTAGAGGCAGAGCAGGGCCCCGATCGTGGCATAGAGGGCGGCCGTCGTGTCCGCCAGCGCAAAGTTCGGCAAAGTCGGCGGGCCGTCGGGCTGGCCGGTCAGGTGGGCGAAACCGCTCATCGCTTCAGCGAGCGTGCCGAAGCCGGGCCGGTCTTTGTACGGACCGGTCTGGCCGAAGCCTGACACGCGAATCATCGTCAGCCCCGGACTGAGCTCGCGCAGCCGCTCGTAGCCCAGGTTCCAGCGCTCGAACGTTCCTGCGCGGAAGCTTTCGACCAGAATGTCCGCGCGGGTCTTTTCGATCAGACGGCAGAAAAGCGCCTGGCCCGCCGGCTTGCTCAGCGAAAGCGTGATCGTTTTCTTGTTGCGCGAGAGCTGCTTCCAGGTCAGTGGTACGCCGTTCTTGCTGCGCCCGAAGTAGCGGCCCTGGTCGCCGCCGTCCGGGTTCTCGACCTTGATGACCTCGGCGCCGAAGTCGCCGAGGATCATCGCGATCGTCGGCCCGGCAACCACCTGGCCGCAGTCGATGACGGTGATGCCGCTTAATGGCAGGTCACGCGTGTTTGTTTCGTTGCTCAAATCGCGTAACTCAGTGTGTCAGATTTTGCGCCCAGGCGAGGACCCGCTTGGCCATTCCGACCATCGCGTAATCCACCAGTTTGCCGTCGACGGTCGTTGCCGCCGAGCCGCGGGCGACCGCCGCGTCGAAGGCTTCGATGACGCGCCGGTAGTAGTCGA
>ERZ1292640.1061-Hain-H43-02um-R1-1061-length-22747-cov-7_pt1 | contig 22747 bp, 19 predicted proteins | sample MGYA00564404_ERZ1292640 | MGnify/ENA primary metagenome ERZ1292640 (study PRJEB36523, sample SAMEA6512636) | groundwater metagenome | collected 2019-01-08 | study: AquaDiva: Metagenomics assemblies of 32 groundwater samples
CCGATGATCCCGCCGGGCGAAGCCGCAATCATTGCGCTGCGCGTTCTTGAAGACAAGCGTCTCTGGCAACAAGGGAGAGTCAAAGAGTATTATTCCGAAGTCACTGAAATCGTGCGCCGATTCCTTGAGCACCAGTTTGGCATTCTTGCCCTTGAATCAACATCGGACGAAATCCTTCAACAACTGAAATCGCTCCCGGAAGCAGGGACACTCTTGAAGCCGTTTCAGTCATTCTTCTTAACAGCAGATCTTGTCAAGTTTGCAAAATATGAGCCAACGCCGGCAGAGCATGAGAGCGAGCTTCGCTGGGCATACGAAATCGTGCGAACAATGATGCCTCGGCTGACCCAGCCACCCGTAGAGATAAAGGAGACGATTGATGTTCGGTGATGGCTTTGCATATCCGTGGGTCCTATGGGGGCTTCTGGTTGTCCCTCTTCTCGCGTTTCTCTATTGGAAGCGCAGAAGCAAGCTTGTCACCGAAGTAAGATTTTCCTCCCTCCAACCGTTTGAACATACACCGCGATCCCTGCGCGAGAGGCTGCGCGATGTTCCGGTCGCTTTTCGCCTTCTTGCGCTTGCACTGTTCATCATCGCGCTTGCTCGACCCCAGTCCGTATCGAGCAGAGAGAATATCACCACCGAAGGAATCGACATTGTTCTTGTGCTTGACATATCCGGCAGCATGCTCGCGGAAGATTTCAGCCCGAATCGGCTACAGGCAGCAAAGCAGGTAGCGGACGAGTTCATTGACGGCCGCATCAACGATCGGATCGGGCTGGTGATTTTCTCCGCTGAGAGCTTCACCCAATGTCCGTTGACAACCGACTATCCCGTTCTGAAAACCCTCTTGAAGGAAGTCAAGAAGGGGATGATTGCCGATGGAACAGCTATCGGCTTGGCTCTCGCCAATGGCGTTAACAGGCTTAAGGAGAGCAAGGCAAAGAGTAAGGTGATGATTTTGTTGACTGACGGTGTCAATAACCGCGGTGAAATTGATCCGATCACTGCTGCAAAAATCGCGGCTACCTATGGTCTCCGCGTGTACACAGTTGGCGTTGGCGCCCAGGGTGAAGCCCCCTATCCCATTGAGACGCCTTTTGGAATTCAACGACGACTGATCCCGGTCGACTTGGATGAGAAAACGCTGACTGCGGTCGCTGAGATGACGGGCGGAAAATACTTCCGCGCGACGGATAACAGAAAACTCAAAGCAATTTATAAAGAAATCGATCAGCTTGAGCGAACGAAGATCGAGGTCACGGCTTACAAAAGGTACTCTGAGCTATTCTACGGATGGTTGGCGGGCGGGTTGCTGATGTTGCTCATTGAGGTGGGGCTTGTGTCGACGGTGCTCAGGAAGATACCTTAGAGCTGTCAGCTATCAGCTAACAGCGATCAGCTTTAAGGGCAATACAACTGAGAGTTATCTGGAGAGAAAGAGAAGATCATGAAGAATTTCAGAGACCTCGCCGTGTGGAAAAAGGCCCATGAATTGGCGTTGGCAGTCTATCGCGCCACGAAAAGCTTTCCGAAAGACGAAATCTACGGCTTGACGAGCCAAATGAGACGCTCAAGCGCTTCTATTGCTGCGAACATTGCTGAGGGTTGCGGAAAGCGAACCGATGCCGACTTTGCCCGTTTCCTGCAAAATGCTTTTGGTTCGGCAAGTGAGTTGGAATACCACCTTTTGCTTGCCCGAGATCTGGGATTGTTGAAAACGGCCGAATATGAAGAATTGTGTTCTAACACCGTCGAAGTGAAGAAAATGCTTTCTGGTTTGCTTCGAAAGCTGACTGCTGATCGCTGAAGGTTACTATGCTCCGTTTCGCACATCCTGAATATCTGTGGGCCCTCTGGCTGATTCCGGTGATGGGAATAGGATTTCTCGTCCTTCATCGCTGGAAAAAGCGGTTGCTTCACCGATTTATTGCTGAGCCTCTCTCTACCCAGCTCGCACCCGAAGCAAGCACAGCCAAGCAATCCCTTAAGCACGGGCTGTTTCTCCTTGCGACCACGTCGCTTATCATAGCGATCGCGAATCCTCAGGTCGGCACTCGACTTGAGGAGGTGAAACGCGAGGGGATCGATCTTTTTGTTGCACTCGATGTATCGTTGAGCATGAAGGCAGAAGATATTCGCCCCAGCCGGCTCGAGAAATCCAAGCGCGACGTTTCTGATCTTCTGCGTAAGCTTCAGGGTGATCGCGTCGGACTTATTGTTTTTGCGGGCGATGCGTTTGTGCAGTTTCCCCTCACGGCTGATTATTCCGCCGCCGATTTGTTCATCAGCGCTGTCGACGTCGATGCCGTACCTACACCGGGAACGATGATCGGAAGAGCGATCGAGGTGGCTCTGCAATCATTCCGAACAGATCTTCCGACACAGAAAGCCATCTTCGTCGTGAGCGATGGCGAAAATACTGAGGGAGACGTTGCTGGAGCTGTCGATCAGGCCAAGAAGCTAGGCGTTCGACTCTATGCCATTGGCATGGGAACCCCCGATGGCAGCCCTATCCCAATCTATGACAATGCCGGAACCCGCGTAGACTATAAGCGCGATCGGGCTGGCAGCATCGTGCTCTCGCGGCTGAATGAATCAGCGCTTCAGCGGATTGCTTTGGTAACCGGTGGGGGCTATCGGCGCGCGACAAGCGGCGGCAACGAGATTGAAGATATCTTCAAGGAACTCTCCTCGCTACAAAAGACTGAGATGGGAAGTCTGCAGGTTACAGGATTCGAAGATCAGTTCCATTACCCGCTGGTGTTCGCCATTTTCTTATTGATTTTTGAGAACCTCCTTTCGGAACGAAGAGGCAGACTCCTCCTGAAAATGATGCGGTTGGTTCCGATCGGAAGGATGTTCCCAATCATTCTCCTTCTAGCGGCGTCTGCCTCCTATGGTCAGACCGTCCGCTCTCACGTGAAGAGCGGGAACGAAGCCTACGAGAAAACCAAGTTCGCCGACGCAGAAGCTAAATACAAGAAAGCCTTGGAGCTTGATCCAAAATCACTCGAAGCACAATTCAACCTCGGCAACGCCTATTACAAACAGCAACGCTTTGATGAGGCCCAGCGGAGCTACGGCACCACAATCGCGGCATCGCAGAGCCCCGGCGGCCGATCGATGGCATACTACAACCTCGGCAACGCGCTTTTTCGATCGAACAAGCTGCATGAGAGCATTGAGGCCTACAAACAGGCGCTACGGCTTAACCCTGCCGACGACGACGCCCGCTACAATTATCAGCTTGCAAAAGATCGTCTCAAACAGCAAAACCAACAGCAGCAAAGCGGTCAAAACAAACAGCAGAACCAACAACAGGACAAGAAGGATCAGCAACAGCAAAACAGCAATCAGCAACGGGATCAGAAGGATCAACAGCAGCAACCCCAGCCCGAACAGTCCAAGCAGGACAAACTGAACCAACAGCAGTCGCAAGCTCAACAGCAGAAAACCCAAATGCCCAAAGAGCAAGCTGACCGTATCCTGGAGGCGCTGCGGAACAACGAGAAGGACTTACAGAAACAGCTTCGTAAACGCGCGGCTGCGCGAGTCTATATTGAGAAGGATTGGTGATAATGATGGTCAAGAAGTATATAACTCTTCTCACCCTTGCTGCAACCGTCGCTGTGGCACAGAACACCACGTTTGTCGCTACTGTCGATCGGCCAACCGTGAGCGCTGCAGAGCAATTTGAAGTCTCGTTCACCGTTTCGGGTCCAGATGTTAACGGAGCGAAAATTTTTCGCGCGCCGGACTTTGCACAGTTCGTCGTTTTGAGTGGCCCGAACCAGTCGACAAGCATGCAAATCATCAACGGTCAAATGTCCGGCTCTCTTACTTATTCATACTATCTCTATGCCCGACAGGCTGGCAAGTTCACTATCGGTGCCGCGAGTATTGAATACAAGGGATCAGTGCTTCGAACGCAGCCGCTTCAAATTGAGGTTGTACGGGGAAAACCCAAGGCACAGCAAAAGGAGAGCGGGGAGGCTCAAGGCGTAGGAGATAATCTTTTCATCCGAGCAATTGCAAATAAGCAACGCGTTCGGCAAGGCGAACAAGTCACAATCACCTATAAGCTGTACTTCCGCATCCAGGTGGGCGGCTATGACCTTGCCAAGGCGCCTGTTTACCAAGGTTTCTGGTCGGAAGAAATCGAACAACCAAAGCAGCCGACCGTGACGACGGAGATGTATGAGGGGAAACAATACAGCGTTGCCACGCTACGGAGGACCGCGCTGTTCCCAACCCAGACGGGGAAGCTCGTGGTTTCTCCTCTTGAGGTTCGGTGCGCCGTGCGGCTTCAGTCTCGACGTCGCAGCAACGATCCGTTTGATTCGTTCTTCAACGATCCATTCTTCTCCCGCTTGCAGACGGTTGAACAGGATTTCCGGTCGAACCCTTTAACTATAAACGTTGATCCTTTACCAAGCGGTCCGCCGGCTGAATTCAACGGCGCGGTGGGAAGATACAGCTTTAGCGCCAGTGTGGACAAAAAAGAGGTGAAGACGGGTGATCCGATCACGCTTGGACTTTCTGTTTCTGGGTCGGGCAATGTGAAGCTCCTGACGCTACCCAGACCATTACTCCCGGCAGACTTTGAAGCCTATGAGCCAAAAATTTCCGAAGAGATCTCACGCGAAGATGGAGTAATTCGAGGAAAGAAAACGGCTGAGTACCTTGTGATTCCCCGAAACGCCGGCCAGCGGGTTATTGAGCCCATTTCGTTTTCGTACTTCGACCTCGAAAAGAACAGCTACGGCACCATCCGATCACCAAAATTTGAAATCAGCATCACGCCCGGGAAAGACGTGGGTAGCAGCGTAACAATCGCGGGAAAATCTGACATTCGACTGCTTGGGGAGGACATCCGGTTTCTAAAGCTTTCTCTCGGTCAACTTCAACGCGTCGGCGAGTCCCCGTTTGCGGTCGCTTCGCTTGTGGTAGCTCTAGTTTTTCCACCCATTCTTTTCCTTGGCGTTTTTGTTTATCGCAAGCGGCAGGAGAAGCTTTCTGCCAACTTGGGGCAGCTCCGCTTTGAAAAGGCAGGAAAGGAGGCTAGCAAGCGACTGAAGCATGCCAAGAAGCTTTTCTCGCGGGGAGACACGGAAAGCTATCATGCGGAGATATCACGAGCGCTCATGGGATATCTTGAAGACAAGCTGCACATCTCAAGAGCGTCGTTAACGCTCGATCGAGCGATCGTGTTGCTTCAACAGCGCGGTGTAGCAGCCGAAACCGCGCAGGACATACAGTTGTGCATAGAAAGGGCTGATTTCGCTCGCTTTGCCCCGGAAGCAGACACACAGCAGGCGCGCTCAGAGCTCCTTGACGCTGCAGCCAACGTCATCAACAACCTGGAGCGATCATTCAGTAGGCAACGATGAGAATGCGTTATCTCTTATTGAGCTGTCTCGGTGTTCTCTTTGTTCATGGCTCAGCAATAACCCAAACCGCTGTTGACGAGTTTGACCGAGGCAATGCATACTACCGCGATGGTCGGTTTGAGCAAGCTGTTTCCACGTACGAAAGAATCCTCAAGCAGGGGTTGGCAAGCCCCGCGCTCTATTTCAACCTCGGCAACGCGTACTACCGCTCAGGCAAGATTGCGCCCGCGATCCTTGCCTACGAGCGAGCGCTGCGTTTGGAGCCCGGCGACCCCGACGTCAGGCACAACCTGGAACTGGTGAACCTCAAGACTGTCGACAGGATAGAACCGCTCCCCGAGTTGTTTTTCGTTGAATGGCTTCATTCGGTTTCTGCCGTCGCCCCGGTGACAACAACAGCCTGGTTGTTCGCTGTCTGTTGGATTCTATTCTTCGGGGCCTTCTCGGGCATTCTTTTGCTCACTCAACCCGCACTCGTCCGAAGCCTCCGTACCATCGCTGCAACCTCCCTCCTGCTGCTCATACCACTCGGGATATTGTTTGCAACGCAGGTGATTGAATCGCGCTCGCACAACGATGCTATTGTCACGGCGCCAGTTGTCACCGCAAAGACATCGCCCGCTGCCCAAAGTGTTGATGCGTTCGTTATACACGAGGGGCTAAGGGTAAGGTTGGGCGACTCGGTTGGTGGGTGGGTGAAGATTACGCTTGCTGATGGAAAAGTGGGCTGGATTCGCACTCAGGACTCTGAGCGCATTTGAGGCCTCGCTATGTCGTCGTCTTGCTATAAACAACGCAACCCAATGACATTGCAAGAGGAGTGACTGTATGGCGTCACGAGCACAGATTCCAAACGCGGCAGCGCTTGTTAACGAATATATCAAGAAAGCCCCGCCGTTCGCGCGCCCAATTTGCAACAGACTACGCGAGATTTTCTTCAAGGCTGAGCCGGGGATCGTTGAAGATTGGAAATGGGGACCGAATTACAGCAAGAACGGGATGGTGTGCGGTTTTGGCGCCTTCAAGCAACACGTTTCTCTCGCGTTCTTCCGGAGCGCGCTCATGAAAGATCAACGCGGCTTGTTTATCAAGGAAGCTGTTGCGGCCAAGAGCATGCGCCGCATAAAGTTCACGAGCCTTGACGACGTTGATGAACCGACGCTTGTAGCATATATCAAAGAGGCCGTCGCGATCAACACAAGCGGAATCAAATCGGGCGACCGCGACATTCCGATCCCGAAAGATTTTAGGTCAGTCCTCGCGAAAAGTAAGAAGATCAAAGAGCGCTTCGACTCGCTTTCCTACACGCATAAGAAAGAATATGTGCGATGGATTAAATCAGCAAAGAAGGAGGAAACGCGGAAGGCACGATTAGAGAAAGCGTTCGAGATGCTCAAGAAGAAGGTGAAACATCCATAGCCTGAAATTCGAAATCCGAATATCGAAATCCTAATCCCAAGGCCAGCATTAGAGGTCCGACTTCTTTCCACCGATTGTCTCCGTCAGAAGTCCCACTTCTTCTTTTCCCTTGAATCCCTCCCTACCTTCCACTATTTTGATTCAGCCGTTGGTCGGGGGCGCGCCTCCCAACATGCGTCTTGCTTTTGCCTCCGTTCTATCCAACTTGAAACTTTGAACTCTCAACTTTTGAACTGATTTCATGTTCTGGCTTCAGATCATTAAGAACTTTATCAAGATCCTTAGTGCGGGACAGGCGCCGGCACAGATCGCCGGTGGGTTTGCGCTCGGCGCTATGATCGGAATCTCACCAATCTTCACCCTGCAGGGCCTGGTTCTTTGGCTGGTCGTTTTCATTCTTAACGTGAACCTCTCGGCGGCTGTTCTCTCGTTCACTCTTTTTACGCTGGTAGCGTACATCTTCGATCCCTTGTTCCACGCACTCGGATATTATCTCCTTGTTGATGCCCATTCTCTGCGCGGCCTGTGGACGACGCTGTACAACGCGCCGATCGCACCGCTCACCTGGTTCAACAACACGGTCCTTCTGGGAAGCTTCCTAAGCGGCTTTGTTTTGTTCCTGCCTGTGTACTTCGGCATGAAACGTTTCGTCGTAGCTTACCGCTCACACATCGGCGTTAAGGTGGAGCGCTGGAAGATTTATCAGATCATCAGCAAAAGTGCGTTAGTTCGCTGGTACGGCAAAATCCGTAATCTGGGGGAGTGACCATGCGCAAGAAATTCGTCTTTTTTGTGCTCGTCCCCCTCCTGGCGTTGTGCATCGTTCTATACCTATTTGCCGAGCGCTGGATTGAATCCGGACTAGAGGAAGCGGGCGAAGGTATTGTTGGCGCCAAAGTAGAAATTGATAACCTGAGGCTGTCCATCTCTCCTGTTGCGATTGAATTCTCACGCCTTCAGGTTACAAATCCCAAGGATACGTGGAAAAATATTTTCGAGACCGGAAGGGTTCGGTTTGCGCTGAACATAGGACAGCTAATCCGAAACAAGTATATCGTCGAAACGATGGAGGTGAATAACCTGATCTTTGGGACCAAACGCGCGACGGATGGATCGCTGCCAAAACCTCGATCTCTATCTGGCGAATCCTCATCCATTATCATAGAAGCTACCGCGGCGCTGACCCGCGAGGCAAAAAAAGCCCCTGTCTTTGACCTTGAGAAGCTCAGAAAGGGCCTTAAAATGGATAGCTTGCTCAGCGTTCAAAGTCTCCGAACGATCCGACACCTGGACTCGCTCAAATTACAAGTACAGGAGGCCAGTCAGCAATGGCGGGCAACCCTCGCGGATATTGAGAAGTCCAAGCAGCGCGCCGCCGAGATCGAGGCGAACATTAAAGCTATCAACCTGAACGAGCTTAGAACAATCGAAAGTATCGCGGGCGCCATCAACAAGGTGAGCGCCGCGTATAAAGACATTAACGAACTTAACGAGACGTTCAAGAACCGGCGCGCGGCGATTACCGATCAAATCAACCGACTGTACTCCTCTGTCGCAATGGTTGATGATCTTGCTCGCGCGGATTATGAGATGGTCAAAGGCTTCGCTCGCCTTCCCGACCTCAGCACACAGGGAATGGCAAACCTCCTGCTGGGCAAAGAGATACTGCATAAGGTCAACAATTATCTCTCCTGGGTTGATTTCGCCCGAACCACGGTGCCGAAGTATCTGCCTGAACCCGAGTACGAAAAGCCAAAGCGCTTTCAAGGGCAGGACATCCATTTCCCCGTGGAACGTGCATATCCTAAATGGTGGATCAAGAACGTCGTGATCTCTGGGGGTGAGGACAAGAACCAGAATCCTGACTACTTCTACGCCCATGGCGCAGTTCACAACATCACGAACAACCAGCGCATTACTGGCTTCCCGTTAACCGTTGCTTTGTCTGGCTTTAAGGCTCCAGGAGCCTCATTTACGTTTGACGCTTCGGTTGACCGACGACCCGAAGTACCGACCGACAACTACAGGTTGGTGGTTCAAGGCCTCACCGTGGGCGATGTTGAGTTTGGCCAGGCAGATTTTGTCCCTTCAAAGATTACTCAAGCAGTCACAACTGTTGCTGCTGAGGTTTCCGTCCCGGGTAATCGGTTTGATTCGCGCTTGAGCATCGGTTTTCGCGATCTCGCGCTAAGCTTTGATCGGCCGCCTCGTAATGATGTCGAACGTATCGTCCGGGATGTGCTGGCATCGATCTCCGCTTTTCGGGTACAGCTACGCACGTGGAACACTGCTGGACCTTTCGATCTCGCTTTGACAACCGACCTAGACGATCAGCTCGCGGCTCGAACAAAGAAGGTCATCGGAGATGAGCTGGCTCGGCTGCAAAGCGAGATTCGCTCAAAAGTTAATCAGCGAATTGCGGAAAAGAGGGCGGAATTCGAGAAGATCTTCAACCAGACAAAAGATGAGGCCGTTGGCCGACTTAGAGCATATGAGTCCCTTGTGAATGAAAAGAGCGCGATGGCTGACTCAAAGAAGAAGGAGCTTGAGACACGCGTCGAACAGGAGAAGAAGAAGCAAACCGATGCGGTAAAGAAGAAATTGGAAGACGCGGTGAAAGGACTCTTCAAGAAACAGTAATGTGCGTGCCCATCCCTATAAAGGTATGACTAAGAAACACCGAGCTCCGGCGGTCAACCAGCCTCGACCCGGTAAGACTAAGGTCAATTGGTATGCTGCCGTCGCGATAGGCGTTCTGGGCGTAGCGCTTCTCGTCCTGTTTACAACAAATCCTGCGAAGCGGATGACACCAGAAAAACGTCCCCCCGAGATATCTGCTGCACCGACAGCATATGAATTTCAAAAGCAGGGTCAGCTTCGCTTTCTAAATGCCGCGGGGGCATTGATTACCGCCATTGACATTGAGATTGCCCGCGATGAGTCTAAGCGCGAGCGCGGCCTGATGTACCGGGAAAAAATGGCGGAGAATCAGGGGATGTGGTTTATCTTTGACGCTGAAGAACCTCGCTCCTTCTGGATGAAGAACACGATCATCTCCCTTGATATGATCTTTGTGAATGGAAAGAATGAAATCGTTACCATTCACAAATACACAAATCCGTATTCGGAAGACCCGTTCAGCTCAACACGGCCCGCGCAGTTCGTTCTCGAGGTGAATGCGGGTTTTGCGGATAAGTATGGGATTTCGGTGGGTGATCGCATTGCATGGAGTGCATTCTAGAAACGTGGTCGAAAAGCTTTTCCTCACGCAAAGTCGCCCCGCCTGACCTTGCGTTGGCTTGGGGTAACGGCGGGTTCCGCCCTATGAATCCCGCTCTTCGCCGGAATCCTGGTCCCGTTGTACGGGATCCCGCCTCGATTGAAGGATTATTGTGGCGGGAAAAGCGGGACGTCTTTGCGTGAGACTTTTCGACTGGGTCTCTAGCGGAGAAACTCAGCAGACTCGCCTCAGCTTCGCCCTTGGCTTACTGGACCTTCCTTAGAAGATCCCTTACGGGGCGCATCATTTTCCCACAAGCTTTCTCACCTCTGCAACAAAGTAGGACTTTACGTCGGCCCAAGCGGCGGGCTTGTTCATTGTTGGGGTCGGATCGTCTTCGGCGTCGACAAAGTATGTGAGGCTTCGCATCAGATGGTATCGGTCGGCCGCCGAGGAGGCAAATCGCTTTTCGTACATCTCTATGAGTTGATTCAGCGACAATCCTGTCAGGCAAATAAAGTAGAGATCAATAAAATCTCTCTTCGCACCCCGTGCTGCAATCGTCGAAAGCTTCATCGTTCCAATATCCTGAATGCTGGCGACCGAAATTCCCGGTTGAAGCGTGCGCGGCGGTAAAAGGGTCTGATATGGATAGCTCATAAAGCTTACCTGCACCCCTTGGATCTTGACGATCAATGTCTGGCGGTCTGCAAGAACGAGCTGGTTTGGTAGGTGGTGCGCGACAAGCTGGTGGTGCTTTTCAACATCGAACGGGAAATCGGAAAAGAAGTCGAAGTCTTCCGAGGGGCGATGAGCCATGTGCATCGCAAGCCCTGTGCCGCCCGCCAGGTAGAACGCTTCGGCTAGCTTCGTTGTCCCAAGTTCTTCGAGGAGCGTTCGCTGGGTAGTCGTGAGAGCGGATTGGTCCATTCGTTCTCGGGTATGTTCAGCATCAGGCGCCAGAAGTTCAATGTCTTCGGCGAGCGCAACCGAAAGCTCTTCTCCTTAATAAAACAGATCAGTTGATGGTCTGCGTAAATCGTTCTGAGCCATCGAATCCCCTCCCACGTTCCATACTCTAAAAACCGTTCAATAACGTAGTTTGCGTGCGCCTCGAGGTTAATGTTGTTAACATCAACCTCCCAGAACAGTGATCGAAACTCCGTGGGAATTTTCTTCTTATCCTTCTCCACGGTTCTTGTCTTTCCCTCCCTTTGTCCCCTTCTGCGTTTCTTCTCCGGCTGTTGAACTAGCTTGTTTCTTTGCCTGCTTCGCCGCCAGCTGTTTCTCCTCTTCCTCTTCTCCAACGACAAGAGCGATGTCTGCCACCACATCTCCCTCTTCAAGCCGGATCAGCCGCACGCCCTGTGTGTTCCTGCCCGCGACGCGAATGTCTGAAACATGCTGCCGAATAACCATGCCGTTCGACGTGACCACAACAACATCGTCGGTATCCACGGCTTCCTTGATGGCAACCATCTTCCCGGTTTTTTCCGACGTTTTCACGGTGATGATCCCCTTTCCACCGCGATGACTGACACGATACTCACCCTCCTCGCTCCGCTTGCCATATCCCTTCTCCGTCGCGACAAGAATGGTCGTCCCCTTTCGCCGCAAATTCACAACGCCCACAACCTTATCCCCCTTGCTCAATTTCATACCCCGCACCCCGGCAGCGGTTCTTCCCATTGCTCGCACTTCGTTCTCGAGGAAGCGGATAGCGATTCCCTCGCGCGTACCAACGATGATGTCCTGGCTGCCGTCTGTCAGCTTTACATCGTTGAGGACATCGGCTTTCCTCAGGGTTGTTGCGGTGATACCGTTGCGCCGCGGATTGCTAAACTCCGAAAGCAGAACCTTTTTCACCATCCCCCCCTGCGTTACCATCAAAACATAATGCTTGTCGTCGAATTCCTTCACCGCAATGAAAGCGTTGATCGTTTCTTCAGGTGATTTCGCAACCAGGGCATTCATCGGCTTTCCCTTTGCCATGCGTCCTGCCTCGGGAATTTCAAACACCTTCAACCAGTAGCAGCGGCCCGTGTTCGTAAAGAACAGGATGTAGTTGTGCGTGCTCGCAACGAACATGTGCTCGAGAAAGTCATCTTCTTTTGTCGCCGCACCCGTTACACCTTTGCCTCCGCGGCTCTGTCGTCGGTAGCCTGAGACGGGGAACCGCTTAATGAATCCCTGGTGGCTAATGGTGATGACCACTTCTTCCTCGGCAATGATATCTTCAATGCTGAATTCTTCGGCCTTGTAGATGATCTCTGTCCGCCGTTCGTCGCCGTACTTCTTTTTTAGCTCAAGCAGCTCTTCCTCAACAATCTTCATCTGCAGCTGCTTGCTTTTCAGGATCGCTTTGAGTCTTTCGATGAGCTTGATCGTTTCCCGATATTCCTCCTCCACCTTCTTACGCTCAAGACCGGTCAGTTTCTGGAGCCGCATATCCAGGATGGCCTTCGCCTGGATCTCTGAGAGTTTGAACTTCTTTATTAAGCCGGCCTTTGCGGTCTCAACGTCCTTTGACTGTTTGATCAACCGGATGACAGCATCGATATTGTCGAGCGCGATGATATAACCTTCGAGGATGTGCGCTCGCTTTTCCGCCTCGTCGAGCTCAAACTTCGAGCGCCGCACAATGACATTGTTCCTGTGCTCCACAAACTTCTGAATTATCTCGCGCAGCGGCAACACCCGCGGGCGTCCATCGACAAGCGCCAGCATGATGATGCCGAAGGTCGTCTGCATCTGCGTGTGCATATACGGGTTGTTCAGGACTACCTCAGCGTTGGCGTCCCGGCTCAGCTCAATTACCACCCGCATCCCATCGCGATCGGACTCATCGCGCACGTCGGTAATGTCCTCAATCTTCTTCTCGTTGACGAGATCTGCAATCTTCTCTATGAGCGCGGCCTTGTTGACCATGTAGGGCAACTCAGAAACGATAATGCGCTCACGGTCTCCTTTGCCCGTCCCGATTCTTGCCTTGGCCCGTACGAGGATGCGTCCACGACCCTTCGTATACGCCTCCCTCACTCCCTCGTAGCCGTAGATGATTCCACCCGTTGGAAAGTCCGGCGCTACAATGTGCTTCATAAGCTGCGCATCGGTAATACTCTCGTCCCGGATGAACGCTACACAGCCATCGATGACTTCATTGAGATTGTGCGGCGGGATGTTTGTTGCCATGCCGACGGCTATCCCGCTGGCACCATTGCACAAGAGGTTGGGAAACAGGCTTGGCAGAACAGACGGCTCTTTGAGTGTATCATCAAAGTTCGGTACATAATCCACGGTGTTTTTTTCGAGATCCCTTAACATCTCCTCTGCGATCCGCGCAAGCCGAGCCTCTGTATACCGCATCGCTGCTGCCGAGTCGCCATCAACAGAACCGAAGTTGCCCTGGCCGTCCACAAGGGGGTAGCGCAGCGAGAACTTCTGTACCATCCGCACCATGCTATCGTACACCGCAGCATCCCCGTGCGGGTGGTACTTGCCGAGCACCTCACCCACGATCCGAGCGCTCTTTTTGTACGGCCGGTTGCTCGCAAGGCTAAGATCTTGCATGCCAAAAAGCACGCGTCGGTGGACCGGCTTGAGACCGTCGCGCACATCGGGGAGCGCTCGCGCAACGATGACCGACATCGAGTAATCGATGTACGATCCCTTCATCTCTTCTTCAATATCAACCGGAATGATCTTTTCGCTAACTGTAGCCATGCCCTACCGCTTTCTCTTCGCTCGAATTTTTTCTCGTATCTTTTCCAATACCCTTATATCCTCCAAGTCTTTTGCTCGCCCCGCTGCTCGCTTCATTCGAATCAAGTCGTTTAATGACGGAACATAGACGCTTAATCCCTTGATTTCTGTCTTGATCCTTCTCTTCCATGCCGCCTCAAAGCCCATGCCGGCTACGAATGGATGAATATCGACCTGCAGAATGTACTGGCGCAGCAGGATTTTCTTCCGTAGAAAAAGGGAAGGCGAAACGTCGTCAACGGCCTTATAGCCTATGCTCGAGAGCGCGTGCACCGCTCTCTTGGCGTTTTGGTTCGAGGGCTGGATGAAGATGTCAACATCTTTTGTCATTCGTTCAAAACCATGGGCTGGCAAAGCCCATGCACCGATGACGAGGAATTTGACCTTATGATCTAATAGCGATTGGAGAAGTGTCTTGATGTCCATTGCGCTTCATCAACGTGAGGCCGTCTCGCACCAGCCGATCCATAATCTCATACCGCTCGGCTGCCGTTAGCGATAGTTGGAACTCAACTTCGAAGTCAAGCTCCTTCTCCGGATCGTCCTTGTCCAGAATCAAGATGTGTGTCTTGTGTTTTCGTCGCTTTGCCATACTACACATCCAAGTTCCGCACGTACTTTGCGTTCTTCTCAATGAACTCGCGCCGTGGCTCAACCTCATCCCCCATAAGAATGGAAAATGTTCGATCGGCATCCGCCGCGTTCTCGATCGTTACCTGCAGAATTGTGCGCGTCTCGGGATTCATCGTAGTCGCCCAGAGTTGTTCAGGATTCATCTCGCCAAGACCTTTGAAGCGGGAGATTACGATTCCCTCGGTGCTTACTACCTCGCCCCCCTCGCCCAAAGCTTGCGTTGTTTCTATTTCTTCTTCCTTCTGTCCGCGCGGCGATTTCTTTTCGGCTTGCAACCGCTTGATAATTTCATCTCGCTCATCCTCGTCGAACGCGTAGCGCTCGCTTTTCCCCTTCTTGATCTTGAATAGCGGCGGCTGCGCGATATACACGTGACCCAGTTCGATCAGCTCCTTCATATAGCGAAAGAAGAGCGTCAGCAACAGCGTACGGATGTGTGAGCCATCGACATCCGCATCGCACATGAGAATGATCTTGCCATACCGGATTTTGCCGGAGTCAAAATCCTCTCCTACGCCCGCGCCGATTGCTGTAAAAATTGCCCGAATTTCGTCGTTTTCCAGGATTCTATGCAATCGAGCCTTCTCGACGTTTAGAATCTTACCCTTGAGCGGCAGGATTGCCTGAAAGCGTCTATCGCGACCCTGCTTCGCGCTGCCGCCGGCAGAATCCCCCTCAACGAGATACAGCTCACAGTGGTTGGGGTCGCTGATTGAGCAATCGGCAAGCTTCCCTGGAAGTCCGCCGCTGTCAAGCGCGTTCTTGCGCCGCGTAAGATCTCGAGCTTTGCGCGCCGCTTCACGCCCTTCCGCGGCTCGTAAGCATTTCTCAATGATTCGTTTCGCATCCGGTGAATTCTCCTCGAGCCACGTCTGCAGCGCCGCTCCAACAACCGACTCCACGATGCTCTTGACATCGCTGTTCCCGAGCTTAGTCTTCGTTTGCCCTTCGAATTGCGGCTCGGGAACCTTCACGCTAATGACCCCCGTGAGCCCTTCTCGGAAGTCATCTCCAACGAGCTGGACGCCCCCTTCTTTAAGCAATCCGCTCTTGTACCCATGGTTGTTGATCGTCCGCGTGAGCGCCGTCCGGAAACCTACAAGATGTGTTCCCCCTTCGTGCGTGTTGATATTGTTTACGTAAGTAAAGACGTTCTCGGTGAACTGGTCGTTGTACTGAAGTGCTACCTCGACCTCAACCGTGCGCCCACTTTCGTCGTTGTCCTGACCTTTAACGTAGAACGGTTTCTTAATAATTGCCGACCGTGTCGCATCAATATATTGCACGAACTCCTTGAGCCCGCCCTCAAAGTGAAAAACCTCCTCCTCCCCCGCTTTCGATCGAAGGTCCTCGATCCGCAGTACTACCTCTGGATTCAGAAACGCTAGCTCACGTAATCGTTCCGCGATTGTCTCAAACTTGAAGGCCCTGTTTTTGAAAATCCCACCGTCCGGAATGAACGTAACCTTTGTGCCGGTCTTTCCCTTTTCAACCTTACCAATCACCTTCACCGCCGCAACAGGATCTCCCTTCTTGTACTTTTGATAAAATACTTTTCCGTCGCGATACACCTCCACTTCGAGCGTTTCACTGAGCGCGTTGACGACAGAAACGCCCACCCCATGAAGACCGCCTGAGACTTTGTACGTGTTCTTGTCAAACTTTCCACCGGCATGCAGAACCGTCATGACAACTTCCAACGCCGATCGCTTCTCCTCCTGGTGTATCTCTGTTGGTATCCCTCGCCCATCATCTTCCACCGTTGCTGAGCCGTCATCGTTTAACGTAACGGTGATGTGGCGACAGTGCCCTGCGAGGGCCTCGTCAATGGAGTTATCGACAACCTCGTAAACAAGGTGATGAAGGCCGCGCGCGCTGGTATCTCCGATGTACATCGCTGGGCGCCGCCGAACCGCCTGCAGCCCCTTGAGTACTGTGATGTCGTCAGCCGTATATGCTCGAGGTGCGTCGTTTTCTTTGTTCGCGTCAAACTTGTGGCTCTTCGCGTTCGATCGCTCGTTGGCTTTGGAATTCTCGTTCTTCATTTTTGATTCTGTTGTTGCCTCCCCCATAACCCGTTCCTTGCCTAATGAAACTTGATGTCCAAAACGATTTCCTCTCCGAGTTCGCCGTTAATTCTCACAATAATCTCCCTTTTACGCATGTTAAGTTCATTTCTCCAGGTGCTCGATCTTACCTGTACAAAGAGCACGCCTTTTGAGATTCTCGTCGCTGTTGTCATCCGCGCGATCTGTTCACCAACAATCTCTTCCCACCGAAGCACCGCTTCATATTCCTGTAACTTCTTCTTTATGCCGAGCTTCTGGACAAGGTCGTCCAGCGTCTCACCCAGCGGCTTAACGGATGATGCTGCTCGCGTCCTCATAGACAACCGAACCTTCTTGAACAACGATTTTTCTGTTTCTCCCGCCCCAATCAAAATCCGCAGGGAATACGCCTTCCTGTGTCGCGGTAATAAACGCCTGCCCTAGAGAACGTATCAGCTCGAGTAATCGCTCTGAGCGGTGAACGTCTAGCTCGTCAAAAATGTCGTCCAGCAGCAACAGCGGGCTCTCATTGCGCCGTTTCTGCAAATAGAAGAATTCCGCCACCTTCAGTGCTACCAGAAAGGTCTTGTGTTGGCCTTGGGATGCGAACTTTCTCAGATCAAGCCCGTTGACGCCCAGTTGCAGTTCGTCCCTGTGCGGACCAACGGTTGTGCTGGCGTTTTGTAACTCTTCCTCTTGACGGCGCTCAAGCTCCTGGCGGAACTGCTCCCTCGCTGCCTCCTCGCTCGCTCGTTCATCAGTTTGTACCGAAGGTTCATACTTTACCGTCGGCACTTCTACTTTTCCCGCCAGCCTCTCGTACGCGTCCTGAACAAGCGGCTGAAACTCATCGACAAATGCTCTCCGCCGCGCAACGATTCTTGTGCCACGTTCAACGAGCCCCGTGTTCCATGGTTCAAGAAGCTCGCGACAGTCCGACCGAGCAATCTTCGCGTCGAGCAATATCTTGTTGCGCTGTTTTAGGACCCGCCGGTATTCTAGAAGATCTTCCAGATAAACTTTGCTTGATTGTGCGATAACAAAATCTATGAACTTGCGACGATCTGCGGGTGCACCGGATGTAATTGCGTTACTTTCTGGTGAGAGGACGACAACCGGAAACCGCCCAATGATGTCCGCAAATCGGTCGACCGCGGATCTGTTGATGGAAAACTCCTTCTCCTTTGTATCGGCATCGTATCGCACCCCCACAAGGTATCGTATGCCACTGTCTCCGAGAAGCTCCCCGCTGAGAGAGAGCTCCTTCTTCCCGATCTGCAGAACGATACTATCGCTGGCTCCAAAGAAGCTCTTTGTTAAACACAAGTAAGAGATTCCCTCGAGAAGATTCGTCTTCCCTTGGCCGTTCCCGCCGATCAGCACATTCACGGAATCACTGCACTCTATAGTGGTGCGAGTGTGATTCCGAAAGTTCGAGATTTCAATGCGTCTCAGCCTCATCCGCCGTACGCTTGCTTACAAAGCGATAGCCCCGCTCCCGCCGTGCGAGATGGGGCTATCTGCTGGAACACATCAACGCTTCCTCTCCATTTATGCATTCAGCCGCATGGGCATGACCAACATGAGAAGATCCTCGTTCGCTCTCTGCTTCGCTGGCATGACAATTGCCGCCCGAACTGCGCTCCCCAGTTTGAATTCAACCTCATCCGTGTCGATGTGTGAGAGAATGTCAACCATGTAGCCGGAGTTAAATCCAATCTCAAGATCCTCGCCGGCATACTGACATGGAAGCTTTTCCTTCGCCTCTCCACCAAAATCGACATCCTCTGCCATAATTCTCATCTCATTCTTTTTGAGTGAGCAGCGAACCTGGTGTGTTGTTGAGCTCGAATATAACGCGACTCGCCGTACCGATGCCAGCATCAGCTCGCGGCTGACCGTCACGCTCTTGTCGTTGTCGAGCGGAATGACTGATTCGTAGTTTGGGTAGCTTTCCTCGATCACCCTCGAGGTAAGCGTTGTTGTCCCAAAAGTAAACTGGACATGCGTAGAGTCAATTGCAAGCGTATTCTCGCCATCTTCCACTGAGCGGCCAACTAGATTCAACGCTTTGGCCGGCACAATGATTTCTCTCTTGAGCTTTGAATGCTTTAGGCCTGTATAGTGGATGCGAACCAGTCGGTGGCCGTCCGTTGCGACTGCCCACAGCTCGTTTTCTTTAACCTGGAGCAGTACCCCTGTCATTGCTGGTCGAAGTTCATCCGTGCTGACGGAAAATGCTGTTCGATGAATAAGCTTGCGCAGCATATCTCCGTCGAGGGCAATTTTTTCCTCAGCCTTGAATTGCGGTATGGTGGGAAACTCTTCGCTTGAGTCTCCCATGATAACATACTCACCCATCTCCGTTATCATCTTGATTTTGTTCGTCGGAAGATCCGCATGAAAAACGAGTTGCACCTCTGGCAGGGCTCGGATCGTTTCCATAAGTCTTTTTGCCGGCACCGCAATGGATCCATCCTCGCTCCCCTTTACTTCCAAGCTCGTTGACATTGAAATCTCAAGATCGGTCGCAGCTAGGTGAAGCGTGCTCTTCGAAAGTTGGAAGAGCATGTTTTCCAAGATGGGAAGAGTTGATTTCGAAGGAACTACACCGCTAATCCTGCTCAACGCTTTTTGGAGTTCGTTGCTACCAACGGTGAATTTCATTCAAATCTCCTTACGAAAGGATTAATCAGACGGGTCGGTTTTTATAAAAATACCGAAATTTTTGACCATTTACAACCTTTGAGTTCTCCCTTGGTGCAGTCACTTCTCAGTGTACAATAAAGAAGAATAAGAAGAAAACAATTACAACATGTATTAAGGTGTTGATAAGAGGATATCTTTCTTCATGGAATGTGGAATGATATAATGTTCCAAAGATAATCTCTGTTTTTCAAATGCACAGATGTGTGGAGGGTATGTTAACGAAAAGGAGGGTTATCAACAGATTTGAGATGATATTTGATAATTGGGAAGACGGTCTACGTAATCAACAGGTAAGGAAGAATAATTCACGCGATTTCATCAGACATACGAACAGACAGTTCTTTAAGGAGCTAAGAATTGTTGACAGCGGGCAAAAGGAAGGAAAGGTCTTGAATCGATAGAAACCGACGAAAGCTGTTAGGAAGAGGGTGAAGGCCGACTACCTACCGCTCATCTCAATTCGCCGTCGCAGCTGATCCAGATTCTGCCTGAAACTAGAGTCGTTCTTAACGCGATCTTGAACTGTCTGGTAAGCGTGTATAACCGTGCTGTGGTCCCGACCCCCAAAATGAAGGCCTATCGTCTTTAGCGAGGAATTTGTTAGTTCCTTAGCAAGAAACATTGCCACCTGTCGCGCGTTAACGACCTCCTGTTTACGGGTTTTTGCCCGCAGCAGATCGTCTGGAATATCATAGAATTCACAAACAAGGCGCTGAATCTGATCAATATTGACAGGAGACCTGAGGTCGTTGGCAACTACTCGCAGAACATCACGAGCGAGATCGACGTTTACCTCCCTGCTGTCGAGGGAGGCCCGAGCAATCAGGCTAATCAGACATCCTTCAAGTTCACGGATATTACTCGTAACGTTCAAAGCGAGGAAATCAATGACATCAGGAGGCAACTCAAACCCATTGTCTTCGCTCTTCTTGCGGAGGATCGCAGTGCGCGTTTCAAGATCTGGAGGTTGGACGTCAGCGGTTAGACCTGACTGAAAACGCGAGATAAGGCGCTCGTCGAGACCCTTGAGTTCTTTTGGAGGAACGTCAGACGATAGGACGATCTGTTTGCCAAGCTGATATAGAGTATTAAAGGTATGGAAAAAACTGTCCTGCGTTTTCTCTTTTCCAGAGAAGAACTGGATATCATCGACAATCAACAGATCGACGCTACGGTAAAAGCGCGAAAACTCGTTCACTCGATCGCCTTGAATTGCCTCAACGAATTCGATGGTAAACTTCTCGCTCGAGACATACACGCTGCGCTTTGCCTTTCCCAAGGCAAGGGCATGGTTTCCTAGGGCATGCATCAAATGTGTTTTGCCGAGACCAGTCCCACCGTAAATCACGAGCGGGTTAAACGATGTTCCACCAGGGTTGTTGGCAACCGCGAGAGCTGCCGCGCGAGCGAGCTGGTTGCTGTCGCCTTTGATGAAGTTTTCGAATGTGTATCGCGGGTTCAGATTGCTCTGAGCCGGCAGAAAATCAACTTGACGAAATGCCGTGCGAGGTGGAAAAACACCAGAGGCCGGGGGGGAAATCGGTTGTGGCTCGTTCGGTTGGAGCGTGCCATGCGGGAGATCACCATGATGCACCGACTCAGACTGAATCTCGTCCACAGCGATTGAATAATACAGCCGTGCATGTTCGCCGAGCACGCTACTTATAGTTTCCCTAATGAGGGAATTGTAGTGCTGCTCAACCCAATCATAGAAAAACTGGCTGGGGACCTGGACGGTGAGCTCGTCACTAAGGAGCTTCTTGGGAACGATAGGTTGGAACCACGTCTTGAAACTCAAACTTGTCACCCTTTGCTGGATCATTTCCATACACTCACCCCACACGCGACAAGCGTCGGCTTCGGTCTCAATGGTATCTCGGTCAACGTCTTCAAGCGGCATAGTTATTACCTTATGGTCTACGCGAGAGAGATTAGTAAAATCTTTGCGAAAGTTGTGAACACAGAGCGCACACAGAAGCTAACAGTCTGGAAACGCTGACTTTTGACTGCTTACGACAGCTAATAGACTTATCAACATGACATGATTACGGCAACCGTCAGTAAAACAAGGGGGTGTTGCGGTTAATAATAGGGATATCAACATATAAACCGAGGAAGAAAAGAGATCAAGAAACATTGAAGAAGAAGAACTCGTGGACGCCCGGAAGATTATTCACAAGTTATAAACATCGAGGGCCGGCGTCCCAAGGGGTCATGAGTATAACACGACAATGGTCTGTACGCAAGGAAAAATTTTACAATAATTGTCCAAATCCTGTGAATGAAGACGCTGAGCACCCGAATCCCACTGCAATGTTTACACGGATCGAGCACGAGCAGCGAATGAACACCGGAAGCAATCAGTAGCGGTGGCTGCAGCGCGTAGGTTCTTGAAATTGGGGAAAAGAAATCGTACAATAAAAAGCTAAAGTCGGGAATCGCCCCAACCGGAAACATTGGAGAGCAGGAATAATGAAGAGAACGTATCAACCTCATCGTCGAAAACGCCAGAACAAGCACGGGTTCAGGGCTCGCATGGCAACGCGAAGCGGCCGCAAGGTATTAGCGAGACGGCGGGCAAAGGGTCGGCACCGGCTAACGGTTAGCGACGAAAGGTAAAAGCACAAACCGAACGGTGATGCCGTTGCGGGTAACACTCAAAAAGAGAGCTATCCTTCGGGGTTATCAAGCCTTTTCAAGCGTTCTTTCCAAGGGTAAGTCTCTCCAAACAGGCATTATCCGCTGTTACTATCTGGTTAGCGCAGGCAAAGGAACAGGTGTGCAAGCTGGATTCACCGTCAGTCGCACTATTCACCAACCGGCGGCGCGGAACCGTCTGCGTCGGCTTATGAAGGAAGCTTACCGGCTTAATAGACGCATACTGTTCGAAAGCGGAAATCAAACCACGGGCACAATTCGCCTTGTGTTCATGTGCACCCCCGGCGCCGAGGGACATTCTAAAAGACTAACATACGAGTCCGTGGAGCGCCCAATCGTTACCCTGCTCACAGAAGTGCATCGACAACTGTCCTGATCCCAAATGAAAGCCGCTCTCATATTCATCCTGCGCTGGTACCAGGCCGCACTGTCACCGATTCTTCCGTTCAATCACTGTCGGTATGTGCCGTCGTGCTCGGACTACTCCATTGAAGCAATTGAAAAGCATGGAGCTGCCAAAGGTATTCTCCTCTCGACGCGGAGAATCCTCCGATGTCACCCATTCCACAAACATAATGTCTACGATCCGGTTCCATAGCGCTTAATTCATACGAAACGTACTCTAAGGGATCCAATGGACCGTCAAGCAATTCTTGGGTACATCCTGATCTTTGTTCTTCTTGTTGCATGGTTATGGTTAAACTCGCCACGACCAGATCAACAGGAGGTCTCGAAGCCGGAAGTACACACGCAAGCGCAGCCGCACGACAGTGTTAAGCAGAAAGAGCCGGAGCAACCACGGGAGAAAGCCGCGATGGTTGAGCCGCTGGGAAAATTCTTCGCCGGCCGAGGAACGGGATCCGAGAAAGTCGTTTGGATCGATTGCGATCTCTATACGGCCGATA